>Ga0182012_10004855_pt1 | contig 13970 bp, 15 predicted proteins | sample 612S2SmetaG_FD_120486 | JGI IMG/M metagenome (GOLD analysis project Ga0182012, IMG submission 120486) | Permafrost microbial communities from Stordalen Mire, Sweden - 612S2S metaG | ecosystem: Environmental > Terrestrial > Soil > Wetlands > Permafrost | place: Sweden: Stordalen | collected... | reverse complement strand
TTAAATTGGAGGCTGCAGAGTGAACATTCCAATAAGAGCTCCCATACCCCTAGGCTCGATGCAGGTCGAGCTGGATCCCGACATTCAGATTGGGACAGCCAAGGTCTTCGCTGTCTATGGCAAGGGCGGCATCGGCAAGAGCACGACATCTTCCAACCTCTCTGTGGCTTTCTCGAAGCTGGGCAAGCGCGTATTGCAGATCGGTTGTGACCCCAAGCACGATTCGACCTTCACGTTGACGAAACGTCTCGTTCCCACGGTCATCGACGCTTTGGAGGCCGTGAAGTTTCATGCCGAGGAGTTGCGCGTCGAAGACTTCGTCGCCACTGGCTACAATGGCGTCATGTGCGTCGAGGCAGGCGGCCCTCCTGCCGGAACGGGTTGCGGCGGCTTCGTCGTCGGGCAGACCGTCAAGCTGCTCAAGGAACATCATCTTCTCGAAGACACTGACGTCGTTATCTTCGACGTGCTTGGCGATGTCGTATGCGGCGGCTTCGCGTCTCCGCTGCAGCACGCCGGCAGAGCCTTGATCGTCACGGCCAACGATTTCGACTCCATCTTCGCGATGAACCGCATTGTGGCCGCGATTCACGCAAAGTCGAAAAACTACGATGTGCGCCTTGGCGGCGTGATCGCCAACCGCAGCGCCAAGACCGATGAAGTCGACCGCTATAACGCCGCTGTTGGCCTGAAACGCGTAGCGCATTTTCCGGATCTAGATGTCGTGAGGCGCAGTCGGCTCAAGAAGTCGACCCTGTTCGAAATGGAGCCCTCGCCGGAATTGGAAGCAGTGCAGAACGAATATATGCGCCTTGCCGACCAGCTCTGGACTGGCTTTGAGCCGCTTCCCGCGACGCCGATGAAGGATCGCGACTTGTTCGAGTTTCTGGGGTTCGACTAATGACGACGCCAAGCTACATCGCCCGTCGCGGCGAACTCGAGCATTACTTTGACCGGACGGCGGTCGAGGCTTGGAAGCGTTTAACTTCCGATGCTCCGGTCGGTCGCGTGCGCGCGACTGTCCGCGCCGGCCGCGACGCAATGCGTAACACGCTACTCTCCTGGCTGCCAGATGATCTGCGTGGCGTTCGTCTTCTCGACGCGGGTTGTGGCACGGGCGCGTTGGCCATTGAGGCGGCGAGGAGAGGCGCCGATGTGCTGGCTATCGATATTTCGCCGACTCTGGTGACACTCGCGCAGGACCGGGCGCCGAGAGATATTGGGTCGGGTCGCGTGACCTTCTCCGTAGGCGACATGCTCGACCCGAAACTCGGCCGCTTCGATCATGTCGTCGCGATGGACAGCCTGATTCATTACGAGGGCGAGGATATCGCCCACACTCTGGCGAGCCTTGCGGCCCGCACCAGCGGTTCAGTGCTATTCACTATAGCGCCGCGCACACCTGCTTTGACTGTGATGCATGCCATGGGCCGCTTTTTCCCGCGCGGCGATAAAGCTCCGGCCATCGCCCCTATCTCGCAACGCGCGCTCGAGCGCCACATCGAGACGCTCCCCGCTTTGGGAGGCTGGCAAATCGCGCGCAGCCAGAGAATCGACAGGGGGTTTTACATTTCGCAGGCTCTGGAGGCTCGGCGTCCATGAATCGCGCAACCGCCGCCATTGTCACGCAAATGATGCGCATCGGTCCGGGGCTCCTACCCTTCGCGGACGCCGGCACGGTAGAATTGCCCATGCCGCGCCTTCTTCGGCTCTCTCTGTTTCAGGTCACGGTCGGCATGGCGGCCGTTCTGCTGATTGGCACGCTCAACCGCGTGATGATCGTGGAGCTTGGCGTGCCGTCCTGGATCGTCGCGGCGATGCTCGCGCTGCCGCTGCTTTTCGCGCCCTTCCGCGCTCTGATCGGCTTTCGCTCCGACAACCATCGCTCGGTGCTCGGATGGCGTCGCGTCCCGTTCCTATGGCTGGGCACGATGTTGCAGTTCGGTGGACTGGCGATCATGCCATTCGCTCTTTTGATCCTGTCCGGCGACACCACGGGGCCCATCATCATCGGCCAGGCGGCGGCTGCCCTGGCGTTCCTGCTAGTCGGCGCCGGACTGCATACGGTGCAAACCATTGGCCTCGCTTTGGCGACCGACTTCGCACCGGCGCAGGCTCGTCCCCGCGTCGTCGCCCTCCTCTGCGCTATGCTGCTGCTCGGCATGGCTCTTAGCGCCCTGGTATTCGGCGCTCTGCTTGCGAATTTTAGCGAGTTGAGACTGATACAGGTCGTGCAAGGTTCCGCTGTCGTGACGGTAGCGCTGAATTGCGTCGCTCTCTGGAAGCAGGAGCCACGCGGTTCAAACTCCGATGCGATCGATTCCCCTCGCGTGGAATTTCGAGAAGCATGGAGAGCCTTCGCAACAGCAGGGCGCACGCGTCGGCGTCTGTTCGCAACCGCCCTCGGAACGGCGGGCTTCAGCATGCAGGACATTCTGCTCGAACCCTATGGCGGCAAGGTTCTGCATCTTCCTGTCGGTGCAACGACTGCGCTGACGGCGATGCTGGCTGCTGGCAGCGGCGTTGGTCTCATCATCGCCGCGCGGAGACTAACTGGGGGGGCGGACCCGCATCGCGTCGCTGCGCTGGGTGCTGTCGTCGGCATCGCGGCCTTTGCTGCGATCATCTTTGCGGCCCCGGCCGAGTCGAGAGAGTTGTTTGGTCTTGGCGTCACATTGATCGGCCTCGGCGGTGGTCTTTTCGCGCATGGCACGCTTACTGCCTCCATGGGGCTTTCGAGCCCCGAAGATCGCGGTCTCGCGCTGGGCGCCTGGGGCGCGGCGCAAGCTCTGGCCGCGGGCCTCGCCATCGCTTTCAGCGGGATTGTACACGATCTTGGATCATCTCTCGCGGAACAAGGCGCGCTGGGAGATGCTCTCACCACTCCGGTCACCGGTTATTCCATCGTGTACTTCATCGAAATTCTGCTGCTTTTCGCGACGCTCGTCGCGATAGGACCGCTCGTTCGCTTCGCGCGGATAACGGACCGCGAAAAGGACGCCGCCAATTTCGACCTCATTCCTCCGCCCGGCCTAAATTCTGGAGTCATGCGATGATACGTGGAGCAATAACCAGCAATATCGACGTCGCCCAAGTCGTTCTCTACGCCTTCTTCCTCTTTTTCGCAGGCCTGATTTTCTATCTGAGGCGAGAGGACAGGCGCGAGGGCTACCCACTCGAATCGGAAATAACCGGCCGGCAGGATGATCGGGGCTTTCTTCTGATCCCGACGCCGAAATATTTCCATCGCGCAGACGGTTCAATCGTCGCGGCGCCAAATTTCGATGTGGACTCCCGCCCGGTGAACGGCGCGCCGGTCGCCCGTTGGGCGGGCGCGCCACTGGAGCCCGTGGGCGATCCGTTGCTTGCTGGCGTCGGCCCCGGGGCATACGCGCTGCGCGCCGACAAGCCCGAGCAGACCTACGACGGACATAATCTGCTCGCGCCGTTGCGCATCGCCAGCAATTTCGCTGTAGCGAGCGAGGGCGGCGATCCAATCGGCCTGGAGGTCGTCGGCGCGGACCGCATCGTCGCGGGCGTCGTCAAGGATCTTTGGGTGGACCGCAGCGAAGGCGTGGTTCGCTATTACGAAGTCGCGCTTGCTGGCGGTGGAAGCGTGCTGCTCCCCGTCACCTTCGCCAATGTCGACTTCAAGGCCAAGACGATTAAAGCCGAGGCCATTCTTGGAAATCAGTTCGGAAACGTCCCGGCCCTTCGTAATCCCGATGAGATCACCCTGCTCGAGGAAGAGAAGATCACAGCCTATTACGGCGCCGGCACGCTCTACGCCACGCCAGCACGTGCGGAGCCGCTACTATGAAAGCTGTCAATCTCGAAAAGCTGCTTCCCGCCGACATTCCCGCCGGTGAACGTATCCTCTGGCACGGTCGACCGGAATGGAAAAGCCTGGCGCGCGGCGCATTTCGCGCGGATTTCGTCGCGGGATATTTCGGCCTGATGGCTATCTGGAACGTCGCTACCACTGCAGCAGATTCCGGATGGCTATCAGCAACTCTCGCAGCCGCAAAGACCTTGGGGGCCGGCTGCGCGGCCCTCGCGCTGCTCTGCCTGCTCTCCTGGCTATCGGCGCGCACCACGCTTTATGTGGTGACCTCGCGGCGTATCGTCATGAAGCTCGGCATCGCTTTGCCGGTGTTCTTCAACCTCCCGTTCTCCAAGATCGCGTCGGCCTCGCTGCGCGTATATGCCGACGGCTCGGGAGATATTCCAGTGGCGCTCGGCGAAGGCCAGCGCATCGCCTACCTGCATCTTTGGCCGCATGCGCGGCCGTTCCGGATAACCCATCCGGAGCCGGCGATGCGTTCGGTGCCCGACGCGCAAGCAGTTGCGGAGACTCTGAGCCGGGCTCTGATCGCCGCGTCGAACGAGCGACGTGGCGTCGCCTCCCCTGCGGCGACTCCGTCGCCTGTCCTGACATTGGAAAGCGCTCGTCGCTCTGCGAACGAAGCCTTCGCCGCATGATCCCTTAACCGAGGTTGGTTCCATGAGTCAGCTTTCGATCGAAAAACCCGCCAAGGACGGCAATGTGCCAAAGGCCGTATTACTTGGCGCGGCGATGCTAGTCGCCTTTTCGCTTGTTGCCGCCGCGGCAGCCCGGTTGAGCGATGTGGGCACACTCCACATGCCCGCTGTGCGGTCGGTACAGACGCTTTCCCTGCGCTTCGAGGACCGTGATGACGGCGGAATAGATGTGCGCGACGCGACCACCGCCAGTGTGATTTACACAGTCGCCCCCGGCACCAATGGGTTCATTCGTTCGACATTGCGCGGTCTGGCGCGCGAGCGCCGTCGGTCCGGACTGGACGGGGAAACGCCTTTCCTGCTGACGCATTGGAGCGACGGCACCGTTTCGCTGGACGACAAGGCCACCGGGCGGCGCGTTAGCCTCGATGCTTTCGGCCCGACCAACGCGCAGGCCTTCGCCCAATTTTTCGGCGCAAGGAGGGCGACGCCATGAACTGGAGCAACCCCTTGGCGCGCCATATTTTCAAGACGCGTTGCACCGTGGAGATTGAGCATACGCCGCTGAGTCTTCACGCCCATGTCGAGCTTAAAGACAATTTCGAAATCCGTCCCGGCGATCAGGTGCTCGTTCATGATGCTCCGACTGATGTGCGCTTCGGTGAGCGGATTGTCGTTTCGCGCATGGCGACGATCATTCGCGCCGGGCTGATCGAGCGCGCCTGGACGCGCTTTGCCGGCAATCTTGAAATCACAGAACTCTACGATGTGAGCTTCACCGAACGGAGGGTATTATGAACGTTCTGTTGCGCCCCGGAATTTCGCTGGAAGCGACGCACGCGGCACTTGAGAACACCGTTCTCGCGCCTCGTTTCTACACGACGGATTTCGACGAACTGGACAAGACCGACGTCGGTCCGGTGCGCGATCAATGGGACGCGCTGATGGCCGAGATGCGGGCCGACCCCAACCAGAAGCACTTCCTCCGTAACGCCGAATTCGACGCCGACTTCTCGAATCTGCCGGCGGATCTGGACAAGGAGTTTCGCGACTTCCTGATCAGCTCGATCACTGCGGAGTTTTCCGGCTGCGTGCTCTATGCCGAGATGAAAAGGCGCGCCAAAAACGCTGATATGCGAGAACTTTTCGGATTCATGAGCAGAGATGAAGCGCGCCACGCCGGCTTCATCAACGACACGCTCAAGGATTTTGGCATCGGCGTCGATCTAGGCTTCCTGACCAAGGCCAAGAAATATACTTTCTTCCAACCCAAATTCATTTTCTATGCGACCTATCTCTCCGAAAAAATAGGCTACGCGCGCTACATCACGATCTATCGGCAGCTGGAGCGCTATCCGGAGCGGCGCTTCCATCCCATTTTCAATTGGTTCGAGAAATGGTGCAACGACGAGTTTCGTCACGGCGAGGCCTTTGCGCTGCTAATGCGCGCTAATCCCAAACTACTGTCGGGGCTCAACATCTACTGGATCAAATTCTTCGTGCTCGCGGTTTTCGCAACCATGTACGTGCGCGACCATTGCCGTCCCGCCTTCCACAAGGCGATCGGCATGGACCCCACTACGTATGATTTCAAGGTTCTCCGCCTCACTTCGGAGATCTCCAGGCAGGTGTTCCCGCTGACCATTGATCTGGATAATCCCGGATTCCAGCGAGGACTGGATCGGCTGGTCGGGATTGAGCGCGAAATCGCACAGGCCAAGGAGCGAGGCGGCGTTGTTGGCAAACTCAAGCAAGGCTTCTGGACCGGAGCCGCCGCGCTAACCTTTGTGCGCCTCTATCTTCTGCCGAGCAAAGCGAACGAGCTGCCCGCCGACATTCGGCTGGCGCCTGTGTGGTGAGGAGAGCGGGCTCATGACAACGTTCGGGCTTCCTATAGTCGCCACGCTTCTGCTCTGGTGGGCGAGCACGGGTGCGATCCTGTATCTTGACGGCCTCGACCGTCGCACCTTCTCATGGAGCATGGCTGGCGCCACCGTACTGTTGGGAATAGCCCTGTGCGGGCTGGCGACGTCGAGCGCCGAGACGACTTCCGCCGCAGCATATGAAGCCTTTGCTTGCGGCCTTCTGGTCTGGGCCTGGCAGCTTGTAAGCTATTATATGGGCTTTATCACCGGGCCGCGCAAAACGGCATGTGAGGCGGACTGCGTCGGCTGGAAGCGGTTTGTGGAAGCCGTGCGCACAAGTCTCTATCACGAGCTCACGATCATAGCTTTCGCTATCGGGATTGTGGCGCTCACCCGCGGGCAACCCAATCAGATCGGCGTCTGGACGTTCTTCGTTCTGTGGTGGATGCATACAAGCGCCAAGCTGAACGTCTATTTCGGCGTGCCTAATCTGAGCGAAGAACTCCTACCGCAACATCTTCGCTATCTCGTTAGCTTCATGGCCCGCAAACCGATGAATCTGTTTTTCCCTCTGTCCGTGACAGTCTCGACTATCGTTACAGTGCTCCTCGCTCAATGCGCGATCGAAGCAACCGCGTTCGAAGCAACCGGATATACGATATTGGCTACGCTGATGGTTCTTGCCGTGGCCGAGCACTGGTTCCTCGTTGCCCCGCTGCAGGCGAACGCGCTCTGGCAATGGGGAGCGAAAGACGCGACTTTCGATGACGCAGCGCGCGACGAGGGCGTCGTCGAACCGGCTTTGCGAGCGCGGGCGATTGCAAGCACACTCTGAATAACGGCGGGCGCCAGCCGCTACGTTGGGCGACTGAAGCATCAATTTATAAAGCAAACACAGCAAGGGGAGAGCCCGATGGGTCCGATGGCAATGAGCTATGAGCGCCACTTTGAATGCGCGATCGCGCGTCTCAAAGCGGAAAACCGCTATCGCGTGTTTGCTGACCTCGAACGCGACGCCGCGAATTTTCCCGTCGCCTTGTGGCGTCCCGAGGGCGAGAGTCATGCGCCGCGAGAGGTGACGATCTGGTGTTCAAACGACTATCTGGGTATGGGCGGTCATCCAAAGGTCGTGGACGCGGCGATGCGCGCCGCCGAGCGCCACGGCACCGGCGCCGGCGGCACGCGCAACATCTCAGGGACACATCATCCCATCGTCGAGCTGGAAGAGGAAATCGCTAATCTTCACGGCAAGCCCGCGGCCCTAGCCTTCACCTCAGGCTGGATTTCCAATCTGGCGGGAATTTCCACCATCGCGTCGCTGCTCCCCAATTGCCTTATCCTGTCAGACGCGCTCAACCATAATTCAATGATCGAGGGCATACGTCGCTCCGGCTGCGAGAAGCAGGTCTGGCGGCACAATGACACCGAGCATCTCGAGGAACTGCTTATCGCTGCGGGGCGCGACAGGGCCAAGCTGATTGTCTTTGAGAGCCTCTATTCGATGGACGGCGACATTGCGCCGGTCGCGGAAATTGCCGCACTGGCGGAAAAATACAATGCGCTGACCTATGTGGACGAGGTTCATGCGGTCGGCATGTATGGTGCAACCGGCGGCGGAATCTGCGAGCGTGAAGGCGTGAGCGAGCGTATCGACATCATTGAAGGAACTTTGGCGAAAGGGTATGGCGCGCTCGGCGGCTATATCGCTTCCAGCGCGGCTCTTGTCGACGCCGTGCGCAGCTATGCGCCACAGTTCATCTTCACGACAACCCTTCCGCCGATGGTCGCGGCCAGCGCCTGCGCGGCGGTGCGTCATCTGAAGTCCTCCAGCGAGGAACGTAGCCGCCATCAGCACATGGCGACGCTGACCAAACACGCCCTGCGCGCCGCCGGTCTGCCCATACTGGACAATTCCTCGCATATCGTCCCGCTTATGGTGCGCGACGCAGCCCGCTGCAAGGCGGCAAGCGATCTGCTGCTGCGCCGGCACGCCATATACATTCAGCCGATCAACTATCCAACGGTCGATCTGGGCGCGGAACGGCTCCGCATCACCCCGACGCCACGCCACAACGAAGGTCATGTCGCCGAGTTGGTCGAGGCGCTTGTCGATGTCTGGAGCACGCTGAACCTGCCCTTCACCGAAGCGCAGATTCTGCCGCTGCGCCGTGCGAAGCCGAACGTTCCGGCGCATTGCACATATCCAGAGATGAAGCAGGCGGCGGAATGATGAGCCCGACGCAAGGGGAGCTGCGCGTCGTTCTCCTATAGGGGCGACGACGCGCAATTATCGGGGGAGCTGTCTGTTCAGGTCGAGATAAGAACCCGTCATCAGACGCTTAATAGAATAGGGAACCACGCTCCTAACCAACGTCCCGGCCTTCCTTGATAGGCTTTAGGAGGCGTCGAACACCTAAACAGCGACCGAATGGCGCCCTCGCGCCGTCGCTAGATAGGCGTCAAAGCGCGCTGCAATGGTGCGCACGAAGGGGCGGCCGATCTCCGTAACCAGAAATCCATCTGGCGTCGGCGCGACAAAACCATCCTTATCGCAATCGATAGTCTCACGCGCGCAATCGAGCATTGTCTGCGCGACTTCGTTCCGAGTGCCATGCAATTGCGTAGACGAAAACACGAGATCGCACATCAGTCTCTCGATAATCTCTCCCCGCACCCTGTCGTCCTCCGAGAATTCCACGCCGCGTTCGGCGGCGAGCCCATGACCGGAGGCGCGACGTTGATACTCCAGGATTGCTGACGCATTCTGGACATAGCCTTGCGGCAAGCGTCCGATGGCCGAAGCGCCAAGGCCAATAAGCGCGTCGGCCGGATCGACAGTGTAGCCCTGAAAATTGCGCTTTACCCTGCGCTCGCGCGCAGCGGCGGCCAGAGCGTCCGTAGGTCGTGCAAAATGGTCGACCCCTATCCGCTCGAAGCCGGCCTGGACCAAATATTTCGCCGCGCTTTCCGCCTGTCCGTAGCGCTCAATCACTCCCGGAAGATCGGATTCCTTTATCATGGACTGATGGCTTTTCATCCACGGAACATGCGCATAGCCAAAGAGCGCCACACGATCGGGCGCAAGACGCAAGACTTGGCCGAGGGTGGATAGAAGTTGGGGCTCGCGCTGGCCTGGCAAGCCATAGATAGCATCGATATTAAGGGATCGAACGCCACGCGCGCGAAAGCCCTCAATCACGCGCTGGGTCTCTTCCACGCTTTGCACACGGTTTATCGCCGCTTGCACCTCCGGATCGAAATCCTGCACGCCGATGCTTACGCGCGTCAGTCCGCACTCGGCGAGCGCTGCGATCCGATTCTCGTCCATGCCGCGAGGATCAACCTCCACGGCGAATTCCGCGTCCGTAGCGACATGGAAGGCCCTCCGCAGCGCCGCCGACACTGCGAAAATGTCCTCCGGTTCCAGGATGGTGGGCGAACCGCCGCCCCAATGCATATGCGTCACGCGGGCGCCTCGCGGAACGCATGCGGCTACTGCGTCGATCTCGCGGATCAGTGCGTCGAGATACTGTCTTATCGGCGCATATTGCCGCGTGATTTTCGTGTGACAACCGCAAAACCAGCAAAGCGTATCGCAGAACGGCACATGCAGATAAAGGGAGAGCGAGGCGTTTTCGGGTAAAGCTCGAAGCCACGCTTCGTAGGTTGCGCGCCCTATGCCGCCATGGAAATGAGGCGCGGTCGGGTAGCTCGTGTATCGCGGCACGGGCGTCGTTGTATTTCGGGTGATGACTTCATTCGAAAGCGTCATGGTGATTTCCGCCCCCCGCTATGTCCCTGGAAGCGTCTCAATTCGACAGGGATATCTGAACCGAGGACTTGGCGGCCTCCACAGTTTTCGGATTGTGCTTGTGTCGCCTTAGGTTTACGACTATATTAGTTGACACTTACTGGTGTCAAATGCAAATACCAACTCCAGAATGCGGTGCTCCCCATGCGCATCCTATTCATTCATCCAAATTACCATTCCGGTGGCGCGGAGATCGCCGGGAATTGGCCCCCGGCCTGGGCCGCCTATCTTTCCGGCGCATTGAAAGCGGCAGGATTTGAAGACATCTTGTTCATCGACGCGATGACCCTGGACATTGGCGAAGAGGAACTAAGGCGCAAGATCATCGAGTATCGACCTGATATCGTCGGCACAACCTCGATCACCCCCTCGATATACAAGGCTGAGCGCACCCTCCAGCTCGCCAAAGAGGCGAAGTCGAATACGATCACGGTCCTCGGCGGCGTGCATGCAACTTTCATGTATCGGCAGGTGCTTGCGGAAGCTCCCTGGATCGACGTGATAGTTCGCGGCGAAGGGGAGGAAATTGTAACAGAACTCGTCCGCACGATCTCAGCTGGCGACTGGCCCTCGCGACGCTCGGCCATTGAGGGGCTGGCGTTCATCGAAGATGGCAAAGTGGTGGCGACCCCCGCGGCGCCCACCGTGAAGAATATAGACGCGATCACCGCCGACTGGGGCATTTTGAATTGGGAAAAGTACAATTACATTCCGCTCGGCGTCAAAGTGGCGATCCCCAATATGGCGCGAGGATGTCCATTTACATGCAGCTTCTGCAGCCAATGGAAATTCTGGCGCGACTACCGCATTCGCGATCCCAAAAAAGTCGTCGATGAAATCGAAGCGCTCAAACGCGATCATGGCGTCGGCTTTTTCATTCTCGCCGACGAAGAGCCGACCATAAATAAAAAGAAATTTGTCGCCTTTTGCGAGGAACTCATCAATCGCGAGGTAAACATTCTTTGGGGCATCAATACGCGCGTGACCGATATATTGCGTGACGAAGAGTTGCTCCCACTTTATCGCAAGGCGGGTCTGATTCATGTCTCCCTGGGCACCGAAGCAGCCGCACAACTCAAACTCGATCTCTTCAACAAGGAGACCACGGTCGCACAAAACAAAAAGGCCGTCGAGTTGTTGCGCAATGCGGGGATCGTCGTGGAGGCGCAGTTCATTGTCGGCCTCGAAAACGAGACGGCTGAAACGCTGGAAGAAACATACAAAATGGCGATCGACTGGAAACCAGACCTCGCCAACTGGTCGATGTATACGCCCTGGCCTTTCTCTGATCTCTTCAAGGAGCTGGGCGACAAGGTCGAAATCTTCGACTACGAAAAGTACAACTTCGTAACGCCAATCATCAAACCCTCAGCGATGGATCGCGGAGAGCTGCTTGATCGGGTGATGAACAATTATCGTCGATTCTATATGAAGAAGGCGCTCTTCTCCTACCCGTGGGCGGGCAGCGGTCAGCGGCGGAGATATCTGCTCGGCTGCCTCAAGGCCTTCTTGAAGGCGGGCTTCGAGCGCAAATTTTATGATCTCGGCAAAGTGGAATATTGGGGACCGCAATCGCGAAAGAAGGTGAATTTTAACTTTGATACGACGCGCACAAGAGCCTCCGATTCCGAGGTTGAATGGCGAACCACCCACAACCGCAAGCAAAAGGCGATGACAGCGCCGATGGCCTGCGGCGGCGGGAAGGATCAGCTGGACGAGAGCAATGAAATGATCGGGGTCGCGCCGTCGCATGTAATCGCAAATATCGAGAAGGCGAGCGGACATGAACAACGCTCGATCTGACCGCCTTTCCGGTCAGCTTTTCCCACGCCGCGCGCGCATCACACGAGCGAGCGACGACGCGTCTGGCGTCGTAGGTCCCAATGCGATAACGCGAATCGCGGAAGCGCTCATGGCAAAGGACGGGGCTGAAGTTTGCCGCTCCGTGTTCACAGCGGCCAAGGTTGAGCGGTATCTCGATGTCCCGCCAACGCGGATGGTGGACCAACAGGAAGTCGCCCGTTTGCATCTTGTGTTGATCGAAACGCTAGGCGCTGCAAAGGCGTCATATATTTCACGGGAGGCCGGACGCCTCACCGGGGAATATCTTTTGGCGAAGCGAATTCCCCGCCCCGTCCAAAAAATATTGCGACGCCTTCCACGCCGGCTAGCCGCGCATATTCTGGTGCGCGCGATCGCGCGCAACGCATGGACTTTCAGTGGCAGCGGACGCTTCTCGTTTAGCTTCCGGCCTGGACTGCGACTTGCGCTTATCGGCTCGCCTATCTGCCGACTGCTGCAAACCAAAGAGCCGGCCTGCCACTATTTCGCTGGAACCTTCGAACGCGTCTTTCGTGAGATGCTCGGACCGAGCACGCGCGTTTCCGAGATCGAATGCGAAGCGACAGGGGCGTCAGCCTGTCTATTCGACGTGGCATGGTGACCTTCGCCGCTTCGGGAGATCGCTTACCAAGCCAAGTTCCCTTGGGCGATTCATGCGATGCTTACCGCACGCAGTTTCAAGCGCCAACTGATTCCAAATGAGTTCTACAGGAGATGGCATGCTTATTCTCGTGACGGGGATCGTCCTGTTTCTGGGCGCACATAGTCTGACGACCTTTCGCGCGACGCGGACGAAACTCATCCAGCAATTTGGCGAAGGGGTTTACAAAGGCGCTTATTCTCTGGTCGTGACCATCGGTTTTGTGTTGATCGTCTGGGGCTTCTCACGCTACCGGTCCGAGGGGATGATTCTACTTTGGACGCCCCCGGTTTGGGCTCGTCACTTTGCGATAGTGCTAATGTGGTTCGCTTTCGTCTCAATGGCGTTTTCGAATCCGGCCCCAAGCCGTATCAGGGGTTGGCTACGCCACCCCATGCTGGTGTCCGTGAAAGTCTGGGCGTTTGCGCATTTCCTCGCCAATGGCGACGCAGGCGGCCTGCTATTGTTTGGATCATTCCTCGCCTGGGCGGTCTATGATCGCATCGCCGTCAAGAAACGCGGCGATATCGGTGCACCCCAGCTCGCGTCCTTCACACGCGCGGACGCGATAGACGTCGCAGCAGGCACGGTGGCCTATGTCGTGATGCTGTTCTTGCATCCCTACATCATCGGAGTCGATGTGCTTGGAGCCTGAACGCCATCCCGCTATATGCGCAAACACCATCACGCCAAACTTTCGCTCCGCCTTAGCGACCGCGGCAAGGTAGATGCAGCATCATGGAGCGCCACAATGCGCAAATATTGACCAAGGACTCCTCGCTAGCGGCCGACCCTCTATTGAAACCGGACTCGACGTCTTCTGATGCTGGTCTTGAGCGCCGCTAATCTTACAATCAAGCATTACCGCGCAACTCAATGGGTGTCGGATGACCACGCCCGCCCTTCGCGTGGCGCGCGCAGTAGCCCGCTGGCGCTCATGCAACCGCATCAGACCCGCATCCTTCTCGCACGGGCCAATGGCGTCCATGACGAATATTTCGCGATAAAAGTTATCCAAAGCACCGGCGAAGCGATTCTGGCGGGCCCCCATCGGGTGTCCAATCTCAATGTTAGGTGATAATCGGCCTGAAGCGCGCGGGAATCGTGGTCCTGGGCCAGTGTTAGCCTCTGACGGCGTTAAAGCTTTCAAGATGTCAAACCTCTATTGCCCGCGAAGCATTTTCGCTGGGCGGGATATTGCCAAGAGCCATGTGAGGTCGGCTCTCCTTGTATTCGATCCTCCATGCTTCGCTGAGACACCAGTCCGCGGCTAGCGTTTCGGACCAATGAACGTTCAAGCATTCGTCGCGCAGCGATCTGTTGAACGTCT
>Ga0182012_10004854_pt1 | contig 13970 bp, 13 predicted proteins | sample 612S2SmetaG_FD_120486 | JGI IMG/M metagenome (GOLD analysis project Ga0182012, IMG submission 120486) | Permafrost microbial communities from Stordalen Mire, Sweden - 612S2S metaG | ecosystem: Environmental > Terrestrial > Soil > Wetlands > Permafrost | place: Sweden: Stordalen | collected... | reverse complement strand
TTCGACGGTAGCGCCTTCCTTTAAGACCAGGTTGCGCGATTTATCGTCCTTGGCGGTGACGGTGGTTTCAGGAACAGTCGTCGGTGAGGCGGTTGACAAAAGTCCCGCAGGCACGATGAGCGGTTTGGTTTGAATGGCGACGGTGAGGTTGCCGTGCATGATGGCAACCGGGGCGATATGGACATCGGAGCCCAATACGACGGTGCCGGTCTTTTCGTTAATAACGACACGCGCAGCGCGGTCCGGTTCTACCAGCAAGCGTTCGAGTTCAGCGACAAATTCGGTTGGTTTTTCTTTGAAGCCTTCGGGTAGTTTGACGGTTACGAGGCCTGAGTTTTCGGCATGGGCGACCGGTTGCTCCGCTTGAAAGTGTTGATTCACGGCGGCGCTAATGCGCGCCGACGTCTCGAAATCCGCCTCATTGAGTTGCAGCTTGATGACGCTGCCGATGGGGACCGAGGGCGCCGCCCGTTCGATGGTGACGCCGTTTGGAATGCGTCCGGCGGTGGGGTGGTTGACGGTGGTGGAATTGGAACTGCGACCCGCCACGAAGCCGGCGGTGACGACGGGCCCTTGCACGGTAGCGTAGACTTGCCCGTTCACGCCGCGCAAAGTAGAAAGCACGAGCAAACCGCCTTGCAGATTGCTGGCATCGCCAATCGCCGCTACGGTGGCGTCGACCATGCTGCCGGGTTGCGCATAGGGCGGCAGGGTGGCGGTTACCAGCACAGCGGCCGTGTTCTTGACGGTGATTGATCCGGGCGGAATGCTCACTCCCATGCGCAGCAGCAAGTTGACCAGGCTCTGCGCCGGGAACAGCGTTTGTTGTTTGTCGCCGGTGCCGTTTAGGCCGACCACCAGGCCGTAGCCTATGAGCTGATTGCCGCGCACGCCTTCGATGGAAACCAGGTCTTTGAGGCGCATGCCATGTTCTGAGGTAGTGGCGGTCGCGGCGAAAGCCGCACCGGATGCCAGAAGCAGGGCTAGAATCGGCCTTAACGCGGCCCAGCGGTTTTTGCTTTGTAACATGTGTCTGATCTCCGGAAGAAGAAATTTAGAAAGGCAATAGCCCTAAGAAGAGCCGGTAAAGAAAATTGGGACGGTGGATAGCGTCGTTCACTACCCCCCTGCCGTCGATGCGCAGTTCCATTTGGCCTACGCTCCCCGATTGGACGGTATTGGCGTTGGTCAAATCGGAGGGGCGTACGACGCCGCGAATGGTGACCACTTGATTTTCGGAATTGACTAATACGGCGCGATGACCTTCGATGACCAGATAGCCGTTCGGCAACACGTCCGTTACGCGGGCGGTGATAGTGGTGGTTAAGGTGGTGGTGCGCGAAGTCGTTCCCTGGCCGTTGAGCGACATCGTGGAGTTCACGTTGGCCAAGTTAGCCAATTTGCCGGCTGCTGGAAAAGTGCCCGCCAGCGAAGTGACAGATCCGGTCGCGCTCGAGGCGCGTGAGGTCTTGGTTGCACCGGTGGAGACGGCCGAGGCCTGTTCGTTGACGACGATCGTCACGATATCGTCGATGGAGCGGGCGCGGTCGTCGATCGCCAGATTCGACCAGATGGCGCCGCCGGAAAAGAGCGAGCCGGGGCTGATCGATTCCTCCGCCGCAGCGCGTTTATGCGCTTGTTCGATGTATTGATCGAGGGGCGAAGGGCCCTGGAACTTCTTGAGAAGTTTCTTAAGGGGCGGGGGCGTAAAGTCGGTTTGGCCGTATGCGCCGGGTACGGCGCCAGCCAGCGCCGCAGTAAGGGCTAGCCGGCAAGTGTGTTTTAAGAATTGCTGTCTCATATTGGATTCCCGTTGGTTGGGCTGCTGGCGGCGAGTCCAACGGAAGTTCCCGGTAAAACTTCAACTTGACCGGCAGCCGTGATGCGCGCTTTGAAGGTGCGATTGGAGCGCGGATTGCGCACGCTAATGACATCGCCGCAATGGCCTGCGCTGAGGGCTTGCCCTAGCGCTTCGATGTGAGCCGCGCCGACACCGGCGATGACCGTGACGGTGTCGCCGAGTTCGACAGCCTTAGGGGCTTCGAAGTAGATGGCAAGCAGTGGCGCGCCGTCGGCGAATTCGCGGCGTGCTACCAAGCCCTCGATCGCCGAAGCGTCGCTGAGGATTTGTTCACGCAACGGCGGCCCGGAGTAACTCTCGGTGCGCCACTGGCCGGGTGCGATCCGTTCGCCCGCATGGATGATGCCCTGGGCTTTCAAGTGAGTCTCGGTAACGCGCACTCGGACGCTCGCCCAAATGTCGAAATGGCGGCTGCCGGCGTACAGGACATAGCCTTTCCAGACCGCCGCATTTTCGGAATAGGCGCTGAGGCCGGTCAAGGGGAAAACGACTTCGCCGGGCGGGGCGGGCGCCAAGCTGCGCGCTACCAGTTCGATTTTGGGCGCATGTCCGGCCAAGGTTTTCTCCATGGCGCTGCGGATTTGCTCGGGCGTTAATTGCAACAAAGGCCACGCAGCGCATAAATTGATGGTCAAGCCCGGATCGGGCAAGCCCTGGGAATGTGCCAAGCGACGCAGCTCGTCCGGGTGGAAGACGCGCTGCAAACCGGGCACCGGCGCATAGCCAATTTTCAGGTCTGGGGGCAAGCCGGCTAAAGCGGGTGCGGCGGCAGCCAAGTCGCTGCCGGTAATCCAATCACGGGTGGGCGCGAAGCAGGTAGCCGCGGCGCGGCCGCTTTGCACGGCGAGCGGAAAAAACACCAGCGCGCCGCATGAGATCGAAAAGGCAATGGGCCGGAGCATTGGAATCCTTTATTGGGTTAATTGATTGACTTGTTGATACATTTCGTCGGCTGCTTTGACGACCCGCGAATTAGCTTCATAGGCACGCTGGCTTTGAATCAGGTCAACGAAGGCTCCCACCACATCGACGTTCGACTGCTCGGTGTAGCCTTGCGCGAGAGTGCCGAGACCGTCAGCGCCGCCTGCTACGCCCACTTGGGGGTCGCCGGAGGCATCGGTCGGCAGGTACAAGTTGTTGCCGATGTTGTTCAGGCCGCCTGGATTTTGAAAATTGGCCAATTGAATTTGGCCGGCCTTCTGTGCTGCCGTCTGGCCGGCTATCGTGTAGCTGACCGTGCCGTCTTGCGCAATGGTGATGCTTTGCGCCGTGGCCGGAATGGTTATCTGCGGTACCAGCGCTTCGCCGTTGAGATCGACCACGTTACCGTTGCGGTCCAATTGAAAATTGCCGGCGCGGGTATAGGCGAGCGTGCCGGAGGCTTGCTGGATTTGCAGGAAGCCGCTGCCCTGAATGGCGATGTCCAATGGATTCCCGGTGGCGGTGAGTGCGCCCTGGGTGAAGATGATCTCATTCGACGCCGCGCGCGTACCGAGTCCGAGTTGCAAGCCGGAGGGCACGGTGGATTGCTGGCTGGCGGCTGCGCCGGGTTGAATCATATTCTGATAGATCAAGTCTTCAAACTGGGCGCGCCGCATTTTGAAGCCGGAGGTGTTGGCGTTCGCCAAATTATTGGCGATGGTGTCGACATTCAACTGCTGGGCTGTCATGCCACTGGCGGCGGCGTTAAGTGCTCGAATCATTTTTTGGTTACTCTTTCTTAATTGGTTTAGTTTTTGAATTCCAGTGTTACGAGCCGACCTTGGCCACTTCCTGAATGGCTTCGGTGTTCATGTCGCCGCCAATCTTGACGGCTTTTTGCAACATTTCGAAGTTGCGCATGAGCATCACCAGACGCGCCGCCGATTCGGTGGGAGAGGCATTGGACGTTTCCAGCTTTCCCTGGGCTACTTGCACATTGGTGGCCGGTTGCGATTTGATGTTTTGCGGATCGGGATTGGAGAAGTTGGCGCTAGAGGCTTTGTCCAGAAGGTTGGGATCGGTGAAGTCGACGAGTTCCAACTGACCGAGCGGCGCGCCATTTTGCGATACTGAGCCATCGGCACCGACAACCACCGGCGCGCCTGGCGTGAGGGTAAGAGGCTGGCCGCCGGTGAGGCGCACGGGATAGCCTTCGCCCGAGGTGAGCGTGCCTTGCGGCGAAACTTGAAAGCTGCCGTTGCGGGTATAGAGAGGTCCGTCGGGCCCATTGACGGCAAAGAAGCCGCGTCCGGATAGGGCTAGGTCAGTTGGATTTCCGGTGTTGGTCAATGGGCCTTGGGCGAAGTCGGTCCAGTGGCGTTCCACCACCGGCGAATCGCCTACCGCCGGATCGGGCGAGTTGATGGCATCGGAGGCCAGGAAGGTGCTGTAAAATTCGCGGTCGGCTTTGTAGCCGTTGGCGGAACTGTTGGCCATGTTGTTGGCGAGCAGATCCATTGAGTCCATGCGGGCTTGCAATCCGCTGGCGGCGGCGGTAGTGAGTGGGTCCATAAGCTTCGGCTGGGTCAAGTGCAAGTACAGGGCCAAGTTGGGTGGGGTGGAAAAATCATCGAATGGCTGGTGGGCGGTCGGTTTAGGGAGAGAGAGCGACTGTTGAGGCGCGTCAAACAATCGACGTTCCGTTGCTTCGCAGCATTATTCTTGACGGTTTGTGTTTCTCGTCAAACGTCAACTGTTCACGCGAATCTATTTGATAGTCGGGCATTCGGCGGTTTGGCCCCTGTTTTGCACAGGACAGTGCGTGACCTCGCCTTCTTCATTTTCCAATTCGCGCTGGGCTAACGCCGGCTGGAGCAGCACAGAACCAGGCACTCAAGCAGCGCGCGCCTCGTCCGCGGCCCTCGCGTCAGCAGAGACCGACGGAGTGTCTGCCGCCGCCTCCTTTCAAAATCTCTTTATGCAGAGCGCGAGCCTGCAGACGGCTGAACTGCGAGGCCAGCCGTCGAGCAACATGCCGTTCAACAATACGAGCAGCTCAGCTACCAATTGGAGCGATGGCGGTTTCGGCACCGGCTCAACGGGAACAGATAGTGCGAGCTTCGTCAGTTCGAACAACTGGCAGGTCTCAAACGCAACGCCGCCGTCGACCACCAACGCGCCGAGCGCGCCGCCACCGTCTGCCAGTCAGACCGCGCCGACCAACACCGATGCGACACGCAAAGGGACGGAAAAAAAGGCAGAGCCGCGCAGTCATGCGAAACACATTGAAACCAGTGGCGCGCTCGCGGGGGGGCTAGCGGCGGCAAACTTGCCCGCGAGCCATGCGGCTACCCCGGCAGTCAAAGCAGCAGCGGCACAGGCTGGGCTGGACGATTCTAGCGATTCATCGCAAAATAGCCGTGCGGCACAGATAAAGGTGAGTGGGGCGCTGGCGGTGTTGGGTGGTCCTTCGGCTTTAGCCGGAGCGGCTTTCGCTTTGCACGTGACGCCAGCGGGCAAACAGAATAGCAATGGGCAAAGTGAAGCCGGCTCGGCGTCCCTAACAAAAGCGCCAGTGGCGGAAGCTGCTGGCTCGCCCGATGCGACAGCAGCGCCCGATCCATCTTTAGCTGGCGCCACCTCCGATTTAACAGGATTCATGGCGAGCGCTTCTCCAGCATTGAACGCTACTTCAGCGCGCTCAGGGCCACTCAGCGCGGCGAGCGATCGTGTGGCAGGCGCCGAGAGCGTGGCCTGGTCTGAAACGAGCAGCCCGAGACTTATGAATGATTCCGCCAAAGCAGCGGAGCCGGTTACGCCCACCTTGGCTATGGCAGAGGTGGCCGACGAAGATAGCGCGCCGGGGCAGCCGGTTCGCACAGTGCAAGTGCAACTGGCGGGGGAAGGCGATCAACGCGTGGATTTGCGTTTGGTGGAGCATGCGGGCGGCTTGTCGGTGAGTGTGCGCACCTCCGATAGTTCGCTCACGCGCGGTCTGCAGGAGCACTTGCCGGAACTCACTGACCGGTTGGCGGCGGAGCATTACCAGACAGAAAGCATTTTACCGGCGAATGAAACGTCGAACGGCGGGTCAGCGCAGGGTTCTTCGGGCGGTTCGGCTGGACATCCACAGCAGGACGCGCAGCAACAGCAAGGCAGGCAATCGCCACAAGGCGGTTCCTCTTCTTCGGGAGGCGAAGGCAACCCGCAGCAAGGCCAGCAGAAAGATCAAACAGCAGCCTGGTGGCGGCAAGTAGCCACCGGCAACTTATCCGCTTCCGCATCCGGTTCAATCCAAAGCTCGGCTTCGAGTTCGGAAACAAACCTATGAACAGCAAATCTTAGTTACTAAAGGAGAAAATTATGTCATCTATCGGTACCACACTTCCGAGCAGCACCATTCCAACGACCCAAAGCACACTGAGCCAGAGCACCGCCGCTCAAAGCACAGCGGGGAGCGACGGGAACTCGCTGGCGAACCAGCAGACGTTCCTGCAACTGCTGGTCGCGCAATTAAAGAATCAAGATCCCACGCAGCCTGTGCAAGGCACGGAGTTTGTCACACAGCTGGCCACATTCAGCGATGTGGAACAAAATCTGGCCGTGCGGCAAGACGTGGATGCGATCAGCAACAAGTTCCTGGGCAGCGTTCCTTCGGGGGGCACAGTAGCCACCACCCCGACTACGGCGGCGAGCGGCACGCAGTCGACCGATGGTGCAACAACCAACGGCACGACTGCCACCGGCAGCACGGCGTCGGGCAGCTAGAGCGTCGCTGGGCCCGGCCGGTTTGCGCCGCGCCGGGCCGAAGCTTTCCAAAAATCAGAAAAACAAGAAAAAGGAAATTCAGTCAATTATGTCTAGCGTTTTTTCTATCGCTCTTTCTTCTTTACAGGCAGAATCTGAAGCCATCAATATTGCGGGAAACAATTTGGCCAACATGAACACCGATGGCTTTAAGACCAGCGACGTCGATTTCAAGGACTTGTTCAGCCAGTCGCTAGGCGGAGGGGGCAGCAGCTTCGCAAGCGGCTTGGGCGTTGGCGTGCCGTTGAATAACCAATTGTTCACGCAAGGGTCTATCCAAACGACCTCGGCGCCACTCGCCGCAGCCATTCAAGGCGGCGGTTTTTTTGTGGTGAACAGTCCCACCAATCAACAGCTATTCACGCGCGATGGCAATTTCACGCAAAATTCGGCCGGCGTGCTTCAAACACAAACGGGCGATGACATTCAAGGATGGACGGCGGCGGCGAACGGCGTTATCAATACGTCGGGCGCCACGGGTAATATTGTTCTGCCGACAGGCACTACTCTGCCGCCCACGGCCACGCAGAATTTTTCCATTAACGCTAATCTGGACGCCCAGGGGGTGGCCGGTACGGCAACCGGCACGTTCTCGGCACCCATGCAAGTGGTGGACTCGCTGGGCAACACGCACGATCTGACAATTACTTTCACCCAGAGCGCTGCCTCGCCCAATACTTGGAGCTACAACGTAACGATTCCCGCTACCGATTTAACCGGCGGCGCGGCGAACACCCAGACATCGGTGTTGGCCGGAGCGCCTGGCACCGTCACTTTCAACACCAATGGCTCGCTCAGCAATGCCGGCGGTACGGCGCCGATCGGGATCGCCATCAATGGTTTGGCGGATGGGGCGGCGAATATGAACATAAACTGGAGTTTGTTCGACGCGAGCGGCACTGGCGTGCTGACGGAATATGCGCAAACCTCGGCCCTTTCGTCTTCGACACAGGACGGGAACACGCCCGCGCAATTGAACTCCGTTTCCATCGAAAACGGCGGTCAAGTGGTGGCGCTTTACTCGAACGGCCAGCAGAAGGTGGAAGCGCAGTTAGCGCTGGCGGCGATTCAGAATCCGACATCTCTGCAGAACGTCGGGAATAATAACTATTCGGTTTCAACCCAAACGGCGACTCCGGCCATTGGCGCACCGCAAACGGGCGGCCGTGGACAGATTCTAGGTGGCTCGCTGGAAACCTCGAACGTGGATATGGCGAAGGAATTTACCAACCTGATTGTGTTTCAAAGCGCTTATCAGGCCAGTTCGCGAGTTATTTCGACGGCACAGACGATGACGCAGGATCTGCTTCAGTTGATCCATTAATAACCGGTCATCCGCTTCAGCTGATCGATTGAGCAAAAAATAAGGAGCGACCGGCTTTGATCTCTGAAGACAAAGCCGGTCGCAGCCGATCAATCAGTCAGAAGTGTTCGTTGAGAATTACATGTTGTCTCAGTCCCTAGCTGTTTTCCTGGTGCTCGCGTTGCTGGCGGCGGTACTGTGGCTGGCGCGCCGCAAAGGTCTCGCCAGGCTCGCGCTGCTTATGCCTGGGAGAAATAATGGGCGGATTCAGCGGCAGCTTTGTGTCGTCGAGCGCATCCCGCTCACTAGGCAGCACTCGTTGCATCTGGTTAACTGCGGGGGCCGTTTGATTTTGGTTGGCGTGTCTCCGGCAGGCTGCAATGCGGTGGCTGATTTGGGAGAAAGAACGGCAGAAGCCGCTTCGGCAGCGAGCGGGAGGGGATGACGCGCGCGGCCATTGAAAAGTGCGAAACGCAGGCGAAACCGCCTGCGCCACCGGGCAGGCATTCAGGATGCCGGCTGCCAGGTCTTCTTGGCGGTGCATGGCTCACGAGCGGCTGGGCGCATGCGGCGCAGGCTTCGGACCCGCTTGCTGCCTTGGGCGTAACCACCAGCGGCGCGGCCGGCCATGGCGTCACGCTGTCGGCCCCAATGCAGATTGCGCTGGGGCTTACGCTGCTCAGCCTGTTGCCCGCCGTGCTGGTGTGTATCACTCCCTTTTTGCGGATTTCGATCGTGCTGCATTTCCTGCGGCAAGCGTTGGGGACGCAGACCGCGCCATCGAACCAAGTACTGGCCGGACTCGCGCTTTTCCTGTCGCTGCTCATCGTAGAACCAGTTTTTTCGGAGATGTATACGAAAGCCTGGGAGCCGCTCGAAAAAGGACAAATCGGCGCGGCTCAAGCGTTCGAGCAAGGCGCGGTGCCGTTGCGGACCTTTCTTCTGCGTTTTGCACGCGAGCGGGATATCCAGCTTTTCCTGGAAATCGGCCGGGAGCCAGCGCCGCAGCATGCCACCGATTTGAATTTGAAGATCCTGATCCCGGCCTATATCCTCTCCGAATTGAAGGCGGGCTTTCAAATCGGTGCCGTGCTGTTTCTGCCATTTCTAGTGATCGATATTGCTGTTGCCTCGGTGACCTTATCCATCGGGATGATGCAACTACCGCCGGCCATGGTGTCGGCGCCATTCAAAATACTGCTGTTTGTGCTGGTGGATGGTTGGAATCTGCTGGTGGGATCTCTGATGAAAACGTTTCTGGGCAACTGACGTGAAGGTTTATTGGAGGAAGGAACTGGTTCATTGACACCGCAACTTGCCATTCAGACTGTTAGTGAGGCGCTCATGGCGGCGTTCTGGATTTGCGCTCCGCTGCTGCTGATGGTTTTCATTCTCGGCATAGCGGTCAATCTGATACAGATTGCCACCTCTTTGCAAGACCAAGTTTTTAGCACCGTACCGCGCCTGATCGCCTGTCTGGGCGGCTTTCTGTTCCTGATGCCATGGATGCTGCACCATGCGACAGCTTATGCCCTCGCCGTGATGGGCAACTTGACGAAGTATGCGCGTTAAGGCAAGTCATGACGGCACCGCAGCTGAGTATTCCCGCCAGTTTGCCGCTCTCGTTTGGGCTCGTGTTGGCGCGTGTGGCAGGGGTTTTCTTTTTTCTCCCGCTGCCAGTGCGTGACGCGACGCCGGGACTCGCGCGCGCGGTTTTTTCCTTCGCCGTGGCCTTAGCGCTCTTTCCTTACTGGCCCTCGGTGGATGCCCGGCAAGCGGCGACGGGTGCGTTTGCGGTCTGGTTCGCTGGTGAGGCGGCCTTTGGATTGGCGGCGGGTTTGCTGGTCAGTTTTCTCGCCGAGAGCTTGACACTCGGCGCTCAATTGCTGGGATTGCAGGCCGGCTATGGTTACGCCTCGGTGGTCGATCCCACCACCCAAGCAGATTCCGACGTCATGCAGGTGGTAGCGCGCTTGACGAGCGGGTTTTTGTTCTTCGCCTGTGGCCTCGATGCCCAAGTTTTGCGCGCGCTGGCGTTCAGCCTGCAAGTGCATCCGCCGGGTCAATTCGTGCTGACCCGTGCGCTGGCCGATACGGTATTTGCACTGGCAGCGAACGTTTTTTCGCTCGGGCTGCGGTTGGCCTTTCCGGTACTCGGACTGCTGTTACTTTGCGAAATCGCGCTGGCTACCGTTGCGCGGCTGAATAGCGCGTTGCAACTTAGTCACAGTTCGGCACCGCTGAAGATGCTGCTGACTCTAGTCACCCTGGCGACGGTGCTCAAGATTGTTCCGGGCCTATATCTGGAATATGCCGAGCGGCTCTTTCAGGTATTGCGGCACTAATACGATTAACGGCAACGCATGGCGGGCGAGAAAAGCGAAAAACCGACACCCCAGCGCCTGAAGAAGGCGCGCGAAGAAGGGCAATTTCTTTCGTCCCGCGGAGCGCTGGGCGCCGTTCAGTTTATTGTCTTCGTGTGGCTGGCCGGCGGCGTGTTACGGGCTTGGAGTGACAACCTGGCGCGCGCCATGGTGCACCTCTATCAGACGTCGCTTACCAATGAAATCGATATCGTGCAATGGACCAGGCTGCTGCGCGGCCTATTTGCCGAAACGCTAACTCCGCTGCTGACCTTAGGCGCGGCATTGTTTATGGCTACACTGGCCGCCCAAATGGGCATGACGCAATTGGGCTTTAATCTGGGCCGTTTGATGCCAGATCTCAATCGCCTCAACCCCATAAACAAATTGAAAGACCTGCCGGCGCAGAATCTGAAAGGCGTCGCTGAGGCAGTGGTACTGATTGTGGCCCTGGCGCTCTTTCTGCGTTCCTTCCTGGCCGCGCATGCCGAAGCCCTGTTGCAGCTACCGTTCGGGAACGTGCGCGCCTCGGCGGCGCAAATTATTGATGCGGTGCACGGCCTACTTTGGAAAGCGGCCGCGCTCTTTATTTTGTTCGGCGCATTTGATCTGTTCAAGGCGTACCAGCGGCAGATGAAAACGCTGAAGATGAGCAAGCAGGAAATTAAGCAGGAGAATCGCAGCAACGAAGGCGATCCGCATATAAAGGGACGCATTCGTCAGCTGCGGCGCGAATTGCTGCGCCGGCGCATGATGCGCGAGGTGCCGCGCGCTACCGCGGTAGTGGTCAATCCGACGCACTTTGCGGTGGCCATTCGCTATGACATGGAGACGATGGCCTCGCCGGTGGTAGTGGCTAAGGGGAAAAACTGGTTGGCGCTGCGCATCCGGCAAATCGCGGTTCAAAGCGAGGTGCCGGTGGTGGAAAATCCCCCACTGGCGCGGGCCTTATACGGCGCCGTTGAAGTGGGCAGCGCCATTTCGCCGGAATTTTATAAGGCGATTGCGGAAATTCTGGCGTATGTCTACCGCTTGATGGGCCGTAAATTGCCTTAAGCGTTACCAGCGTCTCCATGTCAACCGTACCGCAAGTTCTCGCTCCGGCTAAGAAACTGGCAATGCCTAACCTGGGCGAGCTGGTCGTCCCGGTTGCCGTCCTAGCCATCGTTGTCGCGCTCATTACGCCGCTCCCGGCCGCCCTGCTGGACATGTTGATTGTCGTCGACATCATGATGTCGGTGATTGTGTTGATGGTGACAATGTACATCCTGAAGCCGGTGGAATTCAACGTTTTCCCGACGGCTTTGCTGCTTTTAACGCTGTTCCGCCTGGCGCTCAACGTGAGCTCGGCGCGGCTAATTCTGCTGAATGGCAACAGTGGTACCGCAGCTGCCGGCAGCGTTATCGAAGCGTTCGGCAACTTTGTAGTGGGCGGCAATTACGTGATCGGCGCGGTTATTTTCTTGATTCTCATCGCCATTCAATATGTCGTCATCAACCATGGCGCGGTGCGGATTTCGGAAGTTTCGGCGCGCTTTACCTTAGACGCTATGCCCGGTAAGCAGATGTCGATCGATGCCGAAATGAATGCAGGTCTGATCGACGAAGCGGAAGCGCGCCGCCGACGCAAGCAACTGGCCGCGGAAGCTGAATTTTATGGCTCGATGGATGGCGCCTCGCGTTTCACCCAGCGTGACGCCGTGGCAAGCATATTAATTACCGCGATCAATATCATCGCGGGCTTTCTCATTGGCGTTCTGCAGCATGGCATGGAGCTCACCAAGGCGCTGCAAACCTACACGGTATTAACCATTGGCGACGGCCTGGTGACGGTGATTCCGGCTCTCATGATTTCGGTTTCCGGCGGATTGATCGTGACACGCGCCAATTCCGACGTCCGGGTTGGGCAGGAGTTCAAACGCCAGTTGTTTGGCAAATCTGAGCCGTTGCTGTTGTCGGCCGGCGTGCTGGTCGTGCTGGCGGCGTTTCCCGGTTTGCCCACCATTCCGTTTTTGGCGATGGGAGGCGGACTCGGCGCGGCGGGTTGGGCCAAGCGTAAAAGTCTTGACGCAGCCGTCAAGAATGAGACGGACACTGCCACTGCCGCGACCGCCGCTGCGGCTCCCAAAGAGGATCTGGAAGCGCTGATGCGGGTTGAACCACTCGCCATTGAGGTTGGTCTTGGATTGGCCGGCTTAGTAGCAGGGGGTAAGACTTCACCCCTGCTCAAACGCATCGCTGCCATTCGCCGCCAATTTGTGACCAGTTTGGGCTATATGCTCCCGCCGGTGCGCGTCACCGACAACCTATCACTCAAGGCACGTGAATATCTAATCCTTCTTAAGGGCAATGAAATCGGCCGCTATGAACTGCTGCCCGGCTGCGAACTAGCGATTCCGACTAATAAAGCCGATAAGAATTTTCCAGGCGAGCCAACGCGCGAGCCAGCGTTCGGATTGCCCGCGCTCTGGGTGCAGTCCGATCAGGTGGACGCGGCGCGTTTGGCGGGCTATTCGGTAGTGGATCCGGTGAACGTGATGGGCACACAATTATCGGAGTTGGTGCGGCTGTATGCGGGCGAGCTGTTCTCGCGGCAGGATGCCAAAACATTCTGCGATCGAGTCGGGCAGGAGAACCCCAAGCTGCTGGAAGATTTGGTCCCGAAACTGCTCTCACTGGGTGCGATACAGAAAGTGCTACAGAATTTGTTGCGGGAACGTGTTTCAATCCGGGACGGCGTATCGATCCTCGAAGCGTTAAGCGAGGCGGCGGTAACCGCGCGCAATCCCGTTTTGTTGACAGAATACACCCGGCAGGCGATTCGCCGCCAAGTGGTGAAACCATATCTGAATCCCAAGGGCGAATTACCAGCTTATTTCCTGGACGCCTCCATCGAACAGACGATTGAATCGGCGGTACAGCACAGTGAACAGAACAGTATTCTCGCCCTCGCGCCGCAAGTGGTGCGCGACGTGGTGACGCGCTTGGAGCGGAAGATCGAGCGGCGGGAAGCGCCCGTGCTGATTCTCACATCCTCGGCAGTGCGCTATTTCCTGCGCCAGATGGTCGAATCGCAGATGCCGAACGTTTTTCCGGTTTCTCACAACGAAGTGCCGGCAGGGGTGAAAATCCTGTCGTTAGGAACAATATAGATGCGTATTAAATCTTATTTTGCGGGGTCGGTAGACGAGGCGATGGAAAAGGCACGGCGTGAGCTGGGGCCGGATGCCATGCTTTTGAACTCAAAGAAGACGGAGATTGAACTCCGCTCGTTAGGGGCCTATGAAGTGGTGTTCGCGATACCGCCGGAGGAAGTAAGGCCGCCCGTTATTCAACCATTCCGCGTGCCAGTGGTCTCGGCAGCGCCCGTGCCTCCGCCAACGCCTGCCGCACAGGTACTTGCCAAGCCTGCGCGGGTGATTCCGAATCCCGCGCCAATCGTATCGAGTTCAGCGTCGGTCGTTCCCAGATCTTCGCCGGCGGCTTCGAATCCGCTCCCAGAGCAGCCCGGAACAGGCAATGATTTGGCGCGCGAGTTGGCTGAACTGCGCAAGCAAATTGAAACCGTTAAGCGGTCGGTGGACCGCCGTCCGGTGGCGGAGCCTGCAATCGAGCGCTATCCGGCGCCAGAGCTCCCTGTAGGAAGCTACGCGGTAGGAAACTACGCAAACGATGGCGCCGACCTGATGGACCGCCTCAACACAGCGGAATTTTC
>Ga0182012_10004850_pt1 | contig 13974 bp, 10 predicted proteins | sample 612S2SmetaG_FD_120486 | JGI IMG/M metagenome (GOLD analysis project Ga0182012, IMG submission 120486) | Permafrost microbial communities from Stordalen Mire, Sweden - 612S2S metaG | ecosystem: Environmental > Terrestrial > Soil > Wetlands > Permafrost | place: Sweden: Stordalen | collected... | reverse complement strand
TCGATCAAAACCGGGGAGTCACGCGTGCGACCGCATACCCTGATTCTCATGGAGGCCGCGGTCATTGCGTTCTGCGGTGTGCTGATGTTCATCGCCCGCGGCCGGGGGCGTCCTTTTGATGCAATCACGATCTGGTCGCTCAGCATGGCCGCAGCCGTGGCCGGGCTGCTGCTGATGGTCGCGCCGGCCCCGGAATTCGTGACCCGGGACCTCTCAAGCGCCCTGCTGCTGCTCGCCACCGGCAACGCCTGGTCGGCCGCGCGCCGGTTTTCCAGGCGCACGCTGCTGCCGCACTGGGCCGTGGCGGGCGCCGTCGTCTGGCTGATCGCCCGCCGCTTTCCGATCCTGGACACTCATGCCGCCCAATCCACCGTGGAGTGGGGCATCGGCAGCGCCTATGCCTTCGCGACCGCCATAGCGCTGTGGCCGGACGGCAAGGAACGTCTGGCCGCTCGGCCGGCCATGCTGGTCCTGCTGACGGTGCACGGCGCGGTCTATGCGGTCAGAGCCGCGGCCGCAGCCAGCGGGCTGGACGCCGCGTTCAACCTGGCATTCTCCAACTGGCTGTTGATCGAGGGCCAGTTCCGCGTCATCGGCGTCGGCTTCCTGATCGTTGCGATGACCAAGCAGCGCGCCGACCTCGTGATCGCCCGCAGCCTGGAAGTGGCGCAAGAGTCGGTGAAGGCCCGCCAGCGCTTCCTGGCGCAGATGAGCCACGAGGTGCGCACGCCGTTGAACGGGGTGCTGGGTCTCGCGCAGGTGCTGGCGCGCGACTCCAGGCTTCTGGCCGACCAGCGTCAGAACGTGCTGGCACTGGAGTCGGCCGGCCGCCACTTGCTGGCCATCGTCAACGATGCGCTGGACCTGGCCAGGATCGATGCCGGGCGGTTGAGCTTCGTTGGCCGCAGTTTCGATCTGGAGGAGGCGGCCGATGGCTGCCTGGTGCTGGTTCGGCCGGCGGCCACGGACAAGGCAATCGCGCTGGGCCTGGAATTCCACCCCATGCTGCCGCCGCTGGTGGTCGGCGACCGCACCCGGCTGCAGCAGATCCTGTTGAACCTGCTGTGGAATGCACTGAAGTTCACCCCGACCGGCGGATCGGTGACCTTGCGGGTCGCGCCCGCCGAGGCCGGGCTGCGCTTCGAGGTGCTCGACACCGGCCCCGGCATTCCGGCGGACCGGCAGCATCTGTTGTTCCAGGACTTTGCCCAGCTTGAAGCCACGCCCGGCGAAGGCAGCGGTCTCGGGTTGGCGATTTCGGCGCGCCTGGCAGGTCAGATGGGGGGTGAGCTGGGCTATTATCCCGGCCTTGGTGGCGTCGGCAGCCTGTTCCGGCTGGAACTGCCCTGGCCGGCGGCATCAGGGGCTGCCGAGGTGGTGTCGGGTCCGGTCGCGATGCCTGATCTGGCGGGTTTGGACCTGCTTGTCGTCGATGACGTCCCGGTCAACCGGCGCCTGTTGCGGGCGTTGCTAGCGACCGAGGGTCACCGGATCACCGAGGCGCCGGGCGGTGACGCGGCATTGGCCGCACTGGCCGAACGCCGGTTCGACGCAGTGCTGCTGGACCTGCACATGCCGGGCATGGATGGTTTCGCGGTCACCCGGACCATCCGTTCCCGGGTCGGCGGCGCCGCGGTCACGATCGTTGCGGTGTCGGCGGATGTGATGCCGGAGACGGTGCAGGCCTGCCTGGCGGCCGGGATGGATGCGGTGCTGGCAAAGCCGGTCGATCGCGCGATGCTGCTGACCGTGCTGGCGCGGTCCCGATCGTTGCGCCGGGCCGGCATCGTTCCGGCCATCGGGGGCACCATCACAGGGGTTGGATAGCCTCGTTCGGGACGGGCGGTCTGCTACCCCACCGCCGGGTTATGTCGCGCGTAATGCGCCACGAAACGCGCCCCGAGGTCTGTCAGTTGCTCCACAAGGGCGGCGCCGGTTTCGGGAGAACACAAGCGCGCGTCGCCCGCGCGTACGCCGAGGGGCGCGATTTCGTGATACTCGACGGGCACCGCGATCTCCGCGCCTTCGAAGCGCGCGACGCCGAAGGCCGTGGCGGGCATCCCCATGATCTGTTGCAGCGGTTCGGGGTCGGGGATCAGGTCGGGGCGTACCAGGTCGGGAAACAAGTGCATCGCGACGCTGGTCAGCGGATCGGCGCCGTGGCCGGCGGCGAGCTTCGCTTTCGCCTCCCCGACGATGCCGGGCAGCAGGCCGTAACCGACCCGCCACAAATAGAAGCTGGGGATCAGGATCTGGCGCTGGGTCCAGAAGGGCTGGGTGGCGTCGTGGATCGCCTGCACATTGCCGCCGTGGCCGTTGATGACGATCAGGCGGGTCAGGCCATGGCGGACCAGGCAGCCCAGCATGTCGCTGAGGACCGCGCGCAAGGTGGATTGGGTCAGGCAGATGCCGCCGGGACTGGAGCCGAAATAGTCCGCGCCGCCGAACGGCAGCACCGGCGCCACCACAGTTCGCACCCCGCTCTGTTCGGCGCGTCGGGCGATGCGTCCGGCCATGGCGTCGGCGGACAGGAAATCGCCCATCGGGGCGTGCGGCCCCTGGTCCTCGTGGCTGCCCATCGGCAGCAGCACAACCGGGTTCGACGGATACAGCGCGCGCGCCTCGGCGCCGGTGAGTTCGGCCATGCGGACCTTGGTGTCGGGAGCGGTCGTCATACCGGTCTCGCTGGCTGGGGGTGAGCGCGCCGTTGTCGCAGATTGTCCGGCCCCGGCACAAGGCCCGGCCGGGAACACATCGCGATTGACCGTTGCTTGCCTGGCGCGCCACAGTCCCATGGCCGGTTCCTTGGGGCCGATGCGAACGTGCTGCGTGTCCCCGGGGGCCAATCGGTCAACAACAACGGGAGGATGGCACATGATCGGCAGACGCAGTCTGATCGCCGCGGGTCTCGCGGCGGGTGCGGCCGGAGGCACGTCTCGCGCCAGGGCGCAAGCGGGACGGGAAATCAAGATCGGCAATACCAACCCCTATAGTGGACCGGCGGCGTCCTATGGCGCGAACGGGCGGTCGGAAGCGGCCTATTTCCGCATGATTAATGACCAGGGTGGCATCGACGGTCACCGGATAAACTTCCTGAGTTACGATGACGGCTACAGCCCGCCGAAAACGGTGGAACAGGTGCGCCGCCTGGTGGAGGAAGACAATGTCGATTTCCTGTTCGCCACCCTTGGCACGCCGACCAACTCGGCGGTGGTGGATTACCTGAACAAGAAGAAAGTGCCGCATCTGTTCGTCGCCACCGGCGCCAGCAAATGGGCGGATTACAAGCGCTATCCCTGGACGATCGGCTTCCAGGCGAGCTACCGGACGGAAGCGCAGATCTACGCCAAGTATATCCTCAAGACGGTCAAGGACCCGAAGATCGGCATCCTGTATCAGAACGACGATTTCGGGAAGGACTACCCCGCCGGGGTGCGCGACGTGCTGGGCGCGGATTTCGACCGGATGGTGGTCCGCACCGCGTCGTATGAAACGACCGACTCGACCGTCGATTCCCAGGTGCAACTGCTGCAAACGGCGGGGGCGAATGTCCTGCTGGTCGCGGCGATACCGAAATTCGCCGCGCAGACCATCCGCCACGTGTACGACATCGACTGGAAGCCGCTGTTCGTGCTGACCAACGTCGCCAGTTCCGTGGGCGACGTGATGGTGCCGGCGGGGCCGGAAAAGAGCATCGGCGTGATCAGCACTCAATACCTGAAAGACCCGAACGACCCGGCCTGGACCAACGATCCCGGCATGCTCGGCTGGCGCGCCTTCATGGCGAAATACATGCCGGGCTCGGACCTGACCGACGCGACCTATGTCTCCGGCTACAGCGAGACGGTGACGATGGTGCAGGTGCTGAAGCAGTGCGGCGGCGATTATTCGCGGGAGAACGTGATGCGCCAGGCGGAATCGCTGCATGATTTCGAGGTGCCGACCTTGCTGCCGGGCATCCGGCTGAACACCAGCGCGACCGATCACCGGCCCTTCAAGGGGCTGCAACTGGCGCGCTGGGACGGCCACACCTGGGGCCGCTTCGGCGACGTGATCGAGGGCGTGACCGCCTGACCCGCCCCCCGGTTGCAGCCCTGGCAACGGGGCCGCAACCGGGCTAGCCTCGGCTGGCGCAATAACCAGGAGGAACCAACCCATGAAGGCAGCGGTCTTTCACGCCGCCCACCAGCCACTGACCATCGAGGACGTGGAGATCGAAAAGCCGAAGCGGCGGGAGGTGCTGCTGCGCACGGCCTATGCCGGGCTGTGCCACTCCGACCTGCACTTCATGGAGGGGCTGTATCCCTTCCCCGCCCCGGCGGTGCTCGGCCACGAGGGCGCGGCAGTGGTCGAGGCCGTGGGCGAGGACGTCACCTACGTGAAGCCCGGCGATCACGTGATCACCTGCCTGTCGGTGTTCTGCGGCGAGTGTTCCTATTGCACCACCGGTCATACCAATCTGTGCGACAACACCGAGGTGAAGCTGCTGCCCGGCACCGCGCGCCGGCTGCGCTGGAAAGGGGCCGTGCTGAACCAGGCGTTCCAGTTGTCGGTGTTCGCCGAACAGATGCTGGTGCACGAACATGCGATCGTGAAGATCGGCAAAGACATCCCGCTGGACAGAGCCGCTTTGGTCGGGTGCGGGGTGATGACCGGTGTTGGCGCGGTGTTCAATGCCGCGAAGGTCGAGCCGGGTTCGACCGTTGCGGTGGTGGGTTGCGGCGGCATCGGGCTGTCGGCGGTGAATGGGGCGGCGCTGGCTGGCGCCTCGAAGATCATCGCGATCGATACCAATCCGTCGAAGCTGGAAAAGGCGCGCGAGATGGGGGCGACCGATACGATCAATGCCTCCAACATCGATGTCGTGGCCGCGGTGAAGGACATGACGGAGGGCAAGGGCGTGCCCTATTCCTTCGAGGCGATCGGATTGAAGGCGACGGCGGAGCAATGCTTCCAGATGCTGGCGCCGGGCGGGGTGGCGACGATCATCGGGATGATCCCGTTGGGCACCAAGATCGAGTTGCACGGCGCGGATTTCTTGCGTGACCGGAAGATCCAGGGCACCAGCATGGGTGGCAACCGGTTCCGGGTGGATATGCCGCGCTTGCTGGAACTGTGGCGGCAGGGACGGCTGAAGCTGGACACGTTGATCTCGGGCAAGGTGGCGCTGGATCAGATCAACGAGGGCTTTGCGATGCTGAAATCCGGTGCGCCGGTGCGCAATCTGATCGATTTCGGGGTGGTGTAGCGCGGTCATGGCCGGCCCCCTCGGCGCCGGCCATCCCCGAGGTCAGCGGATCGGGTGACCCGGCACCACCGACTGGGTGGTCCCGCCACTGACCGACACCGAAACGGTCGGCGCCGCGGCCCCGGGCAAGGGCATCCCGCCAACCGGTGCGCCGCCCGGCGCCGTCGCGACCGGCGTGCCACCCGCAATCGTGATCTTGCCGGCGGGCGCCACCGTCCACTTGATCCCGGCCGGACCGTTCAAGGTAAAGCTGGTGGCGGTCGCCGCACCCGGCGTGGCGGTGACACTGGCGGCCTGGAACGCCGGCGCACCGTTCACCTTCGCCGCCAGCGCCGCGGCGAGCTGAGCCGGCGTCTGCGCCGCCGTCAGCACGTCCGACACGGGCAGGGTCGCGGTCAGCGGGCCGCCCGAACCCGTGAGCGAGAAGGTGTCGCCCGCCGCCCCCGCCGCGGTCACCGTGACGGTCTGCGAGCCTGTGGTCGCCGCGCCGGTGTCATTCGGCCGCATCGTGGAGGCGATCCCCGCCTGCGCCGCCGCAAGCGAACACTCGGCGTGGATCGTCTCGAGCTTGGCCACTTCGATCGGCCGGATCAGGGTGGACGGGTCGGTCGTCTCCAGTTTGGCCAGATAGGTGTGGATATCGGTGAAGTAACCGGATTGGATCGCCTGGCTGTAGCTCGCGATTGCAGCCTTGGCATAGATATCCGAATCGATGGACGTGCGCAGGCCGGAGGCGATGGCGCTGCCCGCACTCATGGCATGCACCGTCGCAAGCGGCGTGAAGGCGGTGCCGAGGGCGCCGAAGACGGTGCCCAGCCCGTCCAGGCCAAGCCGCGTGCTGTTGGCCGATGACACCAGTGTATCGAGGAACAGCTTGCAGTTCGCCTCCGATTCGATCGCGATGTTGCCAAGATAGTCGCGGCTGTCGGTGACCTTCGGCACCGACGCATCCGTGGCGGGTTTGCAGGTGCCGTCGGGCGCCAGCGCCTGGCCGGGCGTGGCCTCGCACAGCGGTGGCGCGGCGACCGAGAGGTACGCGAAGGGACCATGCGCGGCGCAGCCGCTGAGCCCGAGCAGAGCGGCGGCGATGCCGCCTCTCTGCCAGACATGTCGGGTTCTGATCATGACATGCTGCTTTCGCTCAGCGCCCGAACCGGGACGCGATATCGGCCAGGAACTTTTCGGCGTGCCGGCCACGCGCCTGTTGCGCATCCCGTTGCGCGTCCCGCAGTTTCTGCGGCCGGACTGCGTTCGACAGTTTACGATGGTGGTCGGGTGTCAGGCTGTCAACGAACTCCCGCAGCGGCAGGCCGTTCCGGTTCGTGGCCGGAACGCCGTCGGTGAAGCTGATGTTGCCCGCGGCATCGGCGAAAGCCTGATACACGTTGCCATCGGCGGCGAACCAGCTCAGATAGCCGTTCGCCAGCACCTGGAACGGCTGCCTGATGTTGCCGGTATAGCTGTACTGCCCGGTGGGTGCGGAGACGGGGTCAAAATAATGCGGCGTGTAGAAGTCAGACACCATCACGCCGTTCACGCCATAAGCGTTGGCGGCATCCTCGCAGGGATCGCAGACTTCCACCAGGTAATCGACCCGGCCCTGGTCGGGGATCAGCGACAGGCCGTTGCGCTTCTGCGAGCCGAACGGATCGGCCAGCATCTCCAGGCACTCATGGCTCGCGGTGAGTGACCAGGTCGGCCCGTACAACACCACAGCATAGGGCGTGCCGTCATCCCCGGTCTGGTGATAGCCCGCCAGCCGGGGATTGTCGATCGAGTCCTGCACGAAGATCGGCCAGTAGCCGGCAGGGATTTCGTTCAAGGCAAAGGCATCGACGGTTGCGGTGACGTCCCAGACCGGTCCGAAGTCGCGTGCCACCTGTTTCTGCAGGGCGGCGGCGACCTGCGACAGTTCGGACGCGCCGACGTTCGCGGTTTTGGAGACGAGGGCGACATGATAGGGCTGCATGGAAGTTTCCTCCAAAGTCAGTGTTTTTCGATCAACGCGTAGATTGCGGCGCGATTGATCCCGCGGAACACCGATACGCGGGCGATTTCGTCAGCCGGCAGCGCATCGATCAGCCGTTGCATATCCGGCTCATCGCGCTGCAGCAGCCGCCAGTCCATAAAGGCGTCCATGTATCCGTAGTCCGGGACGCCGGTGCAGAAATTGGCGAACAGCAGCCGCCCGTGCGGCTTCAACGCCGAGAACATCCCGGCGGTCAGCCGCATGGCGGTGTTGTCATCCAGATAGTCGTAGAGGCCGGCGGCGTAGATCAGATCGAACCGGCCATGTACCAAAGGCCGGACGATCATGCGCCCGATCGATGCCTCGACCGGAATGAGCGGTGCGAGCGCGGCGTAGCAACGGCGCATCTCGGCAATGCTGGTGCTGTCCTGGTCGATTGTCACGATCCGGCTGAAGCCATCCAGCGCCGTGGCGAGCTCGGCTTCCCGAAAATGGCCGCAGGCGAGCACCAGCGCCTCGGCGTCGGGAACACGCTCCGCGGTCGCGTCCAGCAGTCGCGCCAGCAGGCGGCGGCGTTCCTGCACCGCGACCGACGTGGCGGAGGCGAGCGCCATCGCGTTCATCGTGCGCCCGCGTGGGCTGGCCGAGCGCAGTTCGGCGTCTACCGCAGGATGTTCGTAGAGAAAATCGATCAGGCGCGCGTCACCGGCATAGCCGCGCGGCCGGCGGAACGACCGAACCGTCGCAGGCTCCTCGTGCAGCAGGTCCATGATGCGGTGCGCCCGCAGGTCCCGGTGCCAATCCGCATCGGTGGCGGCCTGCTGGCGCTGGGCGATTGCGGCGAGCAGCGGCGCCCAGATGGCGGGGATCGTTTCAGGCGAGCCCAGACTGTCGGCCGCACTGTCCAGGAACCGGTTGAGCTCCGCGGGCGGCTTGTTCATCAGGATGGCTGCGTCGTTCATGGCAAGGCCTCTGTCTGATCCAGGTCAGGGACAAAACCCTGTTGTGCGAGGGGATCAGAGCAAGCGAGGCGTCATCGGGCGGGCGAAGCCGGCGTCAAAAGAATGTCTCGTTTTCCGCGAATGCGTCAAAAGTGGCGTCAAAACGACTTGCGCGGTTCTGCGGGGGGTGGTGTACTTCCGGCCCGTCTGCAAAGGTCGCCATGTCGCAAACACCATTTCTGTTCGTCAACCTGCTCGGCCGGTTTCGGCTGCGTCTCGATGGGCGAGAGGTGATAACTATGCCGCGGAAGGCCAGAGCCTTGCTTGCATATCTCGCCATGGAGGACGGACGGCCGGTGCTGCGCGAAGCGATATCGGACCTGCTGTGGACCGACCGCGGGGCGGAGCAGGCTCGGCACAGCCTGCGCCAGATGCTGCTGGTGCTGCGGCGGGAACTCGGCGGCACGGTGCTGCGGAGTGACGAACGGAGCCTGTCGTTCGTGCCCGGGTCGGTGGAGTCGGACGTCGGACATCTGCGCCGCCTGGCCGGATCGTCTGAACGCGCAGCGCTGGCGGAGGCGGCCGGGTATTATGCCGGGCCCTTGCTGGATGGCTTTCCGGCGGTGGCGGCGGATTTCGATGATTGGCTTTCCGGCGCACGCGAGCAGGTGGACACGGCCACGCTGGATGTGCTGGCGCGGCTGGCGGACTGCTGCGTGGCCGCGGGGGACTTGCACGCGGCGGTGCCGGCGGTGGAACGGATGCTGGCGATCGACCCCTTGCGGGAGGATGTGCATCGGCGGGTGATGGAGGCGTATTGGCGGGTTGGCCGCAGGTCGGATGCGATCCAGCAGTATCACGCGTGCGAGGCGGTGCTGCGGCGGGCGCTGGACGTTGCGCCCTCGGCGGAGACCGTGGCGCTGCTGCGGCGGATCAGGGAGGAGGAGACCCCCGGGGTTGTTGCACCGGCGGAGCCTGTGCGCGGCACGGTGTTCGCCCAGCCCGCGGGTGGGCCGCCCTGGATCGCAGTGCTGCCATTCCGCGCGATCGGACCCGATCCTGTGCCAGGGTATTTTGCCGCGGGGCTGGTGGAAGACATCGTCTGCATGCTGGCGACCTTGCGGGAACCGGTGGTGGTGTCGAGCAACTCGACGCTGGCCTATCGGGATCGCGTTGTTGATCTGCGGCACGTCGGTCGCGAACTCGGCGTGCGATATGTCGCCTCAGGCTCGGTTCGCAAGGCGGATACGTGGCTTCGAATCTCCGTCGAACTGGCGGAAACCGGCAATGGCGCGGTGTTATGGGCGCACTCGTACGATGTCCGGGCGGATTTGTTGTTCGATGCACAGGATAGCATCGTTGCGCAAATTGTCAGCACCTGGCTGCCCCGGTTGCACGAGGCGGAAATGCGCCGCATCCGGGCCAAGCGCCCGGAGGCGATGACAGCCTATGACCTTGTGCTGCAGGCCCGCGAGCAGATTTTCCGGCTTGAACGTTCGTCGTTCGAGCGTGTCGGCCCGTTACTGGAACGTGCCATCGCGCTCGATCCGCATTACGCGACCGCGCATGCGATGATGGCGGACTGGCTCAATCTGAGAATTGGGCAGGGATGGTCCTTGGATGCCACCAGGGATGCACTGACGATCGACCGGTCGGCACAAGCAGCAATCGATAATGATCCGTTGAACGCTCGAGCCTTGGCGATTCATGGCCATAACCGCTCGTATTTGTATCGTGACTACGAGACTGCTTTGCAGTTGTTCGACCAGTCGTTGGATGCGGCACCCAACGATGCCACGGGATGGATGTGGAGCGCATCGACTTACGCCTACGTCGGTGACGGCCGAGATGCGGTCCGGCGGGCAGAGCGTGCACTGCTCCTTTCCCCGCGCGATCCGTTCCTGTTCCGGTTTTATGCATCCTTGTGTCTGGCGCACTACACAAACGGGACTTACGAGGAATCTGTGCATTGGGGCGAGCGCACGATGCAGGAGGCGCCGAATTATACGTCGAACCTGCGCTTTACCGCCGCATCCCTGGTGGAACTTGGCAGGCTGCCGGAGGCCCGAATCCTGATGCGGCAGGTAAATGAAATTCAGCCTGAGTATGTGGCCTCCGCGTTGATCCAGCGGCACCCGTATCGCGACCTTGGGCGGCGGCAAAGGATTGTTGACGCGTTGGTTCAGGCAGGCCTGCCGGAATAGGTGAGTGGTCTGGTTTCTTAACAGCAATAACATGGAGACTTAAAATGGCTATGGGTGGAATGGGCGGTATGGGTGGTATGGGTGGTATGGGTGGCATGGGCGGTATGGGTGGAATGGGCGGTATGGGCCTGACCGGTGCCTCGATCGGCCCGGTGGGTTTCGACCTCCCGGTCACCCTTTGTACCAAAGCGGCCGGCTACTGGGACGACACTCACAGCCCGACCGATCCGTTGAAGATGCAGGGGCTGGGAACGCTGCGTTCCCGGGCGTTGCGCTTCGCGGATGAGTGCTGGGATGCGCAGCACATGGCACAGGCCATTTTGGGCGAGTTTGCTGCATTCCGGTGGCAAACCGATCCGAACGTTGACCCTGGAGACTGGCAAACCAGAAAGGACATTGATGTCGCAGTTGAGATCAAGGAGTTGATTTCAATCGGTCAGATCGCCCGTGCCGCCTATCAGGCGGAGATTCTAGCGCAAGCCGATGACGCAACGAACTATTGGGCCAATCTGCTAATGATCAACCCGGTCGCGTGTCCGGCAACCTGGACTCTGGTTCTTGCCGGGGAGGCTGTCGGCCTGATGGTAGCGATGTACTTCAAGCGGATTTATCAGCGTCCGCGGCCCGTCCAGGTTTACCCACCAATCATGCCGATGCTGCTGACGCCGGGACACGCGTCGTATCCGAATGCTCATGCACTTCAATCGTATCTGATGTCAGGCTTGCTGACCATGGTCCGGCCGGAGCTTGCCAAGCCATTGGACGCGCTGGCGCTCCGCGTCGGGCAGAACCGGGAAATCGCCGGTTTGCACTATCCAAGTGATCGCCTGGCAAGCGAGAGGATGGCAAAGGACGGTCTTCTTCCGCTCTTTCGCAATCTGGCAGGATTGAACGGCGCATTTTGTGACGTATTGAACCGTGCAAAAGGGGAGTGGAGCAAGATCCAGACTGCACCATCGCCACAACAGTCGTACCCATGGCAGCCCGCTGCCCGGGCCGTTGCATCTAGCTGAAGGGGGGTGTTATGCCTGACAAATTTGAACAATTGTGTACCGCCTTCAGACACATCAGCGGTTATATGGATAATAAGTCCTGGAAATCGCCATCCGGCTGGCCCCCGGACGGTGGCAGGATGGCTGCTCTGATTGAAGGATCCGCTACGGATTTGCCGCTTGAATACCAACAAAGTTTTTTCAGGCCGCTGCACGCCAACATGGCATGCGTTGCGCTGAAGTTGAACACTGGCTACATGAATCGGGTTCAGGCCGGATGGCCGGAGACGGATGCTCGGTTTTACACGATGTTACGAGCAGACTCGCTGATCGGGGCGGCAATGGCCTGGAGTATCCCGGATTCTCGTCGGGCGGTGCAACGATTCGAAGCGGTCGTTTTAGATCTGTTTGAATCGTTTATCAGAAAATCAGATTCGGTTCTGAAAGCCTTACACCTGGAGAACAAATTGCCGCCATTGGTCACGTTTGCGCCGGCACCGTCCGTCGGGCCGGCGACATTGAATGAAGAAGTGGTGGAGGAGTACAGTGGCGCGGAAGTCAGCATCGTGAGTCTGCCGCCCGCCTATGCCGCCGACCCGATGCTTTGGGGCATTCTCGCGCATGAAACATGCGGACATGCCGTGACGCACGCCCTGCATGATCTCGCTGAGGAGTTCGTCAGGACGGTTAAAACTGTCACGTTTCGATATGGCCCCGGGTTGTGGACTCACTGGGTAGAGGAGGCTGCCGCCGATGTCTATGGCGTGCTCAATATAGGGCCGGTCTTCGTGATCAGTCTTGCAGCCTGGCTTAAGGAGTCGAAGAAAAGCAAGAAACTGGAAACCTCGGTGACGCTGGTAAAGGGCAAGCCGGACGACGAACACCCGCCCGATCTCTTGCGTTTGTACGTTCTCAGGGGCGCTGTGGCGGCTTTGCGAGATCTTTCTACGAAAAAAGCGTGGCTTTCAGATGTCGATGCAATGATACGTGTCATAGTGGGGAACGCAGATTGCATCACGGTCAATCTCGGAGATCCGCTGCGGCCACAGAAGTTGCCGTTGGAACCGCTTGCCCGGGATGCGGAACAGCTTGGAAAAACCCTGGCGACAATGTCTCTGGTGGCCCTGACGGGCAATGCAAAGCAATCGATCCAGGATGTCGAGACATGGGACGACAGAGATGAGAAGACCGCCCTGGCGGTCAAAGCCCAAGCGAAGTGCGTGAACCAACCGCTGGATGTCAAGGGTGCCGACGTGGCCCATCTGATAGCGGGCACGACGATGGCGTTGTGCGAGAACGCGGCGCTATACGAAAGCCTCAACGAGCGTCTTGGCACTGCGCTGCAAGCCAGTTTTGACAAAGCCGAGCTGTTTCATCGCCCGCGTGCTGCCAGACGTTGAAGGGGACGGACCCGCCGGCAGGGCACCTGACCCCTAGTTGCAACCCGCTCTAAAATCGCCTTACCTCCTCACCGTCGCCCACCCCCAACCAACCAGGAGGAGCCCACCCCATGAACGACTCTGTTATCACGACACCGAAGCAAAAACTCGCCATCGGCAAGCTGGACAGCGCCACCTATGTCGCCGGCCGGCGCGACTTCTTCAAATACCGCGAACTCGGGGTCACCGAAGCGTCCAACCGGCGCATGCGCGCCCAGGTGACCTCGGCGACCCAGGGTCTCGGCAAGCCGACCGGCTGGCACTACCACGTCTGTGAGCAGCAGCTTGTCTATATGCTCAAGGGCTGGGTCGATCTGGAATTCGAGGACGGCACCAAGGTCCATCTACAGGCCGGCGACTCGCTGATGATCCCGGGCGGCACCATCCACAACGAAACCGGCACCGCCGACGAGCTGGAATTGCTGGAGGTTTCGGTCCCGGCGGACATGGGCACGGTGCCCTGCGATCCGCCGCCGGGCTTCGCGGCCTAAGCGGCACAGGCGGGTGTTGCATTGGACAGCCGATCCAAGCAGCATCCGCCCGACCCTGGGGAGTCCGCCATGGACATTGCGACCAACGATCACCTGATCCGCGACATTGCCGCGCTGGAGGCGCTGTACGGCGAGTCCTCGGCTGGGGCGATCGCCAAGGAGATCGACTACATCCACCCGCACTATCGGGCGATGATCGAGGCCTCGCCCTTCATGGTGCTGGCGACCGCCGGGCCGGAGGGGCTGGACGCCTCGCCGCGCGGCGACCCGCCGGGGTCTTTCGTGCAGGTACTGGATGACCGGACCCTGCTGATCCCGGACCGGCGTGGCAACAACCGGGTGGACAGCCTGCGCAACATCATCCGCGATCCGCGGGTGGCGCTGCTGTTCCTGATCCCCGGCGTGGGCGAAACGTTACGGGTGAACGGGCGGGCGTCGGTGTCGGTGGCACCCGATCTGCTGGGACGATTCCCGTTTCGTGGGACCTTGCCCCGTTCGGTGATCGTTGTTGCGGCGGACAGCGTTTACTTCCAGTGTCCCAAGGCGCTGGTCCGTTCGGAGTTGTGGAATCCGGCGAAGCAGATCGATCGCAAGGCGCTGCCGAGCACCGGGACGATTTTGGCGGATATCACGACGGGGCGGGTTGGCGGGGAGGCTTATGACCGGGAGTACCCGGAACGGTTGCGCACG
>Ga0182012_10004849_pt1 | contig 13975 bp, 9 predicted proteins | sample 612S2SmetaG_FD_120486 | JGI IMG/M metagenome (GOLD analysis project Ga0182012, IMG submission 120486) | Permafrost microbial communities from Stordalen Mire, Sweden - 612S2S metaG | ecosystem: Environmental > Terrestrial > Soil > Wetlands > Permafrost | place: Sweden: Stordalen | collected... | reverse complement strand
CAGGCACCACGACTCTGATCGATCATCATGAATCGCCATGCATGATCGAGGGCTCGCTGGCGATCCTGACGGAGGCGTGTGAGCAGATCGGGGTGCGGGCGCTGCTGTGCTATGGCGCGAGCGAACGGAATTTTGGGCGGGCGGAGGCGCAGCGCGGGCTGGCGGAATGCAGGACGGTCGAGCCGTCGGCGCTGGTACGTGGGCTGGTGGGATTGCACGCGAGTTTCACCGTGTCCGACGCGACGGTCCGCGAGGCGGGCGAACTGGCCGCGTCGCTTGGTTCGGTGCTGCACGTGCATGTGGCGGAGGATCGGGCGGATGTCGAGGATGCGCGCCGGCGCGGCTGGACGGGGCCGCTGGAACGGCTGGCGGCGCTGGGGGCGCTGGTGCCGGGTTCGATCCTCGCGCATGGCGTGCATCTGACGGCGGCGCAGGTGCGATCGGCGGAGGGATGCTGGTTCTTGCAGAATCCGCGCTCCAATGAGGGCAACCGGGTCGGCTATGCCGGGTCGCTGGCGGCGTCGGATCGGGTGGCACTGGGGACGGATGGCTGGGACGCCGATATGGCGGTGGAGCAGGCGGCGCTGCTGCGCTTGGCGGCGGCGCATGACGATGCCGCGGCGGGTGGCCGGTTGGCGGCGGGGCAACGGCTGGTGGCGGAACGGTTTGGCTGTGCCGCGGAACCGCTGGCGCCGGGGGCGCTGGGCGATGTCGTGGTGCGGCAGGACGGGCGGGTTCTCGACGTGGTGGTGGCGGGGCGGCTGGTGGTGCGCGACGGCGTGCTGCTGACCGGCGATCTGGCGGCGATCACCGTGACAGCGCGGGCTGAGGCTCAGCGGCTGTGGACGCGGCTTTGAGCGAGAGGGAATAACGATGGCGCGGCTAGGTCTGGAAACCAATCTGGTCGATGGCGCGGCATATCGACATGCGCTGACGCGGTTTCGCGAGGTTGGGGTCGTGCTGCCGACGATCGCGCAGTTGGCCGATCCGTCCACCATTCCGGCGGGGATCACGGAGCGATTGCGGGACATCGATGCGGATGCGCCCGATCCGTTGAATTTGTTCCGGGTGCACTGGTTCAACGATGCGGCGCGGACCGGGCGCGTTGCGGTGCCGGGGCATATCGAGCTGCCGCCTTCCCTGACGGGCGTGCCGGCGCGGATTGTTCTGCTGCTGGGAAACCGGTTTCCGATGATACGAGCGCATAAGGTGCTGGCGGCGTATGGGTGTCTGGTGCCTCGGGTGGTGACCGGGCAGTTCGATCCGACTCGGCATCGGGCGATCTGGCCGTCGACCGGGAATTACTGCCGCGGGGGTGTGGCGATTTCGCGCATCCTGGGGTGCCGCGGGGTGGCGGTGCTGCCGGAGAACATGAGCCAGGAGCGGTTCGACTGGCTCGGGCAGTGGGTAACGGATGAGAGCGACATCATCCGGACGGCGGGATCGGAGAGCAACGTCAAGGAGATTTACGACGCCTGCGCCGAGCTGGATCGCGATCCGGAGGCAATTGTTTTCAATCAGTTTTGTGAGTTTGGCAACTACCTGGTGCATCGGGTGTGCACCGCTGCGGCGATGCAGGCGGTGTACCGGTCGGTCGCGGCGGGGCGGCGGGGAAGCCGGCTGGCGGCGTATGTGTCGGCATCCGGTTCCGGCGGGACGCTGGCGGCGGGCGATCATCTAAAGCAGGCGCTAGGGGCGAAGATCGTTGCGGTGGAGGCGGCGGAGTGCCCTACCCTGCTGTATAACGGTTTCGGCGAGCACAATATCCAGGGCATTGGCGACAAGCACGTGCCGTATATTCATAACGTGATGAATATGGATGCCGTTGTCGGGATCAGCGACCAGGCGACCGATACGCTGATGGTGCTGTTCAACACCGAGGAGGGCCGGCGGTACCTGGTGGAGCGGCGCGGGATCGATCCGGCGCTGGTCGGGCAGCTTGGCGCGTTCGGGCTTTCCAGCATCTGCAACATTCTGGCGGCGATCAAGACCGCTCGGTATTTCGATCTGGGGCCGGATGATGTGGTGCTGAGCGTGGCGACGGACGGCGCCGAGATGTACGGCAGCGAACTCCGCAAGGCGCTGGTGCAGCATTTCGGCAACCGCTTCGATGCGGTGAGCGCCGGCGAAACCTGGGGCCGGTCGCTGGCGGCGACGACAACCGACCATGTGCTGGAACTCGGTCACGTCGACCGCAAGCGGGTGTTCAACCTTGGGTATTTCACCTGGGTCGAGCAGCAGGGCGTGTCGCTGGCCGAGTTTCAGGCGCGGTCGCGGCAATCGTTCTGGGACGGGCTGCTGGATCTGGTGCCGGCCTGGGATGAACGGATCGCGGCGTTCAATGCCGAGAGCGGCGCGGTCACGCGGTGATGGTGGCGTTCGTCTGTCACGGGTGTGGGGCGGCGGTGGACGCGGCGGTTCGGCTGCCGTTCGCCTGTCCCAAGGCCGGGGACGCGGGCGATCATGTGCTGGTCCCGGCGATGGATGGACTCGGGCTGACGGTGGGGACCGAGGACAATCCGTTCCTGCGCTACCGGCGCTGGCTTTCGCCGTACCGGCTGGGTCTGCCCGACGCGGAGTGGGTCGAGATCGTTTCGGATTTGGATGCGGCTGTCGCGGCTGTGGACGAGCGGAGTTTCGCTGTGACTCCGATGACGCAGCAGCCGGGGCTGGCGGCTGCGGTGGGTATTCGTTCGATTTGGGTGAAGGACGAGACGGGCGGGGTTTCGGGGTCCCACAAGGCGCGGCACCTGATGGGGGTGATGCTGTATCTGCTGGTGCTGGAACGGGTGGGACTGCCGGTTGGCCAGGGATTGCGGGCGCGGCGGCTGGCGATCGCATCCTGCGGCAACGCGGCGCTGGCGGCGGCGGTGATTGCTCGGGCGGCCGACTGGGCGCTGGACGTGTTCATTCCGGGTGATGCCGAACCCGGCGTGGCGCGACGGTTGCGCGAGCTTGGCGCAGTCGTGACGGTTTGCGCACGGCGGCCGGGTGACAGCGGCGATCCTTGCGTGCGGGCATTCCGGGCCGCATTGGTTTCGGGCGCGATCCCGTTCGGGGTACTGGGGCCGGATAACGGGCTGGCGATCGAGGGTGTGCGGACGCTGGCGTTCGAGATGGCGGAACAGGCGGGCGCGATCGATTCGGTGTTCGTGCAGGTGGGCGGCGGCGCGCTGGCGAGCGGGCTGGCGCAAGGGTTTGCGATGGCGGTGGGGGCCGGGGTGATGCAACGGCGGCCGAGGCTGGTTGCGGTGCAGACGGCGGGTTGTGCGCCGTTGGCGCGGGCATGGGCGCGGGTGGAGGGCGTCGATCTGGCGGTGGCGGCGCGGCAGCGGTCGCGGTTCATGTGGCCGTGGGAGAGTGAACCGGTGAGCCTGGCGCACGGGATCCTCGACGACGAAACCTATGACTGGTGGGAGGTCGCGCGCGCCATGCGCGAGACCGGGGGCGGGCCGGTCGTGGTGGATGAAGATGCGATCGCTTGCGCGCATCGGCTGGCGCGCCGGGAGACCGGGATTGCAGCATCGTTCACCGGCACCGCCGGGCTGGCCGGCGTGCTGTCGGCGGGGCGGGTGGACGAGACGGTCGCGGTGGTATTTTCGGGCGCGGAACGAGACGGATGATGCGGGAGTCAGGCAGCGGTGGCCGGCACACAGGTCTCCGGCACCGGGCAGACCGAGGCGCATTGCGGCTGGTCGTGGAAGCCCTGGCATTCGGTGCATTTGTTGGGGTCGATGACATAGACAAAACTGCCCATGCTGATCGCCTGGTTGGGACAGTCGAGTTCGCAGGCGCCGCAACTGGTGCACAGCGAAGCGATGATTTGATACGCCATGATTTCGTCTCCGGTGCCGAACGGCGGGGTCACGGATGGTCTGGGTTCCGCGCCTTGGTTTACGGCGGCGATCCGGGTTCCACAACAGATATTGGCTGCGTGCAGAACAAAGTGGGGCGTCGGCTCCTGGGAGACAGGTTATGACCGGGACGCGGGCGATCGTGGATGGCAATGAGGCGGCGGCCTCGGTCGCGTATCGGCTGAATGAGGTGATTGCGATCTATCCGATCACGCCATCCTCGACGATGGGCGAATGGGCGGATCAGTGGAATGCGGAGGGTGCCGCGAACATCTGGGGCAGCGTGCCCGAGGTGATGGAGATGCAGAGCGAGGGCGGCGCGGCCGGGGCGTTGCATGGCGCGCTGCAGGCGGGGGCGCTGGCAACGACGTTCACCGCGTCGCAGGGACTGCTGCTGATGATCCCGAATCTGTACAAGATCGCCGGCGAACTGACCGCTTCGGTGATCCATGTGGCGGCGCGGACGGTGGCGACTCATGCGCTGTCGATCTTCGGCGACCACAGCGACGTGATGGCGACGCGCGCGACGGGGTTTGCGCTGCTGTCGGCGGATTCGGTGCAGGAAGCGGGCGATTTCGCGCTGATCGCGCAGGCGGCGGCGCTGGAATCGCGGGTGCCGTTCCTGCATTTCTTCGACGGGTTCCGGACATCCCATGAAGTGAACGCGATCATGCCGTTGAGCGATGACGATCTGCGGGCGGTGATCGACGATCGTTTCGTCGGGCAGCATCGCGGCCGGGCGTTGACTCCGGACCGGCCGGTGCTGCGCGGGACGGCGCAGAATCCGGACGTGTTCTTTCAGGCGCGGGAAGCCGGCAACAGTTACTACATTGCGTGCCCGACGATCGTGCAGACGGTGATGGATCGTTTCGCCGATCGAACGGGACGGCGGTACCGGCTGTTCGACTATGTTGGCGCGCCGGACGCGGAACGGGTGGTGGTGCTGATGGGATCGGCCGCCGGTGCGGCGGAGGAGACGGTCGAGGCGCTGCGCCGGCGTGGCGAAAAGATCGGCGTGCTGAAGGTCCGGCTGTACCGGCCGTTTGCCGCGGCGCAGTTTCTGGCGGCGCTGCCGGAGACGGCGACTTCGGTTGCGGTACTGGACCGCACCAAGGAGCCGGGCAGTCTCGGCGAGCCGCTGTATCAGGACGTGGTGACGGCGCTGTGGGAGGGGCGGCGGTTCCCGCGGGTGATCGGCGGGCGTTACGGGCTGGCATCGAAGGAATTCACCCCGGCGATGGTGAAGGCGGTGTTCGATGAATTGGGCAAGGCGAATCCGAAAAACCATTTCACCGTCGGCATAAATGACGATGTGACGCATACCAGTTTGGACTTCGATCCGGCGTTCTCGACCGAACCGGCGGAGACGGTACGGGCGTTATTCTACGGCCTGGGGTCGGACGGAACGGTCGGGGCGAACAAGAACTCCATCAAGATCATCGGCAAGCAGACCGACCGGCACGTGCAGGGTTATTTTGTTTACGATTCGAAGAAATCCGGCTCGATGACGGTGTCGCATCTGCGGTTCGGACCGGACCCGATCCGGTCGACGTATCTGATCAGCCAGGCGAATTTCGTGGCGTGCCATCAGTTCCAGTTCCTGAGCCGGATCGATGTGCTGGCGGCGGCGGAAACCGGGGCGACATTTCTGCTGAACGCGCCGTATGGGCCGGATGAGGTGTGGCGGCACCTGCCGCGGTCGGTGCAGGAGACGATCCTGCGCAAGCGTCTGAGGTTTTTCGTGATCGACGGGCTGGCGGTGGCGCTGGAAGCCGGCATGGGCAAGCGGATCAATACGATCATGCAGGTCTGTTTCTTCGCGATCAGCGGGGTGCTGCCGCGTGAGGCGGCGATTACGGCGATCAAACAGTCGATCGCGGACACCTACGGCAAGCGTGGCTCTGCCGCCGTGGAAAAGAACTTTGCGGCGGTGGATCGAACGCTGGCGCGGTTGTACGAGGTGAAGGTGGGGACGCAGGCGGATGCCGGCTTCGACGTACTGCCGGCGGTGGCTGCGACGGCGCCGGCATTTGTGCGCGAGGTGCTGGGGACGGCGATCGCCGGGCTGGGCGACCGGTTGCCGGTCAGTGCGATGCCGATCGACGGGACGTTCCCGACGGGCACGTCGAAGTGGGAGAAGCGGAACATTACGCAGCAGATTCCGGTCTGGGACCATGATCTGTGCATCCAGTGCGGCAAATGCGTGCTGGTGTGCCCGCATGCGGTGATCAGGGCCGGGTTGATCGATCAGGCGGCGTTGGTGGAGGCGCCGGCGACGTTCAAGTCGGCAAAGGCTCGGTTTCGCGAGACCGATGCGTCGGCGCGATATATGTTGCAGGTCTCGCCGGATGATTGCACGGGTTGCACGTTGTGCGTCGAGATTTGCCCGGTGAAGAGCAAGAGCGAGGCGAAGCACAAGGCGCTGAACATGGCGGCGCAGGCGCCGCTGCGGGCGGCCGAGACCGCCAACTGGGATTTCTTCCAGTCGCTGCCGGCGTTCGGGCGGGACGGGCTGGTGCACGACACGGTGAAGAATGTGCAGGTGCTGGAGCCGCTGTTCGAGTTCTCCGGTGCGTGTTCGGGATGCGGCGAGACTCCCTACATCAAGCTGCTGACACAGCTTTTCGGCGACCGGCTATTGGTTGCGAATGCAACGGGTTGCTCCTCGATCTATGGCGGCAATCTGCCGACGACGCCTTATACGACCAATGCGCAGGGGCGTGGGCCGGCGTGGTCGAATTCGCTTTTCGAGGACAATGCCGAATTCGGGCTGGGGATGCGGCTGGCGGTGGACAAGCAGAACCAGTACGCGCGCGAACTGGTGGCGCGGCTGGGGGACGACCTGGCGGCGGGATTGTTGCAGGCGGATCAATCGACCGAGGCGGGGATCGAGGCGCAGCGGGAGCGTGTGGCGGCGCTGAAAGTGAAGCTGGCGGGAATCGATTCGGCGGAGGCGGTGGCGCTGCGTTCGGTCGCCGATACCCTGGTCCGCAAGAGCGTGTGGCTGATCGGTGGCGACGGCTGGGCGTATGACATCGGCGCCGGCGGTCTGGATCACGTTCTGGGATCGGGACGGAATATCAACGTGCTGGTGCTGGATACAGAAGTTTACTCCAACACCGGCGGGCAGATGTCGAAGTCCACGCCACGCGGGGCGGTGGCCAAGTTCGCGACCGGCGGCAAGCATACCGCAAAAAAGGACCTGGCGATGGAGGCGATCAGCTACGGGTCGGTCTATGTGGCGCGCGTTGCGATGGGCGGCAACGATATCCACACGCTGGCGGCATTGCGGGAGGCGGAGTCTTATGAGGGGCCGTCCCTGGTTATTGCGTACAGTCATTGTATCGCCCATGGTTACGATCTGTCGTTCGGCCTGGCGCAGCAGAAGGCGGCGGTGCAGTCGGGCTACTGGCCGTTGCTGCGTTATGACCCTCGGCGACGCCATGACGGGAAGAATCCGTTCCAGCTTGATTCGGCGCCGCCCAGCATCCGGTTCCGCGACTATGCATATCAGGAGGCGCGCTACACGATGCTGGCGCGCAGCAATCCCGATGTTGCGCAGGCGTTGCTGGTGGAGGCGCAGGCGGATGTGGATCGCAACTGGCGGGTTTACAGCAGCCGGGCAGCGATGGCGGAGCCGGAGAAGGCGGGGAGTGAGAAGGCATGAGCGACCTGACTACGCGTTATCTCGGCCTGACGCTGACATCGCCGCTGGTAGCGTCGTCCTCGCCGCTGGGTGATTCGGTGGAGTCGATCGTTCGGCTGGAAGATCATGGCATCGCGGCGGTGGTGCTGCCGTCTTTGTTCGAGGAACAGATCGAACTGGAGAGCATGAGCGTCGATGATGATCTGGCGCGCGGAGCTGACAGTTTCGCGGAGTCGCTGTCGTTCTTTCCCGATCTGAAGGATTACAACATCGGGCCGGACCGGTATCTGGAGTTGATCCGCGGCGCGAAGGCGCGGGTCGAGATACCGGTGATCGCGAGTCTGAACGGGGTCAGCGGCGGCGGCTGGATTCGTTACGCGCGATTGATGGAAGAGGCAGGCGCGGACGCGATCGAACTGAACCTGTATGAGATCGCAACCGACCCGGCGATCAGCGGTGCGGCGGTGGAACAGGGGCTGCTGGATCTGGTTGCCTCCGTGCGGCAAAGCGTGCGGATCCCCTTGGCGGTGAAGCTGTCACCGTTTTTCAGCGCGCCGGCCAATATGGGACGGCGGCTGGACCACGCGGGGGCGGACGCGCTGGTGCTGTTCAACCGGTTCTATCAGCCTGATCTGGCGATCGAAGACCAGGACGTGGTCAGCACGCTGGTGCTGAGCCGCCCCGAGGAATTGCTGCTGCGGCTGCACTGGACGGCGATACTATTCGGTCATGTCGGGGCCGATCTGGCGATCACCGGTGGCGTGCACAGCGCGCGCGACGTCGTCAAATGCGTGATGGCGGGGGCACGGGTGGCGTTCATGGCGTCCGCGTTGCTGCAGAACGGCGTCGAGCATGCCGGGGTTGTGCTGGCCGATCTGCGGCGGTGGCTCGATGCGCACGAATATGCATCGATCGGGCAGATGTGCGGCAGCATGAGCTACCGGTCGGTGCCGGACACCAGCGCGTACGAGCGGGGGAACTATATGAAGGTGCTCAGTTCCTCCGTGCTGAAGGGCGGTCCGGTTGCCGGCCCGCCCGGGATGGGCCATCGTCGGATCTGAACGAACCGGCAGATGGGAGAGGAATGATGCACCGCGATGTGCGCGGGCTGACGCTTGCGACGGACAGCGCCGAAGCGGTGGGGCTGTTCGATCGGGCGGTCGAACATTTTCTGAAGTTCCATGCCGATACGATGGCCCTGGTAAACGACGCACTGGCCGCCGACCCGGGATTCGTCATGGCGCACTGCCTGAAAGGGTATCTGATGCTGGCCGGCGCCAACCCGGCGCACCGGCGGCTGATTGCAGCAAGCCTGGCGGCGGCGGAGGCAGGCGCGGCGGTAGCGACGCAGCGGGAACAGCGCCATGTCGCCGCGCTGGCCGCCTGGTCACAGGGCGCGCTGGGGGCGGCGTTCCGGATCTGGGCGGAATTGCTGGACGATGATCCGACCGATTTGCTGGCGGTGCGAATCCGCGACACATCGTTGTTCCGGTTCGGGCAGACCCGGGCGGTGCTGGAGCAGGCGGATCGGCTGGCGCCGGCGTGGTCGGCCGGGGTGCCGGGATACGATTGTTTCCAGTCGGTCTGGGCGTTCGCGCATGAGGAAGCCGGGGACCTCGCGGGTGCGGAACGGGCGATCGACAGTGCTTACGCGGTCGATCCGACCAATTTCTTCGCGCATCATGTGAAGGCGCATATTCTGGAGATGGACAGCCGGCCGCGTGAGGGCAACGACTGGCTGGCGCGGCAGACCGAATACTGGCCGATCGGCAACAATCTGGTGCATCATTTATGGTGGCACCGCGCACTGATGCAGCTCGATCTTGGGGACCGCGCGGCCGTGCTGGCGAGTTATGACGCCCGTATCCGCAACCTGGAAGCGCCGTTGACCAAGGCGGCGCCGGATCATTTCAACGATCTGCAGAATGCGACGGCGCTGCTGTGGCGGCTGGAGCAGCTTGGGATGGATGTCGGCGGACGGTGGGGCGAACTGGCCGACAAGGCGGAAGCCCGGATCGGCGACAGCGCGTATTTCCTGCTGCCGCCGCATCTGATGCTGGCGCTGGCGGCCGACGGGCGGGACGCGGCGGCGATTCGGTTTCTGGCGGCGTTGCGCGCGCAGGCGGCCAATCCGTCGCAGTGGGCGGCGGCCGCGATCGGCGACGTGGTCGTGCCGGTGTGCGAGGCGGGGCTGGCGCATCGGCGAGGCCAGCATGACACGGTCGTTGCGTTACTGGCGCCTCGGCTGGAGCGGATCCGGCTGCTCGGCGGCAGCAACGCGCAACGCGATCTGTTCCGGCAAATTCTGATCGATTCGGCGATGAAGGCGGACCGGCGGGATGTCGTTGCGTCGATGATCGCCGAGGAAAGCGCGTCGCATTCCGTTCCGCCGACCGAACGGGCGGGCTACGCGGCGGCGGCACGCTGGCTGATGTGAGGGGAGAAAACCGAGATGGCGCTTTATGAATTGCGAACCTACACGCTGTATGTGGGCAAGATGGCGGAGGCGGTGAAGCTGTATCAGGAACTCGGCTTTCCGGCGCTGCAGAAGGGCGGGCAGGACAGGAAGCTTGTGGGGTATTTCCAGGGCGATACCGGCACGATCAACCAACTGGTGCATCTGTGGAAATTCGATGACGATGCGGATCGTCGTGCGCATTGGGCCGCGGTGTTCGCCAACCGGGATTTCGTCGAAGGCTTTGCTGCAAAGTTCCGCGGGCTGGTGATGACTCAGGAGGTCAAGCTGCTCAATCCGGCGCCGTGGGGACCGCATCCGTAACGCCCGCCTGTGTAACGCAGTCCGAGGCCAGGCGTATCTGGCTTCGGGCGCAGCGGCTGGATGAGGCGGCGCCATTCGGGGACGGGCCGGATGCGGTGGCCCGAGCGGTTCAGCATCTGGGTTATGTGCAGATCGATACGATCAATGTGATCGAGCGGTGCCATCATCACATTCTGTGGACTCGGATTCCGGCGTATCGGCGGGCGGATCTGCATCGGGCGCTGAGCGTTGACAAGACCGTGTTCGAATACTGGACGCACGCGCTGTCCTATATTCCAAGCCATGATCTGCGGTTCTTTCTGCCGGCGATGAAGCGGCACCGGGAGGCGCCGAAGAGTTGGTACAGTTCCGTTTCGCCGCAGGAGTCGCGGCGGGTGATCGGGCTGATCCGGTCGGGCGGCGCGCTGTCGATCCGCGACATCGACGACGATGTGCTGGTCGAAAAGGACCATCCATGGGCGAGCCGGAAGCCATCCAAGCGGGCGCTGCAACTGGCGTTCTACACTGGCGACCTGACGATCAGTGCTCGTCATGGCATGGTGAAGACGTATGAATTGATGGATCGGCATTTCGGCTGGGAGAAGCGGCCTCGGCCGGCGACGGAGGCGCAGGTGGCGGCGTATCTGCTCGACCGAGCGTTGCGGTCGCAGGGTCTGGTGAGCCTGGATTCAATCTGTCACCTGGATGCGGCGCGAAAGGTGGGAATCCGAGCGCTGATCGAAACGAGGGTGCGGCGTGGGACGCTGGTACCGGTGGTGGTGGAGGGTGCCGGGAAGTTTGAGCACTGGGCGGAGCCGGCGGCGCTGAAGGTGGCATTCGTTCCGGACCGGGTGCATCTGCTTTCGCCATTCGACCCGCTGATCATCCAGCGCAAACGGTTACTGATGTTGTTTCAGTATGAACATCGCTTCGAGGCTTATGTGCCGAAGGAGAAGCGGAGGCTGGGGTATTTCGCGCTGCCTGTTCTGCTGGGGGACGAGATCGTCGCGGCGATCGACCTGAAGGCGGACCGGGAGGCGCAGAAACTGCTGCTGCAGCAGTGGACCTGGGTCGGACACGGCTCTGCCGCATTGCACAAGACCCGGATCGAGGAGGAACTGGATCGGTTCGGGCGGTTTCAGTTTGACGGGTCGGCACTGGTCTCGGCGGCCGGCTCCCTGTAAGGTTATCGCAATCATAATCTTGGGAGAACGCCATGTTGTCGCGCCGGGTCATGTTATCTGCCCTGGCGGCCAGTCCGGCCGCGATGGCGTTTCTGCGCAGTGAAGTGGCTCGGGCGGCGGACCTGGCCGCGTCGGGGCTGGTCGGCGAGTTGCAAGGTCCGACGATCATCACCGACCCGGCGAAATGGCCGAAAACATTCGCTGAAGCGCCAATGCTGGCGGAGCAGGTCAAGGCCGGCAAACTGCCGCCGGTCGCGCAGCGCATCCCCGCCGAACCGCTGGTCTGGCAGCCGCTGAACGAGATCGGGACGTATGGCGGGACGTGGCGGCGTGCCTTCACCGGGCCGGGCGACGGCGAAAACGGCAACCGCATCCAGTCGTCCGACAAGCCGCTGCACTGGAGTGCGGACGGCAGCAAGATCGTACCGTGCGTGGCCAAGGGCTACACGTTGAGCGAGGACGGCAAGACCTACACGCTGTTCCTGCGCAAGGGCATGAAGTGGTCGGACGGCGCGCCGTTCACCGCCGACGACTTCATCTTCTGGTTCGAGGATATTTACGGCAATCCGGACATCGTTCCGACTCCGACGCCGGAGATGCGCCCCAAGGGCAAGCCTGGCCGGATGGTCAAGGTAGATGAGACCACGGTGCGCTGGGACTTCGATGTGCCGTATTATCTGTTCGAGGAGATCATGGCCGGCGACACCGCGATGGGCGGCGGCCAGGCGGTGCGGCAGGCGGCGAAAATCAGTTTCGGTGCCTATGCGCCGGGGCACTACTTGAAACAGTTCCTGCCCAAATATTCCTCCCTGGAGGCAGTCAATGCTCGCGCGAAACAGGAAGGGTTCGAAAACTGGGTGCAGATGTTGCACTTTAAGAAGGACTGGGAACTGAACACCGAGGTTCCGGTGCTGGGGCCGTGGCGGACGGTTCGGCCGATCAACACGGCGATCTGGCTGCTGGAGCGCAATCCGTATTATTATGCTGTCGATACGGCGGGGAATCAGTTGCCGTATTTTGATAAGGTGCAGTTCACCCTGGCGGAAAACCTGGAGATCATCAATCTTCGGGCGATGGCCGGCGAATACGATGAGCAGGAACGGCACATCGACCTGGGGAAACTGCCGGTGCTGCTGGATAACCAGGACAAGGGCAACTACAAAGTGCATCTTGATCTGGGGTTCGCCGGATCGGATTTTATGTTTCATGTGAACCAGAGCTTTAACGGTGACGCGGAAATCCGGAAATGGCTGACCAATGCGGATTTCCGCAGGGCACTGGCGCTGGGGATCGACCGTGATCAGTTGAACGAAACATTCTGGCTGGGGGTCGGCACGCCGGGGTCGCCGGCGCCGGGGGAGACGATGCCGCAAAGTCCCGGACCGGAATGGCGCACCAAATGGTCGACCTATGATCCGGCGACGGCGAACAAGATGCTGGACGGGATCGGGCTGGCGAAGAAGGATAGTGACGGGTTCCGGGTGCGGACGGATAACGGCCAGCGGCTGCGTATCGAGGTCATTGCGATTGCCGCGTTCCTGCCCTACCCCAAGCTGTCGGAGATGGTCGCCGATCAGTGGCGCAAGATCGGCATCCAGGCCGATGTGAAGGAGATGGAGCGCGGGTTGGGCTTCGCCAAACAGACCAACAACGAACACCAGTTGTTTGTCTGGAATAATGGTGGAACGGAGCTGCTGTATTTGTTTCCGACCTGGGCGGTGCCGGTGATTCCGGGGGCGGCTTTTGCGCCGGATTATGCGACCTGGTACTCGTCGGGCGGTGCTCAGGGAACCAAGCCGGACGATCCGAATATTCTGAAGATTTTCGATTTGTACACCGAAGCGTCCAGTCTGAAGGCGGATGGGCGCAACCACAATGCGCAGGAGATCTGGAAAATTCTGGTTGACCAGCAGTATGGGATCGGCACCGTGGGACAGTCTCCGGCGGGGCTTGGGGTGCGGCTGGTGTCGAACAAACTGGGCAACATCGCGGCGCGGGTTTGCAATGCGCAGCATTGCCGGACGCCCGGGAACTCGCATCCGGAAACCTGGTACTTCAAGGCCTGAGCGGTGCTGACCTATCTGCTGCGACGGCTTGGACTGGCGGCGATCACGATCTTCGCCATTACGCTGGTGACGTTCGTCATCTTGCATCTGCCACCGGTCGATTTCGTCACGGCGTATGCCGCACAGGCGGCGGCGTCCGGGTCGGCGATTTCGCCGGCGGAGGCAGATGCGATGCGGCTGGCGTACGGGCTGAACCAGCCGTTATGGGTGCAGTACTGGAAATGGATTTCGATGGTGGCGGTCGGCGATTTTGGCCGGTCGTTCGAATACGGGCGGCCGGTGACGGAGGTGATCGGCGACCGGTTGTGGCTGACGATCCTACTGTCGATCGGTGCGATCATCGTGACGTGGGGGCTGGCGCTGCCGATCGGGATTTACTCGGCGGTGCGGCAATATTCCGTGGGCGATTATATTTTTACGTTCCTGGGGTTTATCGGTCTGGCGATTCCGGGATTCCTGCTGGCGTT
>Ga0182012_10004846_pt1 | contig 13978 bp, 15 predicted proteins | sample 612S2SmetaG_FD_120486 | JGI IMG/M metagenome (GOLD analysis project Ga0182012, IMG submission 120486) | Permafrost microbial communities from Stordalen Mire, Sweden - 612S2S metaG | ecosystem: Environmental > Terrestrial > Soil > Wetlands > Permafrost | place: Sweden: Stordalen | collected... | reverse complement strand
GCACGGTTAGATTTTCTGTACCGCCCGGCAATTGAAGGACTACGCTGTCACCCGCTGCCGACTTCATCAACGCGCGCCCAAGAGTGACACCCAACTGATGTTGTTGCGGTCGAGATCGATCTCGTCGGTACCGACGATGCTCACCACTCGCTCAGCTCCCGCGGCATTGGCATAGCGCACGGTCGCTCCAAAGAATGCCTTGGTCGCCGCCTGCCCTGATCTCGGAGCTTCCGGGTCCACCACTTCCGCGGCTTCGATTCGCTTCGAGAGAAAGCGAATCCGCGCATCGATCCGTCGCAGCCGCCACTTGCCGTACTATAGTCGGCGTTTTCACTTCGATCGCCGTTGCTGGCAGCCCACGCCACCACCTCCACCACGGCCCGGCGTTCCCTGGTGAGCAGAAACCGGTGCTCATCTTTCAGGCGCTCCAGCCCGCTCCGCGTTATGTAGTTCTTGACTGGCGCCGCGGGCTCGTCCGGTTGTGGTCTTCTCGTAGACCCTTTTCGCATCTCGTAGTCTTTCCAGGGCGGCGACGTGGGCGGAGCGAATCATGCGGCACATCGATGGTGTTTTCGGCGGGGAGGGCTAACCGTCAAACCATGCCGGCGAGTGTGTCACATCCGTTATCAATTGTTATCGCGAGGTCGGAGTCTTCCACACTGCTCCTCATGCGAAGAGCATTCGTGACGTCAAAGTAAACGACATCATGCGGCTGGACTTCGTACTCTGCGATGGCTGCCTGATACATCACGCGGAGCATGATTCTGACAAGGTCAGGGCTGGCACCCTTTTTCGTAGTTCCTAGCTTGACCAACTTCAGTCTGCCGTCTTCCTGTACCGCCAGGTCGGGACTCGCGGAAAGACGCACGTTCCCGTGCGTGTAATAGATCCGCGGACGCGGAACGATCTTTCTTTTCCTATGTCCGTAGATGTCCATGTAGCTGCGAATTGCGCGGAGGTTGTTCCTAAGCCCCGATCGAGCCTGATTGGTCGTAGCCGCCTCTAGCTTCTTCTCTAGTCCGTGAATCTCATGTTTCAAATATTCACGATCATTCCTCTTGGTGTGATAGAGCCGGATGATGCGGATCGCTCGCGCATAGTAGAGAACAATGACCTGCGCTTCAGTGGATTTCGGTTTGAGAATGTTGCGGACAATCGTTGCTTTCTTGCTCGGTCCGGCCAAAACGAACTCCGCGAATCCTTTCGCGGATAATGGAATTGTTTTCATTACATCGTGAGTTTTCGGCTAGCGTGCGCAGATCAGAAGCAGTAGCCCTGCGCTAGCCAGTAGTGCCAGTCGGTGATCGCCTCAGCAGTGGTTTCGTCCGCGTCGATGGCGGTCAGTTGCGACAGGGGAACCGCCACATTGCGGAGAGCCTGTTCTCTTGGCCCGTAGGCATCAACGATAGCTTCGTTGTGGATTCGCTCTTCGCGGATGCGGTCTCGCTTGGGCTTAGCCACGGCATTCTCGCGGATCGTTTACCAAGACCGAAGCAGCTGGCGGATACGCGAAAAACGCAATAGCTCCGCTGCCCCCAGCACGGGGTTGGCCGGCCAAGGTTCGTCTTCGTCCCTTTCCTCGATCTCCGGCTCGGGCGGAGCCAAGAACTTCGTGTTCTCCAGATGATCGAGATACTCGCGAATTTCCTCGGCGGGAAACAGCCGCTGGATCGCGGCGACGAACGCGGGCAGTTCCGCGGCGAACTCGGAGTCCTGCTCCGCTGCCATCACGAAGCTGAACAGCTTCTCGCCGATCAGATAGTCCAACGCGTTTCTCGTCCCGAACTGCTCGCGGATGTCCTCGGTGGCGGCGCACTGTTCGATCCAGATCTTGTGGAAGGTTGTGGACGGGTTACTCATGAGCGAATCCTTTCTTGCAAAATACGGCGCACCGAGGTGCGCCCGATGTGCAGGCGGCGGGCGATGGCCGATTTGCTGAGTCCGGAGCGGCGTAGTTTACGGACCTGATCGGCGTGCAATGCGGCTGTGGCGGGTCGGCCCAATCGCTTGCCGTTCTGCCGGGCATGGGCCAGACCAGCACGCACCCGCTCGCGCAGGATCTCGCGCTCGAACTCGGCAAACACGGCTAGCAGTCCAGCCATGGCCCGACCGGCGGGCGTGGTCAGATCCAGCGCTTCGGTCAGCGAGACGAAACCGACGCCGAGATGCTCTAGTTCTTGCAGGGTGTTGAGCAGGTCGGTGACCGAGCGACCCCAGCGATCCAAGCGCCACACCAGCACGGTATCGATGTCGCGGCGGCGTGCGGCTTCCAGCAGTTTCGCGCGCGCCTCGCGTTGTGCCGCACCGGAGCCGACCTCTTTCACCTGCATCACGACGATCCAACCTCGGCGTGCGGCATACTCGCGCAGGGCACGATTCTGCATGGGAAGAGTCTGCTGGTCATGAGTCGACACGCGGGAGTACAGTCCCGCGCGAGACGGAGTTTTCCTCCCGCCAGGGCCCTGGCCAAAAACCCTGCGCGATTCTGCTATTCGAGAAGCCCGTTTTTCGGGCATTGTCGAGGGACTCCCGCCTCTGGCCGAAAGCTCTCGATTCTGGCCAGAGCGGATCATTCTACTCTAGCCGGAATCGAGACGGATGCTGCCTGCTTCCAGCGTGGCCGGGTAGTTCCACGGCATCCACTGCGATGGGTTGCGGGTTAACTCGCCAGCATGCCGCTGCAACTGGGTTAGGTAGTCGAAGGGGTTGGCGTCCGAGAGTTCGCAGGTGTGAATCAGGCTCATGAACAGATCGCCGACGTGCGCTCCGTTCTCGGTCTTGTAGAACAGCGAGTTCTTGCGGTGCAGGATGGCTTTCTTCAAGGCTCTTTCGCAAATGTTATTATCCAGCGGCGCTCCCGGCTGCCGCAGGAACAGCGTGAGCCGCTCCCAGTGCTTGAGCAGATAGCGCATCGCCACTCCCAGACCGGAGTTCGGTTCCACTTTCTTCTCCGCAAACTGCGCGGTGAGCCAGATGCGCAGTTGGTCCATCACCGGGGCGCTCTGTCGCTGGTGAAAGCGCAACCGTTCTTCCGGCGTCATGGTTTGTTCCCGCGCCACAGCATCGTTGCCGTAGATCTTGCCCAGTTGTTCCAGCACGTGCCGACACGGCTCGGGGAAGTTGGGTGTCACCTCCACAAAGCGCCGGCGAGCATGGGCCAGACAATGGCCCACAATGACTTTCAACTTCTCCGGCAGCTTGGGCAGGTTGCGCGACAGTGCGTCGCACATCTGCAGGGGTGGAGCCAGTTCCGCAGCTCGCCGCTGGAGCACGTCGGCCAGGTTCTCGCCCGCGTGCTGGCGTCCAGTGAAAAATAGGGCGATGGTTTGTTTCTGCGCGGTCGAGACAATCCCGCTGGTGAACACGCCCGTGCGCTCGACAGCATCGCCCTCGTCATGGTCCAAGCCTGCGTTCCGCAGCGCCAGTACGGGCATGGAGGTGTCGTCGTTGTGCAGCACTTCGCCTTGCGCCGCTTGGCGAATCAACTCCTCCATCGCCGGTTGCATCGTAGCCGCCGCTTCCATAACGATCTCGCATTGCGTCGCCACCGGCAGCGGAATGCCCAAACTCGCTTCCATGTCGGCCAGGCGATTCCACGGAAACCCGCTGCCGTAGCGGAGCAGCGCGATCATGCTCGCCGCCGTCGCGTCATACTTCTCTTCGTCCACGCCGTCTGGTGGGTTGGCGGTGAACACTTCTCCGCATAGATTGCAGCGTAGCTTCTCCAACTCGTACACGGTGGCTGCGATCGGCGCCTGACCTCGCATCCGCACCAGCCGTCCCGGCTCCTTCAGCGGATAGACTTTCCCGCGCTGACACTCCGGGCAGCGATCCCCTTGGTGCAGCGACAGGTGTGGAACCTGGACGTGGGACGCTCCGCGATACGCTTGGGCACCGTTACGCCCGTGGCCGATATCCGGCTCTTTCGCAGTCTCTTTTTCCTCCGGTTTCCCCTGGGTCGGATGGCTCGGAATGCCGGCCTGTTCCAGAACCGCCTCGGTCTTCTCGCTGCGCGCACGGCACAACAATCGGCGCAGGCTCTGCAGGGTCGCTTCGCGATTCTCCAAGAGCTCGGTCACGTAGCTCAGCGTGCGGATCGCGGCTTTCAGTTTCTGATATCCGGCCTCGCCCAGTGCTTCGCGCACGCCCTCCAGCAACGTCTCCAACTCTTCCGGAGTCACCTCGAGAGGCGGGGCTGCCGGCTGCATCTAAGTCTCCTGCAGTAACTCGCGAAAGCGCGGAGTTAACGGATATCCCAGCACCTGTTTGATCGAGCGGTTGACTCGATTCGTCTGATCGTCTTTGCCCCGCCCCGTCGTCAGTCCTAAGAGAATCCAGTTGGCAGCGCGGTAACAGGTGCCGCGGAACCGCTCCGGGTCCACGAAGGTTTCCAGAAAATAGATGGGGTGTTGATAGAGGCGTTCCCAATCCTCCGACAACCGCTTCGCCATGCGACCTAGCAAATGCGAAGCCAGATGCGGCACCTCCACCCAGGGCAGAATCAGAAAGCGCGTGTTGTAGGCCAGGAAGCGAAGGTTACATCGCCGCGCTTCCGTACTCCAGCCAATAAAGCGATCCCGGCTGCCCAAGTGGCGCGGCGCCGAACTCCACGCCAGACACGCGATCGGCCGCCCCTGCGCCCATACCACATACTTGAGGTGCTCGCCCACCGGCTGCTCGTACCCGAGATAGTGATACTGTTCCATCAAGCTGTTGAACCACGATTCCTCGGGCGTGCGCCGCACTTGCTGAATCTCGATGGGCTGGAGCTGACGGAGCGCAGCGCGGATCGGAGTAATGTCGATCCACCGCGGCGTCGGCGGTTGGCGTTTCGCCAGAGGATTCGGCGGCGTGTAGCGAACCGGCGGCAACTCGATCTCGCCCGCCCGATGCAACCTTAAGAGAAGACCGCGACACACCATGTCGCACAGCGCGCCGTTGGCCTGCTTCCACTGCCAAGCTTCGCATAGTTTCTGCGAGAGCCTCCGGCGACTGACTCCGGGATGTTCCGCAATGTGCTGTCGGATGAAGACGACGTCTTCGGCGCGAATCTCTCGACCACGATATCGACACGGAGCAGGCACATCTGCAGTGTGGCAGAGAACAAAATGGAACGCAAGTGAAAAACGCAAGGCCAGATAACTACGCGCTCACCCGCCGCCATACCGGCGCGGCTACCGCATCCGGGTTCCCAGCGGCCAGCAGCAACTGCGCCTGATGAGCTTCCAGCACGCGCGTGGGTTGGTTGCCACTCGGCCACCACACGAAACGTCCCTTGGACAACCGCTTCTGCGCCAGCCAGAATCCTTGCCCGTCATACACCAGAATGCGGATCGATGTTCCTCGCCGGCTGCGAAACACAAACAGGCAGCCCGAGAAAGGATCGGCCTGCAGTTTCTCCTGACATAACTGGGCCAGCGAGTCGATGCCCTTGCGTCCATCCACGGCCTCGATCGCCACCAGAATCCGCATCTGCGGCGTGATCTGGATCACTGCCTCACCTGGTTCGTGGCTCCAATACCACGCGCCCCAGAGCGGCTAGATCGGGCGCGCCCATCCCCTTCCACTGAATCCGCATCTTGCCCTGCGGTCCTTCCAACTCGATCACACATTCCGACCCAGGGATCGCCGATGATCCGATCACCTCCAGGAAGGACGGCAGCGAAGCCGCAACCCGAGCGCGGCTCGCCCTTGGGCGTGGCACCTCCGCCCTAGTAGCGCTCAGCGATGCCGTCGAACGGCGGATCGCGCGAGCCTTGCGGGAATCGGACTGGATAGGAAACTGGCCTGACTCTGTAATGCGCTTCAGCTTGCCGTACTCCAAACGCAGAACCTGCGCGGTGCGACAAACTCCGCGTTCGAGCGCCACCTTCGCCGCCGCTTTCCACAATCGTGCCGGGATCGGCAAGCGCACCCCTGGGTGAGCACTCCGAAAGTGCGCAAAACGCCGGTAAATCCTCTCCATTCCACGAGGAATATCAGACGGCTCGATTGCCATCGCCAGTTCTCCCTTCTCTTACACAGGAAAGACTGACGTTAGCAGCCTCGATCACCTCAAGTCACGCAGGCCTGCCGAAAGGACACAGAGAAATCGGGGCGATAGCACTTCAGCGGAACACCTTGTGCGGAAGTTCGCTGACCGATTCTGGGACGAAGACTGGCCAGGAGCGTCTCGGCCCAGCGTCTTCTACGATCCCCGCGCACTTGAAGCAGAAGGCCCCGCGAGTGTTCTACACGCCAAAGCTGTAGTGGTTGACGATGAAGTGGTCTTCGTGACATCGGCTAACCTCACGGAGGCTGCCCTCGATCGCAACATTGAGATCGGGTTGCTCATTCGCGACCGAGCAATAGCGGTCAGTGTGTCGACCCACTTCCAAGTGTTGATCGACCGCGGGCTGCTGCGTCCTTTACCGGACTAAAGTGAGAACTCCGTAGGTGCGAAGCGGTTTACTCGGTGACCAGTACTTTGCCCGCGGCGATGTCGGCGAAGTGGATCCGCACGCCGTCGGTGTCGCTCTTGGCCACCGTGCGCGAACCCGTCGGAAAGTTCTCGGCGGCCGGGCGCGGCAAGCTGCGCGCATTTTCGATCTCAGCGTCCAGCGAGTTCCCGTTCTTCATAACGACGCGAGAATCGGTGCCCACTGCGATGGTGGCGTTGGCTTCGAGTTGGGCGCGCAACGGGCTATCGTGCGCAATCCCGTGGCGGCTGAGCGCATCGCGCACGCAACTCCGAATGTGAAACCTTCTGAGGGAATCGTCCATGCGTTCCTCCCTAGTTTCCACAACGCAACCAGTCTAGATCAAGGTTCCAACTTGGTGTGGATCGGTTATCAAGATATGCATGATGAGTCCCATCGCAGAGCCGAAAACAGAGAAGACGAAGTCGGCGAAGGCGAACGAGACGAAGGTGGACGCACGCCATCAAGCGGGAGCGTTCCAGATTTCAGGTCCTCGCTTAACGTCTTGCTCGGGACGAACACCTCGCCGCACGCGGGGCACTCGACTCCCCGGCGGTCGAGGTCACGATCCCATTTCCCGTGCCCTGTACTCAACAAGCAACAATGGAGAAGCCATGACCCTTTCAGTTGCGGTTTTAGTTGCGGTGCAAGGTGTGGAAAGGGAATGAATGGCGCTGAATGCGTTTCTGCGCTTTCCAGCGTTATCAGTAAGTTGCAGAGTTTTCAGCGGCTTGCGGACGGGCTGGGATGGATTTTGAGTCCGCTGCGTCTGCCAGTTCCGCCATCCCGGCTGAGGTGGCAAGTGACTGATACTAGAGATTAATTCAGTTTTCTCCAGTTGTCATCTGCGTCGTTTTCCGGTTCCCTTTGTCAGGAACCCAAGGACATCAATCACTAGACCCGCCAATGCGAGCCTCCTTTTTCAACTGCTCAATCTGCTCCAGGTGATTCGGCCCGTGTTTCGACATCATCTGGACATAATCGGATACAGTGACGCGCTGTTCGAGCTCGGGATGACGCGCGGATTTCTGCAAGTCTTCCGGCTTCAGCCCTCTCAGTAAGCGGACGTTAGCGTGACGGTTGAGTCCGTACAGGGCGACGAGTTCCGGGAGTGATGATTCCAGATACCCCAGGTTCTTTGCCCACGCGTCCTGGTCAATGGGCGCGATGACCGGGTCCCGGTCAGCGAGCATTTGCCGAATGCGGTAGGCGTACAGGATTTCCATGTCCGCGAGATGTCCTAGAATCTCCAAAATGCACCATTTGCCCGGCCCCGGATGATAGCGCAGCGTCTTCTCCGGCAGGCCCAGGACTGCGGCTGCAATCTGTTTCGGACTATTCTCGGCTGATTCCAGATGCTTTTCCAGTTCGGCTTCCGCCATAAAGGACTCTCGATTGGTCACTGAGCGACAAGCCCGCCGCCGAAACAGCCACAGGCCACCACTCGTTGTGATTAATAATAATTGTGATTAATAATAATTTAGTGCAAAGGCGATTTCACAAATCTTCCTCCGATGGGTGGTACCACTTCTTGATCGCGATGGCCCCGAATCTTGACCGGTTCGGTGGCGGCACTTTGCGCCCCCCAAAAAAACGAAAGCCGCCTTCAGGCGGCCTTCGCGGGTATTTCGCGTCCGTGTTTACGTCTCCGAGGGCCCGCACTAATTTGGAGCAATCACTCCAAACGTTCCAGTCAGGTTGTTCTTGGGACCGGCAGTGAAGAAAAGTTGGTTGGTCCGGCCATTGTTGGCGGTGCCTCCGCCAAACTCAATCCCCCAGAGCTGGTCGATGACGATGTTCTTGCCCTTGCTGTCCCTGATTGTTCCCACATACTCTCCGGTTTCGAGATTGAAGCCGTTGATCGTGCCGTTGTTGGTGTTGTTCGAGACCAGCAGTGTGTTGCTGAGCTTGCCAAAGTTCTTGGGCGCAACGGCGAAGCCCCAGGGCTGGTTCAAGGGCTTACCCCCCGCGAGTTGGCGAACGAATGTTCCGTCTTCCCGGAAGACGTCGATATAGCCGCCCGGAGCTTCGTTGGCTTGGGCAAAGGCCACGTAGACCAAGCCGCCGATGTCCTGAATGCCAAAGGGCGCATAGCCTGCCGGCAGTGTGCTGTCGGTAAATGAAGTAACCAGGTTGAAGCTTCCGTCGTACACGTCGACCTTGTTGTTGGCCAGGTCGGCGGCGTAGAGGAAATTTCCCGATGGCTTGCTGGTGATGGCCAGGCCGGTGTACATCGCACCGGAGGTCGAGTTGTCCACGGCAACGATCGCGTCGTTGGGATTGGACTGCGGCGCCCATCCGCTAATGGTTCCATCTAAAGTCGCGAACAGGAAAATGGCGGACCATCCCTGCACCTGAAAGTCGGACGACCCGTTGAAGACAATTCCAGTCGGCGAACCGGGACCGGCCCCGCTCTCCGAGGGAACTAAGACCTGCAAGCCCTTCTTGACTCCCTGACCGGTGTAGAGGGTTGACCAACCGGAACCGGCATCGCTGAGCCAGAAGGGTCCGCCTGGGCCGTACGCGAGGCCCCAAGCGTTGACCAGGAGCGGGTCCGTGTATCTTGCGCTCCCTACCTGATTCGAAACGAGATTGGTGAGTTGATATTGCGCCAGGGCCGCAGTCGAAACCGACATCACGGCAATTGTGAGGCAGATAGTGAAAACAATCTTTTGACGTTGCATAGAAAATCCTCCTTGGATAGCGCATGCAGGACTGGAGAGCACCGCGCGGAACAGGTCGCTGGCCCGGCATCTCTCAAGTCCTGGCAGCAATCGAATCCTAGGTCGGGGGCGGCGGCTGGGTTGTCAACAGGGTGTCATCTGTTTGCACAATTCTTGTCGATATACGCATAGGAGAAGGCTAAAGGACACAGTACGGAGGTGGCAGTGAGGGGGTAAGGCCGATAAGTCGTTTGTTTCTCGCTGACACCTTGTGATTAAGGCGCGGGCAATACATAGGTCCTAAAGTCTCAGCGCTAAACTGCCGATAGGATAGACAAGCGGGAGTAGTTATAGCTCGCAAGCAGGTGGAAGAATGACAACTGGTTCGATTTCAGCGGCAAGCCTTAGTGAAAACGTTCTCGCGTCGGGCAACTCCACACCTCTACAGCAGGCCTTGCAGGCTCTGCAAAACAATCTGGCTTCGGGTAACCTGACTGGCGCCCAGTCGGCATTCCAGTCGGTGCAGAGAATAACCCAACTCGCGGCGGCCGTCAGTGGAAGCAGTTCGTCGACCAGTTCTCAACTCTCGACCGATCTGACCGCGCTCGGCAGCGCCCTGAGTTCTGGGAATCTGTCCACCGCTCAGTCCGCGTTTGCCACGGTGCAAAGCGACTTCAGCAGCTCTCCTTCGCCATCGCAGGCCATCGAGACGGGCATCGCGACTCAGTCCGAGCAGTTGGTTCAGGAGCTACTTGGCTCGGTGAGTTCGAGCCCCACTTCTCCGAGCACCTCCGACAGCATCACCTCAGTCCTTCAGGCAGTCTACGGAAAAGGTAGCTTGAACGTCTTTGGATAGAGCTCGCGTTATAGCTCGCGTGATAGAAAGATAGAACCTGCGTTGGATTCCGCTGACCGCCATACCCAATGGAGACCCACAAGCGCGGCTTTCTGCGGATAGTACAGAGAGCGCGGGGGTCCCCCGGTCGCCCCGCTCATGGCGGACAAGGTCCAAACTACAGCGGCCTGCAGTATCCATGTGCAGAAGAATGCCGAACAGCGCACATCAAATGCCGCTGTCAGCGCGAGAAATTCCTCAGGAAATCCCCCCTTCGTGAGTTATTATCTGGTCTACGCTCTCTCGCGAACATACTCGCGATGAGTCGTCAAACGACCCGTTGCGCAATGGGTTTGGTTTTCTTTGCATCTTCTTCCTCCAGAAAGGCTTTCCTATGCGGCGCAAATTTTTGGTGTACTCCCTACTGGCGGCTCTGGCTTCAATCTATATTTATTCTCTAGCTGTGCCGTTGGCGCGAGCGGAAAACGTTGCTCCTGTTCTGATTACTCAGGCTGTAGAGGAAGGAAAGTTGGTCACGCTCGGTGGCAACACTCGGCCCGAAGCAAATACAAGAAACGATCGGGGACCGGTGGCCGACAGCCTCTTGATGGATCACATGCTGCTCCAGTTAAAGCGATCTCCGGAGCGGGAACGGGAACTGCAAAAGCTCATCGATGAACTCACCGACTCGTCTTCGCCGAATTTTCATCGCTGGCTCACCGCCAGGGAATTTGGCGAGAGATTTGGAGTGGCGAGACAGGATCGCGAAACGATCAAAAACTGGCTGCAGTCGCAAGGCTTCAAGGTCAATGTGGATTACGAGAACGGAGTACTGATCGATTTTTCCGGTACGGCTGGCGAAGTGCGGCAGGCATTTCACACCGAGATTCATAATTTGGAAGTGCAGGGTGTGAATCACATCGCGAACATGAGCGATCCGAAGATCCCGGCAGCCCTGGCGCCGGTGGTTGTCGGAGTGCTTCCGCTGCACGACTTCAAACCTCATCCCATGTACCAGCGCAAGGCAAACTACACGGTTGGAGGCGGCACCTACCTGGTGGTTCCGGGGGATCTGGCGACAATCTACAACCTGAATCCACTTTTTAGCGCAGGAATTTCCGGACAGGGCCAAACCATTGTGGCGGTTGAGGACTCGAACGTTTACAGTACCGCGGACTGGACTTCGTTCCGCTCGGTATTCGGCCTCTCGTCGTACACGGGCGGCTCGTTGACGGAGGTCCATCCCGCCCCGCCGAGTGGTTCCAATAACTGTTTCAACCCCGGAGTGGGCAGTGCCGCCGAGGAAGCGACTCTGGACGCGGAGTATGCCAGCGCGGCGGCGCCGAGCGCGGCCATTGTTATAGCTTCGTGTTCTGGCACCTATGGCGTGTTGACCGCAATGCAAAATCTGCTGAACGAAAGCAGCACGCCGCCTGCGGTGATGAGTATGAGCTATGGCGAGTGCGAGGCTTCCAACGGCGCAACCTCCAATGCCGCTTTCAGCTCGACTTTTCAACAAGCGGTGACGGAAGGTGTCTCGGTGTTCGTTTCCTCCGGCGACGATTCGGCTGCGGGCTGCGATCGAGGAGCAACGAAGGCCACGCATGGTATAGGAATCACTGGTTGGGGATCGAGCCCATACAACGTGTCCGTAGGCGGCACTGATTTCGGCGATACGTTTGCCGGCACCAACAGCACCTACTGGAACGCCACGAACACGCCCACTTACGAATCGGCCAAGTCTTACGTCCCCGAGATTCCATGGGAGGATTCCTGCGCCAGTTTGCTGATCGCGGAGTTCAGAGGATTCAGCCAGACTTACGGGTCGAGCGGCTTCTGCAATAGTGCGGGCGTAGGGAATTTCCTGACGGTTGCGGGCGGCAGCGGCGGCCCTAGCGGCTGCGCAACGGGAACGCCATCGCAAGCCGGAGTAGTGAGTGGCACTTGTGCCGGGTGGCCGAAACCAGGGTGGCAGAGCCTGGTGGGAAACCCGAGCGACGGCGTGCGCGACGTTCCCGATGTCTCACTCTTTGCCGCCAATGGAGTCTGGGGACACTATTATCCCTTTTGCTTTACCGGACCCGGCGGCGTTCCCTGCACCGACCCGCCCAACCAATGGCCGGGAGCGGGAGGCACATCGTTTTCCTCGCCAATCATGGCCGGCATCCAAGCCCTGGTGGACCAGAAAGCTGGCGGGCGCCAAGGCAACCCCAATCCCGTTTATTACAGTCTGGCGGCCAGCGAGTATGGCGCCAGCGGCGACCCCTCCTGCAGTTCCACCCTGGGAAATGCGACCGGCAGTTCATGCACCTTCTATGACGTGACGCAGGGTGACATGGACGTGGATTGCACGGGCACCAACAACTGTTATCTGGACGCCGCTGCCAACGGCGTACTCTCCACTTCCAACAGCGCATATCAGCCCGCTTTTGGCACCACAACGGGCTGGGACTTCGCGACCGGAATCGGCACCGTGAACGCTTACAATCTGGTGAACAACTGGCCGGGAGGCAGTCCGAATTTCACGCTATCGCCCTCCCCTAACACTCTCACCATCACGCAAGGCAGCAGCGGAGCGAGCACGATCACGGTCACGCCATCGAACGGCTTCAGTGGAACCGTCAGCCTTGCAGCATCAGGCTTGCCTAACGGCGTGACTGCGGCCTTCAATCCCAATCCCGCCACCGGCAGCAGTCTCTTGACGCTGACGGCTGGCGCGACGGCAGCTACCGGAACGGTGACGGTGACGGTCACCGGAACCTCGGGTACTCTGACGAATAAAACGACGCTCAGCCTTACCGTGAACGCTCAGGGGCAGAGCTTCACTCTCTCTGCTTTGCCGAACACCGTAACCATCGCAAAGGGGGGAGCGAGCGGCGCCAGCGCCATTACCATCAGTCCGTTAAACGGATTTTCCGGCAGCGTAACGCTGGCCGCCTCCGGACTGCCAAAGGGCGTGACTGCTTCTTTCAGTCCGAACCCGGCGACCTCCAGCAGCGTTCTCACCCTGACGGCCAGCGCCACGGCAAAGACAGGGACGGTGACCGTGACGATCACCGGAACCTCGGCGAGCCTGAGCGCGACCACAACCATCTCGCTCACGGTGAACGCGTTGGGTAATTTTTCGCTGACGGCTTCGCCGAAGACCGTGACGGTGGCACAAGGCAGCAGCGGGACCAGCACCATCACCATCAAGCCGGGGAACGGCTTTGATCAAAATGTTACTTTGAGCGCAAGTAACGTCCCGGCGGGTGTAACTGCATCGTTCAGTCCGAACCCGGCCACTTCCACAAGCACGTTGACACTAGCGGTAAGCGACTCCGCAGCCATCGCAAAGACGACGATAACTGTCACCGGCACGTACGGAAATCTGAGTCACTCCACGACGGTCAACCTCAATGCGGTCGCTCCGTAGCATCAGTTCGAGTTGGGACGGCTAGTCCCGTCCCAGCTTGGACTTAGGCCGATTGAAATGAGGTTGGATTTAGAAGCCCGCTTGGGCGGTGATCCCTTTGCCTTCTACGCACTCATAAGCCCGGCCGCCTGCGAGGTTCTTGTATTCTTCCGTTCTCCCACTCGGCCAGACGACGACCAGACGATCGACCTTATCTCGCTTCCCCAGCCCGAAAGTCACTGGGAGTTCGGACTGCGACAGATAGCTGGACCCGCCTTTGACCAGACGCGATTGGCTGGATCCGGCGGAATAAATCTTAACCGCGGCACCGATGGCGTCGCGGTTCGACTTGGTCCCGACCAGCCGAATCCGGATGCTCCGGTTCCCAGCCGTCTGGTCGTTGCGGTAGAGATACGCGGGACCGTTGTTAGAGGTGATCAGCAGATCCAGATCTCCGTCGCGATCGAAGTCTCCATAGGCAATCCCACGTCCCACCTTTGGTTGACTGAAGCCCCCTCCAATTTCGGCCGCCACGTCGACAAAAGTTCCGTTACCGCTGTTGAGAAAAAGCTGCGGTGGCTGCGCATAGCCCACGCCGCTGACATTGCGCACGGTGTCGTCGATGTGG
>Ga0182012_10004845_pt1 | contig 13978 bp, 10 predicted proteins | sample 612S2SmetaG_FD_120486 | JGI IMG/M metagenome (GOLD analysis project Ga0182012, IMG submission 120486) | Permafrost microbial communities from Stordalen Mire, Sweden - 612S2S metaG | ecosystem: Environmental > Terrestrial > Soil > Wetlands > Permafrost | place: Sweden: Stordalen | collected... | reverse complement strand
CCAAGCTCAACTTCTCTGCTTCGCGCACGCTGATGTTCAATCTCCAGCATGCCTAACCCTTCAGGCTCATCTTGTGTTGGAATCAACTTCTGCCTTCAGGCTCATCTTGTATTGGAAGAGAGTCCCGTTTGCGTCCACGCAGGCAAGATGATAGATTAAAGCCGCTTCAAGTAGTTGAGAAGGCTTCTCCGCTTACTCCAATTCCCTGTGCGCTGTTCGATTGGAAACCCCAGGAAGGCTCTATGCAAGAGTTGCGTCATTGCGGCCTGCGCCGCCGGGCGAGTGTGGCTTCAAGCATGGTCGCGCTTGCATTGCTTTTGCTTGCCGGTTGCAAGACTTCAGACGACGCGGCTGCGGCAGCCACACAGCTTACGGCAACGGCCAACTCACTCACCAGCTATTACACCGCTCTCGATTCGCTGCTCTCTGAAACGGACCAGCTCTATGAGGTCCAGGGCGCGATCAACCCAATTACACCCTACGACGCGCGAACAAGGGCGCTGGTGGCCGATACGAAGAAGGAGATCGAGTTGCGGGAAAAACTGGCCTCCGCACTCACCACTCTCGCGCAGGAGTACGCCAAGCTGAGCGGCTCGACAGCGGCGGCCAGTGCCGAATCCGATGCCGGCAACCTGGAAACTGCGCTTGCTGGTTTGAATCAGACGAGAGTTTCAATGAGCGCCGGCAACGTAAACCTGATGAAGGATGCCGTTGACGACATTGTGAAGTCGATTCAGGAGCGCAAGGAACGCGAGGCCTCAGTTGCAATCGACAAGTTCACCACGGCGCTCGATAACTGGTTCAAAGAAGAGGAGCCTTATTACAACAGCATCGGCGCCAATTACGCGAGCCTAACGCAGGCGCTGGCGCATACGCTCGTGAGCAAGGGCCAGGTGGATGCGTCGTCGTTCCTGAACGTCGCCCTGAGCCCCTACGGCCTGACGGCTCAACTCAGCGATCCTGCGCTGAAGGCCAGCATCGACAATGTGCTTGCCGCGCAAATTGACCAGAAGGCAACTGCGCTTGCAACCGCGCAGGCCAGCGCGAGCGCCAGCATGGAGAAGGCCCTGGCGGAGATGGCCAGCCGCATCCACCTGGTGGCGAAAGACAAGCCGATGGCGATTCGCACTGCGCCGGTAACGCTTGCCGATGTCGAGAACTGGATTTCGCTGGTGCCGCAAATTGCGGGCACGGCGAGCCCGGCCGCGGGCTCCGCTTCGAGCAGTTCAAAAAGCAAATAACCGCCGAGTGCGACTACCAAGTCGCATTCAACTACCTGGGAGGGACTGATGCAGGAGCCGCTAAACCAGCTTGAGAACACATACTTCACGCTGCAGGGGCAGATCGACATGCTGAGCGCCGCCTGCCAAACGCAGGACCAGCGGAATACGCTGAGCACGCAATATGTGCAGGCGCGGGCGAATTACTGGGCGTGCGTGAACAAAGCATTTCATGACGATGATCCGCAGGTGGCGAGTTTGACCAGCCAGATTGCAGCGGCCAACACCGCACTGACGGGCGATGTCGCGCAGATGGGCGACATCATAAAAGTGCTTGCTGACATCACCAATGTGGTAACGATCGGAACGCAGCTCGCGGCAAAAGTAATTGGCGCATGAGCGGTTGCAGTACGGGCATTTCAGCCAGAGATCGCAGGTTCCTTCAGTACTCCGGTGCTACAATTCGAGCCGGTTGACGGCGCGCTTTAAAACTGCGCGCTCCGTGGCCAATGAGGAACAGATGAATCTCCAGGCTCGAATCCAAAGAAAATCATCCGTCGCATTCTGTATGGCGTTCGCTTGCGCGTTTATCGCCGGCGCATCGCATTCACCTGCACAAGCAGTCAATCTTTTTCCAGCCGATTACCAAAGCCAGTGGACGCGCATTGCGATTCCGCCGACGCATCCGGTGAGCGACATAGCACAATGGCATATTGATGCCGCGAAAGGCGAGATCAAATGCGATGGCAACGGCGGCCACGAATGGCTGCGCTTCAATCGCGAGCTTGGCGATTTTACCTTCCACGTAAAGTGGCGCTTCATTCCGCAGGCGGGAACTCCGGCGTACAACAGCGGAGTTTTCTTTCGAAATGATGAACAGGGTGTGATCTGGCACCAGGCGCAGACATCGACAGGCGGCGGATACATCTTTGGCGAAACGCCTGTCAACGGTAAGCTCACGGCCTTCAACCTCCAGAAGGATATGAAAGAAAACCGGCTGCATGCACCGGGACAGTGGAACACGTACGATATCCGCTGCTCAGGCCCCATCTGCACGCTGGCCGTGAACGGCGAGGTAGTGAATACGGTTCAGACCGGGATTGTGAAGGGGTATATCGGCCTCGAGTCGGAGGGTTTTCCAATCGTGTTCAAGGACTTCAAGGTGCGCGAATTGCGTTGAGTTCGAGCGCACCTCGAGATGCGCGGAGACATTTAGTCCTGGCGGCGCGCTTGCTTGTCGATCACATGAAATCGCATCACGAATTCGGGCAAGCCTTCGCGCGAGTAATTGCGTCCTAGGGTGCAGTACGAAAATCCCGAGGAGGAAAACTCGCGAATGACTGATTTGAAGGGTAAGAAAATTGCGATTCTCGCAACCGATGGTTTTGAGCAATCCGAACTGATGGAACCGCGCAAAGCGCTGGAAGCAGCGGGCGCCCAAACGGTTGTCATCGCGCCCAAAGCAGGAAAGATCAAGGGATGGAAACACACGGATTGGGGCGAAACTGTGAACGTGGATAAGGAGTTGAGTCAGGCGGATGTGCACGATTACGACGCGCTGGTGCTGCCGGGCGGTGTGATGAATCCCGACCACTTGCGCATGGACCCGATGGCGGTTGATTTTGTTGGGCAGTTTGTGAAATCGGGCAAGCCGGTGGCGGCTATCTGCCACGGCTCGTGGACGCTGATGGAGACCGGAGCGCTGCGCGGCAAGACGGTTACTTCATGGCCTTCGCTCAAGACTGACTTGAAGAATGCGGGCGCGAACTGGGTTGACCAGGAGGTTGCGCGGGATGGGCAGTTTATAACCAGCCGCAAGCCCGAAGACATTCCGGCTTTCACGAGGGCGATTATCGAACTTGTTAGTGGGAACGCTCACCAGACTCGTGCGGCGTAGCGCTCCCGGGGGATTTGTATCGGTTAGCTATGCGGAAGGTCAGAAGACCCTCCGCGACAACCGGGCTACCACCCCAGCGAATACAAATCATTCGCCGGGGACCCCGGGCTGGAGCCCGGCGATACTGAGTGACCGGCGCTGCACGCTACAGCGGGTACTTTTCCACATCGATGCAGCTCCGGGCCACGCTGCGGCTTAAGGCCGTGGCGTCGGCCGGAGTGAAGCGCGCCAGGCGGCGCAGAATGGCAAGCTGGGTGCGCAATGCATCGCCCTCGCCACACGCGGCCAGAATGCGGCGCGCGGCACTTTCGGCGAGATTCATTGACTCATCTGCCAGCAGGCCGGTCATGGCTGCTGCTACCGTTGCCAAGCTACGTCCGGCCGCTGCCAGCTTTTGAGCACGCAGCAACGCCGACTCGAGCGCGTAGATCTGCGCGATCGTGTCGGCGAGGTCGGCCATGATTTCCTGCTGATCTTCAAGCCCGGTAATGTAACGCTGGCTGGCCACGCCGGCGGCAAAGAGTGCAATCTTTTTTACTGACGCCAACACTGCCGCTTCGCGCGCCAACACCTGGCTGGGTTCGCCCGCGCCGTCGAATGAGGGCGGCGCCATTACTTCGTCCATCACGCGCTTGATGGCGGGGAGCAGTGGGAGCGCACCCTTCAACGCCCGCTTCATCAGCCAGCCGGTCACAATCATCCTGTTGATCTCGTTGGTGCCTTCAAAGATGCGGTTGATGCGCGCATCGCGATAGAGCCGGGCCGCGGGATAGTCCTCGACAAAGCCGTAGCCGCCCATGGTGGCCACCAGCTCATCGGTCACGTGCGAAATCATTTCGCTGCCGTAGACCTTCAGGATGGAGCATTCGACGGCGTACTCTTCAAATGATTTTTGTGCCTCACGGGATTTTTGCGATTCGCCTGCGGGGTTTTCGCCGGCCGCGGCCAGGCGCGCGTCAACCATTGCCACCGTGCGGTAGGCCATGGATTCAGCGGCGTAAAGCTGCGCTGCGCTCGATGATATTTTCCGCTGGATGAGGCCAAACTCGGCGATGGACTTGCCGAAGGCGTTACGCTGTTTGGCGTAGCGGATCATTTCACCCAGCGCGTTGCGCGCGCCGCCGATGCAGGCAACGCCGAGTTTGAGGCGGCCCACGTTGAGCACGTTGAAAGCGATGTGATGGCCCTTGCCGGCCTCGCCCAGCAGGTTTCCTTTGGGGACTTTGCAGTCAACGAGCAGAAGCGGGCAGGTGGATGAGCCGTGGATGCCGAGCTTGTGCTCTTCTGCGCCGACGGTGAGGCCAGGGGTGCCGCGGTCAACCACGAATGCAGAGAACTTTTCGCCATCGATTTTTGCGAATACGGTGTAGACGCCGGCGATGCCGCAGTTGGTGATCCAATGCTTTTCGCCGTTCAAAATGTAGTGCTCGCCGTCGGGCGAAAGCGTGGCGCGGGTGCGGATGTTCATGGCGTCGGAGCCCGAGGAAGCTTCAGAAAGCGCATAGGCGCCGATGAGCTCGCAGCTCGCGAGTTTGGGCAGGTAGCGCGCCTGCAACTCTGGGGTTCCGTACCAAACCAGCGGCAGCGTGGCGATGCCCACGTGGGCGCCGAAGGCGGTTGAAAAACTGGCCAGCACCGAAATGTGGTCGGTAATGAGCAGGGAGCTGATCTTGTCCATGTCCATACCGCCAAATTCCTCGGGAATGTCGACGGCGGTAAAGCCGAGTTCGGCAGCTTTGCGCAGCAGCGCGGCCATTGCGCCCGGCTCTTTGGATTCAAGCACGGCGATGGCGGGAACGATTTCTTCGCGGGCAAAGCGGGCCGCGGTCGAGGCAATCTGGCGCTGCTCTTCGCTCAGGTCTTCAGGAGTAAAGATTTCAGCGGGGGTGCGGTCTTCGAGCAGAAAACTGCCGCCCGGGGCGGCGACGATGGGGGAAACAGATGAAGCTGGCATGGAAGGCTTTCTCCGGCTGCGCCTTAAGGGTACGGCGGGGGGCGGGGCGGGGGCAAGGCGGCCAGTCAGCGGGTTAGCAAGTCAGCGAGTCAGCTGAGCCTGCCGGTGCAGAGGGTGGTAAAGTACATGCGATCATGAGATATCGAACAAGAGGGTTCCTCCGGTCGTGGCTTGCGTTGGGTTTAGCAGTCGGATTCGCGAACTTGTGCATGGCACAGTATCGCCTTATACCGGGCAGGTTCGATCAGGCGGAGGGTTGCGACCCGAAGACGCCTGCGCGTATTTGCCTCGGCTCCGGGACCGCACGCTGCTACGCGCCCGAAAGCACGAAGAGTTACACATTCGGCATGGAACTTAAAGCGATAACGGTTGGGAAGCTTGATGACCGGCCGCTTATTCTCTTTTCTGCAATGTTTTATGGCTGCGGGAGCGGAACACTTACTGACTATTCGCTATTGACGGTTCGGGCCGGCGAATTTGTGAACCTGCTTCCGACGGTACGGCTAACCAACCAGAGCGAGTACGAATTCTGGACCCTGCCGGAGGTCTCGACGTTGCCGGTTCTGGTTACAGCTGACTTTATTTGGAAATTCGGAAATCCAAAGGACCCGAGCGATCAGGGTGAGACGCATTTGGCCGCACACAGGTACGCGATTGACGTATTCGTCTACAGCCCCAAAAACGGCAAGTATGAAAATGTAGTTGACTATTCGACGAAGAAAAAGTACGCGAGCCTGGACGACGTAGACAAGATTCGGGTGATTGAACCGGAAAAGTCCGCAATCCTCGCCAAACTTGGCGTTAGCTCCAAGTGACCACCATCGCCCGAGCCCAACCAGCCTATCGCGTAGAATCCTAATTAGCCGGACCGTGGAGGCTTGCCCTGTTTGCAGCATTTATAACTGCTCTTGATTCTGCTTCTTTGCAGGTTGGCTTGCTCCGTCTCGCGGGCGCTTGGGCCGAGTTTTTCGCGCCTCAGAATGGCTGGCGCCACTACTTTAAATCGCAATACGCCGACCAGACCTTCAAAGGCCTCTACCACTGGAACGCCTTCGATGCGCTGATGCTGATTCCCTATTTTGCGGTCATGATTTTGCTGGCGCTCTATGGCGTTCACCGTTACACGCTGTGCTACCAGTACTTCAAATACAAGAAAAACTACAATCCCAATCCGGCGGGCCAGTTTGACGAGCTGCCGATAGTCACCGTGCAGCTGCCCATCTTCAACGAGCAGTTTGTGATCGACCGGCTGATTGAAGCCATTTGCGCCATGGAGTACCCGCGCGACCGGCTCGAGATCCAGGTTCTCGACGACTCGACCGACGAAACGCAGGAGGTTGCCGCAGGAATTGTTGAGCGCTACAAGGCGCTGGGCCATCCGATTGAGTACATCCACCGCACCAACCGCTATGGGTTCAAGGCCGGCGCCCTCGACGCGGGGCTGAAAGTGGCTAAAGGCGAATTTGTGGCCATCTTCGATGCGGACTTTGTGCCTCCGCAGGATTGGCTGATGAAGGTGATCCACCACTTCTCGGAACCCGGCATCGGCATGGTACAGACGCGCTGGGGCCACCTGAACCGCAACTACAGCATGCTGACGCAGATTGAGGCCATCCTGCTGGACGGGCACTTTGTGATGGAGCACGGGGCGCGGGCCCGCACCGGCGAGTTCTTCAACTTTAACGGCACGGCCGGCATGTGGCGGCGCAAGGCAATTGACGACGGCGGCGGCTGGCAGCACGACACGCTTACCGAAGACACCGACCTGAGCTACCGCTCGCAAATGGCGGGGTGGAAGTTCAAGTACCTGCCCGATGTGGAGTGCCCGTCGGAGCTGCCCATCGAGATGACGGCGTTCAAGACACAGCAGGCGCGCTGGGCCAAGGGCTTGATCCAGACCAGCATCAAGATTCTGCCGCAAGTCTTCCGCTCCAATACGTCGCGCAAAAACAAGATCGAGAGCGTGTACCACCTGACGGCGAACCTGAGCTACCCGCTGATGGTCGTGATGTCGGTGTTGCTGATTCCGGCCATGATTTGCCGGTTCTACCAGGGCTGGTTCCAGATGCTGCTGATCGACGTGCCGCTGTTTACGGCGTCGACATTTTCAATTGCGGTGTTCTACGTGATGAGCGAGCGCGAGCTTTTCCCCAAGACATGGAAGAAGACGTTCTATTATTTGCCATTCCTGATGGCGCTGGGCATCGGGCTGACCATTACCAATACCAAGGCTGTGATGGAGGCGCTGCTGGGCATCAAGAGCCCATTCGTGCGCACTCCCAAATTCGCGGTGGCCAAGAAGGGCGAGAAGTCACAGGCGGCCAAGTATCGCAAGCGGCTGAAGCTGGCGCCGTGGATTGAGTTGCTGATGGGCTGCTATTTTGCCGGAGCCATCTGGTACACCTTCGCCAACAAGAACTACTTCACCGCGCCGTTCCTGATTCTGTTTGTGATGGGGTACTGGTACACGGGCCTGATGAGCCTGCTGCAGGGACGGTTTGAAAAGTGGCGCTCGGGCGTGGACACCGACGAATCCAGCCCCAAGCCGTTCCCGGTTGGGGTGTAGGGGCGTGATTGAAGACGCGGCGCTACCGGAGATTCAGATTCTATCGATCGAATCAATCGATGAGCTGGCTGACCGTCTCCCACGAAAGAAGAAATACTTTACGCTGCTGATCGCATGGGACGCTCCGGAAATCGATGGAAACTTCCTTGCTGAGTTGTTCGCTCCACTTGTGAGCAGCGGCCTTGCGTACTTCTGCGCTTGGGGAGAGCGATGCGAGGAAGTCCACGATGCCATCGACGATTGTTTTATTGAGCACGAGTTAGAGGTCCGAGAGGCTGACCCATTTCTCATGACTACCTGGCATCAGGAGGAGTCATTGGAAGAAGCATTTTGGTTTTTCAGGATGGTCGCTGTACCGACCGAAAACTCCGTCCTTGCCAATTTGGAGCGGTTTGCTGTCGCAGTCGGAAATCCGCAATGGGCGCACGAGATGACGGCGAATCACTCCAAGACCGATCTCGGGTGATCTTAGGACTCGTTGGAATTTGGGACAGGTTCGCGCAGAGTTGGAAAAGCCGGTGCAATAATCTCGAAGCCCGCTGAAGAACAACCGCAGATCCTTCGCTCCGCTTCAGGATGACACCGGGTTGTGGCGCGACTTTGGAGACAGACCCGTAGCCCCCTCCCACAAAAGTCCGGCGCGCATAGCCCAACCTTGCGAGAGAACTTCAGTCCGGCCATGTAAAATTGTTATAACCGGATGAATCAATCGACTCCAGCGGCTGCCAGCCAGGCATCCCGCTCCCAGCGGGACCCGGAGTCACGGATGGCTGAAGCCGACCCACTCATCATTCACGTTGAGAAGCTGACCAAGACCTATCAGACGGCGCACGGTGCGCTCACGCTCTTCAGCGACCTCGACTTTGAAGTTCGTCGCGGCGAAATTGTGGCAATTGTGGGTGCTTCGGGCACAGGAAAAAGCACACTTTTGCACATTTTGGGCGCTCTTGATGCACCCTCCGCGGGAACTGTATACTGCGCCTCAACCAATGTGGCCAATCTCTCAACCCAGCAGGCTGCAGGTTTTCGCAATCGCGAGATCGGGTATGTTTGGCAGTTCCACTATCTGCTGCCTGAGTTTACGGCGCTTGAAAACGTAGCATTGCCGCTGCTGGCTCGCGGCCAAAGGAAACAGGAAGCGATGACGCTTGCGGCAAACTGGCTCAAAGAGGTGGGTCTTGAGGATCGTGGAAGCCATCGTCCCGGCGAACTTTCGGGCGGTGAGCAGCAGCGGGTGGCGCTGGCACGAGCCCTGGTAAACAATCCACGGCTGTTGCTGGCCGACGAGCCCACCGGCGATTTGGATTCAGTGACCTCGGGCCGGGTGTTTGAATTGATTGAGCGTCTGCACGCGAGCCACGGGTTAACGTCAGTGATTGTCACCCATAACCATGAACTGGCTCAGCGCTGTACGCGCGTGCTGCGCCTTGAAAACGGACGGCTTAGCGAGATGCCTGCCGCTGGTTGATTCAGCTTGACGGGCACAGGGTTGTTCCGGATAAAGCACCCTTTAAGGCGTTTTTTGAGTCAAATAACTATCAGCTTGTGCCGGATGGAAGCCGTTCACACAGGTTGCGGCAACAGGATGGGAGTCTTCCGGCATCACGTGAGCCGGCGACGTGGGAGCAAAACAGGTCCCGAAACCATCCAAAAGAGCTGTTCGAGAGCGGGAACGAGATCTTTCTCGCACGAGGCTCTCGGCGGCGATTCAAGCGGAAGGGCACGCGCAGTCTGGACTGAAGCCGTAAACACACGCTCTGGAACGACAGAATCTGGTCGGTATCCGGATGGCGGGGTTCAAGTTAAACGGACGGCCACAGTTGCCGATAGCCTGACGAGTGGGGGATTTCAATGTTCGAACGCTACACAGAGAAGGCGAGGCGCGTAATCTTCTTTGCGCGGTACGAGGCCAGCCAGTTCGGTTCGCCTTACATCGAAACCGAGCATCTTTTGCTGGGTCTGCTTAGAGAAGACAAGGCGCTGACCAATCGCTTCCTGCGCTCGCACGCATCGGTGGAGTCGATCCGCAAGCAGATCGAAGCTCACACCACTATCCGCGAGAAAGTATCGACGAGCGTCGATCTGCCGCTCTCGAACGAGTGCAAACGGGTGCTGGCCTACGCCGCCGAAGAGGCTGAGCGTTTGGGCCACAAGCACATCGGAACGGAACACTTGCTCCTCGGATTGCTACGTGAAGAAAAGTGCTTCGCTTCAGAGATTTTGCAGGAGCGCGGCCTGAAGCTTGCCCAGATTCGCGATGAGCTGGCCCGCGTTACGCAGGAGAAGGCTCCGCCGCAGCAGCGCCAGCGCGAGTCGAGCCTGCTGGCGGAGTTCAGCCGCGACCTGACGCAAGCCGCACTCGATGGGCAACTCGATCCGCTGGTGGGACGCGACGGCGAGCTTGAGCGCGTAATTCAAATCCTTTGCCGCCGCACCAAGAACAATCCGGTGCTGATCGGCGAGCCCGGCGTGGGCAAAACCGCAATTGTTGAAGGCCTGGCCCAGCGCATTGCCGACGGCGAAGTGCCAAGCTTCCTCGCCGACAAGCGTGTTCTCGGCCTCGATCTCTCGTTGATTGTGGCCGGAACCAAGTACCGCGGCCAGTTTGAAGAGCGGCTCAAGACCATCATGAAAGAGCTGATGGAAAATCAAAACTCCATCGTCTTTATCGATGAGCTGCACACATTGGTGGGCGCGGGTTCGGCTGAGGGCTCGCTCGACGCGGCCAACATTCTAAAGCCGGCTCTGTCGCGTGGCGAAATCCAGTGCATCGGCGCCACTACACCGGCCGAGTACCGCAAGTCGATTGAGAAGGACCGTTCGCTCGAGCGCCGCTTCCAGGCGGTCAAAGTTCCGCCGCCGACCGAGGCTGATGCGGTCAAGATCATCATGGGCATCAAGGACCGCTATGAGAAGTTCCACGCGGTGAGCTACACCGACGATGCGGTCGAGTTCGCCGTGTCGCACTCGAACCGCTACATTCCCGATCGCTTTTTGCCCGACAAGGCTATCGACCTGATCGACGAAGCCGGCGCGAGAGTGAAGTTGCGCCAGACTTCGCTTCCGGAAGAGATTACCGAAGTGCAGAAGCGCATCAAGTTCATTGTGCACCGCATGGATTCGGCGATTGCCAATCATGAGTTTGAGAAGGCACGCTTCTACAGCGACGAAGAACGCAAGGAGCGCGAGAATCTGCGCGCCCTGCGCGACAAATACCACCTCGACGACTCGGCTGCCGGCATTGTTGGCCGCGAAGACATTGAAGATGTGGTGAGCCGCTGGACCGGCGTTCCTGTGACCAGCATCAAGGAAGAAGAGACGCAGAAGCTGTTACGCGTTGAAGAAGAATTGCACAAGCGCGTAATTTCGCAGGACAAGGCGATCAGCGCCCTGGCCCGTGCTATCCGCCGCTCGCGCGCTGGCCTCAAGTCTCCGCATCGTCCAATCGGCTCGTTCCTGTTCCTTGGACCGACTGGCGTGGGCAAAACTGAAATGGCACGCACGCTGGCGCAGTTTCTCTTCGGCAGCGACAAGGCGCTCATCCGCTTCGATATGTCGGAGTTTATGGAGAAGCACTCGGTTTCGAAGCTGATCGGTTCGCCTCCGGGATATGTGGGCTACGAGGAGGGCGGCCAACTGACCGAGCGCGTCAAGCGGTCTCCTTATTCTGTAGTTCTGCTCGACGAAATCGAAAAGGCGCATCCGGATGTGTTCAACATCCTGCTGCAGGTGTTTGAAGACGGCCAGTTGACTGATGGATTGGGCAATACTGTCGACTTCAAAAACACCATCCTCATCATGACGTCGAACATTGGCGCGCGGCACCTGCAGAAGAAGCAGGGCCTCGGCTTCCAGAGCGAGCGCGAAGACCTGGTGAGCGAAAAAGTCGAAGAGCTGGTGAAGAACGAGGTGAAGAAAACCTTCAACCCCGAGTTCCTCAACCGTCTCGACGAAGTGATTCTGTTCCAGTCGCTCTCCGACGCCGACCTGATCCAGATTGTCGAGCTGCTTGTGCAGCTGTTGAACGCCAACCTGGCGCAGAAGTCCATTACCATCTCGGTAACCGAAGATGCCAAGAAGTGGATCCTCGATAAGACTCTCGGCGATCGCAGCTACGGAGCGCGTCCTTTGCGCCGCGCATTACAGCGCTACGTTGAAGATCCGCTCTCTGAGGCGCTCATCGCCGGCCATATTATGACCCGGCCTGCGTTCCTCGAGGTCTACCTTGACGCCAACCAGCTCTTCTATCGCCCGATTACCGCGGACGAAACCGAAGAGAAGCCGGCTGGGGTGTTGCTGTTCAGCGCGTAACTCGCCGATAACCAGGCAATTTAAAGCGCCCCCGGAAATCGGGGGCGTTTTTGTTGTGCGGTAGGCGGCATTGATCGCTCAGGACCAACCTGTGGGACAATTGAGATGAGGCTCAAGTAATGACGGGGAATCGGTCAAATCGTTCAAGAGACGCGTGGATTTGGGTGACGGTTGCCGCCATCTCGCTCACGTCGCTTGCGCGCGCGCAGTCCGGCATTGAAAATGCCCGAGGCTACGCGAATCCCTTCATTGCATTCTTTGCCGACGCCCATCTGGCGGATTCTGGCGCATCGGCTGCCGCGCATCGTTCTGCCTCGTCCTCGCGCTCGGGGAATTCCGGCACGGTTCTCAATCTGCTGCCGGTCTACTTCGTTGGCCTGGTTTCTCCGCTCTGCCTGTTGTTTGCGGGTTCAGTTCCCTGCCTTAAACGCGCGCTTCCCGCGCCAGCTCTGGCCGGACGGTTCCAGCGCCCGCCTCCTTTTCTTCTTTCGTAGGTCGCCCGGCCTTAAGCAGGCGCACGCAATGGCTGGAGTGATGCCACGCGCATCTAGTCCACGCTGGTGCTCGGCGCCCGCTCCATCGAAAGAAATGCCCCATTTACACTGATAATCGGAGAAATGTGTGTTTTTTGATAAGTTGTTAGCCAAAATTTTCGGCACGGCCAACGAACGGGCCGTCAAGCGGCTGGTGCCCATCGTCGCGGAAATCAATGCGTTTGAGCCGGCCATCAAGCTGCTCTCTGACGAGCAGTTGCGCGACAAGACGACCGAGTTCCGCGCTCGCATTGCCGAGCGCTTGAAGGGACTGACCGACAAGGACGAAGACAAGGAAGCGCGTAAGGCTGCCGAATCTGCGGCGCTCGACGAAATTCTGCCCGAGGCATTCGCGGTGGTCCGCGAAGCCGGCTGGCGCGCCGTGAAAATGCGCCACTTCGACGTGCAGTTGATTGGCGGCATGGTGCTGCACCAGGGCAAGATTGCCGAAATGAAGACCGGCGAAGGCAAAACGCTGGTGGCCACGCTCGCCTGCTACCTGAACGCGCTCGCCGGCCGCGGCGTTCACGTGGTTACTGTGAACGACTACCTGGCCAAGCGCGACGCCGAGTGGATGGGCAAGATCTACACCTTCCTCGGCATGACTGTGGGCGTGATTGTGCACGACCTGAGCGACGATCAGCGCCGCGAAGCATACGGGGCCGACATCACCTACGGCACCAACAACGAGTTCGGTTTCGACTACCTGCGCGACAACATGAAGTTCGAAATCAAAGATTGCGTGCAGCGCGGCCACTACTACTCCATCGTCGACGAAGTTGACTCGATCCTGATCGACGAGGCCAGGACTCCGCTCATCATTTCAGGACCTACGGACCAGACCACCGACAAGTACGCGCGGGTGCGCAAAATTATTCCCCAGCTCGAGATGGGCGAAGAGGTTGAGTGGACAGACACCAGGCGGCAGGAGCAACTGGGCATACGGCTCAGCGAAGGTCAGAAGCATATGACCGGCGATTACTTTGTCGACGAAAAGACCCGCCAGATCGGCGTGACCGACGAGGGCTGGCCGAAGATTGAAAAGCTGCTAGGCATCGACAACATTGCCGACGCCGAAAACTGGGACCTGAAGCATTTTGTTGAAACCGCCATCAAGGCCCACGCACTGTACAAGCGCGACGTCGACTATGTTGTGAAAGACGGCGAGGTCATCATCGTTGATACCTTCACCGGCCGCCTGATGCCGGGACGCCGCTGGTCTGACGGCTTGCATCAATCCATCGAAGCCAAGGAAGGCGTGAGCATCCGCAAGGAAGACCAAACGCTGGCCACCATCACGTTCCAGAATTATTTCCGCCTCTATCAAAAGCTGAGCGGAATGACCGGCACGGCAGAGACTGAAGCCGCCGAATTCGAAAAGATCTACAAGCTCGAGATCGTCGTGATTCCGACTAACCGGAAGATGTTGCGCATCGAGAATCCGGACGTGGTGTATCGCACGGCGAAGGAGAAATACTTTGCCGTGGCCGACGAGAT
>Ga0182012_10004844_pt1 | contig 13979 bp, 11 predicted proteins | sample 612S2SmetaG_FD_120486 | JGI IMG/M metagenome (GOLD analysis project Ga0182012, IMG submission 120486) | Permafrost microbial communities from Stordalen Mire, Sweden - 612S2S metaG | ecosystem: Environmental > Terrestrial > Soil > Wetlands > Permafrost | place: Sweden: Stordalen | collected... | reverse complement strand
CGTCGCCGCGCACATACATGGGCCGCTCCCTGGCAAAGTAGAGATCGACAACTGGGATCTTTTCTTCGTGGATATACTGCCAGACGTCCATCTCAGTCCAATTGGATAGCGGAAAAACGCGGATCGATTCACCCGGATGCACTCGCGCGTTGTAGAGATTCCACAGCTCGGGGCGCTGATTTTTCGGATCCCACTGGCCAACGCTGTCGCGGAACGAGTAAATGCGTTCCTTGGCCCTAGACTTCTCTTCATCGCGGCGCGCGCCGCCAAAAGCAGCGTCGAAGTTGTAGTGGCGCAGACCGTCGAGTAAAGCCCCGGTCTTGAGCAATGCGCAGCAACGCTTCGTGTCAAGCTTGATGGGATTGGTACCGGCCGCGATGGCCGCTTCGTTGCGCCAAACCAAGAGTTCCGCTCCGATAGACGCCGCCATGCGATCACGAAACTCCAGCATCTCGTGAAACTTGAAGCCGGTGTCGATGTGCATGAGGGGAAACGGAATGGGCGCGGGATAAAAGGCCTTTTGAGCGAGGCGAAGCATGACAGAGGAGTCTTTGCCGATGGAGTAGAGCATCACCGGCCGCTCGAACTCCGACGCAACCTCGCGCAGAATGTGAATGCTCTCCGCCTCGAGCAGGCGCAGATGGCTCAGGCGCGGCGAACCGACGGGGGAGTTGGGGGACGATGTAACGCTTGGGGCTACCGGCATGAGGCCTCTTCAACTGCAGATTGATCGCTGAAGGCCGGAGGGAATTGAAGACAGAACCCGGCAACTCAGCTTCGGGTGCGTCTTCTGGATCAGTTGCGCTTGGAGATCACAGACTAGGCGTTCCACCCGTCGAAGATGTTCGAAAGGCAACAACAGAAACGTCTTAGAGAAGCGCGAACCATATCTTTAACCATAGTAACAAAACGGACCTACGGGTACAATTCCGGCCCGAACGCGGCGGCACCGCCTTGGTTTGGCCGGACAGTTGCTCCGTCGACACCTGAATATCTGACGGCCTGACCATCCTCCCGGATTCAATGCTTTCGCAGCCGGCCATCATTCCCGGTAGTCTTGTTCCAACTGGATTAATGGAATTGACAAGGAGGCAGTACAGATCATGTTCACTCCCCAGCCGATCGGGTTTGTCAGCACCCCGCACCACGACACCGCCTCCATCCCCAAAGGCCTAGGCGCGAAGCACGAAGCCGAGGGTCACATTCATATTCTTCCCCAGTTTGAAATCGGCCTTACAGACATCGAGGGTTTTTCCCACCTCTATATCCTCTGGGTCTTCGATCGCGCAGGTGAGTTTGAGTTGATCGGCCCAAACCCTGCCGACTCCCGTCCGCATGGCGTCTTTGCCACGCGTTCGCCGCGCCGGCCAAACCCCATTGGGCTCACAGTGGTGGAGTTGCTGCGCCGCGAAGGAAACTTGCTCTATGTGCGCGGCGTCGACATGCTCGACCATACGCCGGTACTCGATATCAAACCTTATCTTTCAAACATTCCGGCGGCAGAGCTACGGCGCGGATGGTTGGCTGAGGTTGAGGCGCGAAGGGATTAGAGATTTGCGTCTCTGCGTCGAATAATTTCAGCCGGTTTCGGCTTGCATGACCGCAAGTGACGGCAGGCAGGCGCGCTTCGCAGACCTTATGGTACATTTGCGCCATGATAGTTCGGAGTCTTGCACCTTTGGCAGTGCTGAGTTTGCTTTTACAGGCGAATGCGCTGGGACAATCATCCGCATCGCCTGCGAAGCCGACCCCAGGAACGGCTGCAGGCGCGACCCACTCGACTCCGCAAAGCGGTTCCAACGAACAAAGCCCCGTCCCCAGCGACTCGGAAGCTGCCTCGCCAAACGCAGGTACACAGGCCGACTGCAACGGTGTGCCCTGCGACCAAAAGCAAATCATCGTGACTCTTCCGCCGCAGCCTGTGCAGCCGTGGCTACTTCGCGAGCGGATCAGTTGGGGCGCTTACCTGCTGCTTGCGCTGGTCGGATATGCCGGAGTCATGATTGCGCTCTCAACCTTGAAGAAGATTGAACGCAATACCGTGCTGGCCGAGACAGCCGCTCAGGCAGCGCTGAACGCCTCCCAGGCCGCACTGGCCACGGCAGAAGCGATTTTGCTTTCTGAGCGTCCATGGATCCTGGTATCGGTTGAGCCTACCATCAGCAAACTCAACAGCTTCACCATTACCGCCACCAACAAGGGCAAAACGCCGGCAACGATCACCGCTACGCTTGAACAAGTCGGTATCAAGTCCGACGAGGCCCATCTGCCGCCAAACCCGGAGTACCACGAGCAGCAGGGATCGCAGCCAATGATTCCGGTCACTTTGGTGCCTGGCGAGTCAACCGCGATCAAAGTCTTTTCGCGCGACGATGTTGCTGCCATCTGTGTAACGGATGAGCGACTCAAGCTGATTGAGAATTGGGACGAGAAGATATTTCTGCACGGAAGAATTGCGTATCACGACTTGTTGGCGCCACAGGGCAGTACCCAGCATGAGACAAACTGGTGCTGCTGGTACATACACGGCCGCCAGAAGAGCGGCATGGTGATCGCCGGCCCCCCCGGCTATAACTCACACACTTAGAGTTTGCGGCTTGGCCCCTGCTTCCAGGCATGGCGTGGAGCTACGGGCTAGCCGTTGACGGTCTGCCGCAGATCGGGCTCGAATGCACCGTTGGTCTCGGCCAGGCGAATCAACCTGTGGAGGTAGGCGCGCGAGATGCACAGGCTGCGTGCTGCAAGTGTTTTGTTGCCGTTGTTGTCGCGAACCGCATTCACGGCAAGCTTGACCTTGTAGTCGCGAAGTTGCCGCTCGAAAGAACTTGCGGGATTGTAGTCGCTGATATCGACTACATCCTCGACATCCGCGCCATCGGCCTCATCGTTGCTCAGCGTCAGGTCTTCAGCACGCACCATCTGGCCGGGAGCCAGAATGATGGCCCGCTGCATCACGTTTTCCAGTTCGCGAACGTTCCCCGGCCAGCTGTAATTCTCCAAAAGCTCCATGGCTTCGGGCTCGATGCCATCCATGGGCTTCTGGAACATTGCTGCGTACTGCCGAAGGAAATGGCGCGCAATTCTGGGAATGTCTTCCGGATGATCCTGCAACGCAGGCGAATCAATTCGCATGACGTTGATGCGGTAGTAGAGATCCTGGCGGAACTTACCTTCCGAGACGAGTTTGGAGAGATCTCTGTGTGTAGCGAAGACGAGGCGGGCGCGCAACGGGACCAATTTATTGCTGCCCAAGCGGCTGAATTCCATCTGCTGAAGCACGCGCAGCAGCTTGACCTGGGTAAAGAGGCTGAGGTCGCCGATTTCATCCAGGAACAGCGTACCGTCAGCGGCCTGCTCGAAATAGCCTTCGCGAGCACCGACCGTTCCGGTGAATGCGCCCTTTTCATGACCGAAAAGCTCGGCTTCAATGAGCGTCTCAGGAATGGCGCCACATGAGACTGCGACAAACGGGCGATTTGCCCTTGCGCCCAGATTGTGAATGGCGCGGGCTATCAGTTCTTTGCCAGTTCCGCTTGGCCCGTTCACCAGCACCGCTGCATTCAAGTTGGTCACGCGCTGGATTAGCTCGTAGACGCGCTGCATTTGTGGGCTCGACCCAATCAGCCGGTCGCAGGTGCCCGGTTCCTCGAGGCGCTGCTGAACTGAGTGGAGTTGCCGCTTCAGCAGCGAAGTCTCATAGGCGCGGCTCAGCATGGTCTTGAGTTCGCGAATGGAGGGCGGCTTGCGGCAGTATCCGAATGCGCCGGTGCGCACAAGCTCAAACGCAGTCGAACGAAGTCCATCGTCGGCCATCACAATAGCGGGAAGGTTCAGCTCGATCAGTTGGCGCGAGTAATCGATCCGCTCACGAAGCGAGTCGTGATCGGAACTCAGGTCGATGATTGCTACGTCGCATTCACCTGCAGCGACTCGTGCACTCATCCCCTCCTGTCCGGATTCCAGCGAGATCTGGAATTCTTTTCCCAAGGCAGAGGAGAGAAGTGGGTGGATCGTTCGATCATCCGAATAGAGTCCGATTTTGATCATGGATGCGTGGCCTTTTCTTGTTTCTGTAGCCCCGTCTTATCTGAAGTGCTTTGCCGACGTAACCTAATGTTCGTTATCGGCTCCCGCTGCGCCAATGCCTGTTTTGCGTTAGGTTGGTGCAACCTTGGTAATCGATGGAGACTGGTGACCAGTAACAGGTTCGCGCGGACTTCCCAGCCGAACGGGCCCCCTCGAGGCACCCCCTGCTTCCGCGCGCTCACGCTCACCAACCAGTGATTCGCTCATGGAACTATTTTCTCGAAGGTAGCTAGTGGAATATGCGTGGTCAATGCCACCTAGGTAACATACGCGGGCCATTCTTTTCCTGGTGCGAAAAGCAAACTGACAATTGACCTGCGAAACCTGCAGAACCGCCCCGCAATACGCTGGGTTGTGTCGAATCGTAGCTTTATCATTCTGTGCAGCTTAGAGCCAATCCTGGCGGCCGCCATTTGAGCCTGTACGGACACCGTCCCGTCGCCATATCAACCTTCCGGGACTAACACCTTTGTGTCATTACCATTCGACTGCGGTAACAGTACGGGTAGAACTTCTGGTCCCGAGTTCCTTCGTGAAACGCCGAATGGCGCTCAAGTTGCTACGATGCGGGGAGTGACTTCACGGCAAAAACTTGAGATTTCCCTCTTGGCTGGCGCTGTCGCCATCAGTCGGCTGCAGTTCCGAAGCCGCGCTCTGTACGATCTTGACTCAGTGAACTTCGCACTCGGAATGGAGCGTTTCGATACACGCGTCCATCAGCCGCACCCGCCGGGATACTTCCTTTACGTTTGCGTTGGCAGGCTCGTGAACTTCTTTGTCCACGATGCGAATCTGGCACTTGTGCTGGTCAGTGTTGCGGCCGGCATGGTCACGATTGCAATGATTTATCTGCTTGCGCTGGACTGGTTTGGGCAGCGTTCGGCTCGTGTGGCTGCGACGCTGTTCCTCATTTCGCCGCTCGCCTGGTTCCATGGAACGGTTGCCCTTACCTACAGTGTGGAAGCGGCTTTTTCGGCGCTGCTGGGCTATCTGTGCTGGCGTATCCATAAAGGTGAAGTAGATCTCGTTGTTCCCGCTGCGATCGCGCTTGGAGTCTCGGCAGGCATTCGCCCGTCGTCGATTGTCTTTCTTGGGCCGCTGTTCCTGTTCTCGATGTGGTCGGTACCGGTGAGGAAGATCCTGCTTGGGCTCGGCGTGCTGGCTCTCGCTTGCACCGCGTGGTTTGTGCCCATGATCTCCGTGAGTGGGGGCTTTGCCAACTACTTCGGTGCGCTTGCCTCCCTATGGCGGATGGTGCCATCGAAAAGCACGGTATTCAACTCCCCACCGGTCACATCGCTTGGCCGGGCAATGTTTATAGCCCTCATCTACTTTTTAGCCTTTGGACCTGCATCACTGGCACCTCTGCTGGCACCGCGGGAGCCAGAGGCATCGCACAAGATGAAAACAATCTTCACTGCGGTATGGGTTGTGCCTGCGCTTTGCTTTTTTACTTTTATCTTTCTCAAGTTCGTCAACAGCGGCTATTTGCTGCTTGTGACCGTACCAGGATGCCTGTGGATCGGGCACTGGATTGCCGACTGGTACGAACGCACACGTTGGCCGCGCGCCGTGCTGCTCACGGTCTTTTCAGTTTGCGCGGCGGTAAATGTCGCTGTCTTTCTCGCCTTCCCGGCCTACTGCTCCTTCCGTTCGGTGCGTCACTTTGAGGCGGAACTCAAGAGTGTTCAGGCGGCCGTGCCACAAGTGGGAGCGCCCGATGATCTGCTTGTGGTGAGCTTCGACAATCATGCCCTCGGCTTTCGCCACGCGGGCTACTACCTGCCCGACTACCTCACGCTTGAGTATCCAGAGGCACACATGACTGAGGGCGTCCGCATTTTTTCGATGCATGGCAGAAGCACCGAGCTCTTGTCGTCCCTGCCCTCGGGCGGCTGGTCTCGCTTTGTTCTCTTTCCCCTTCCGGCCAATGATGCGGAGTACGCCCGCTATACCGATGACGTCGTCAAACTTTTGCCTGCCAGAGACTTGCAAACCATGGAACTCAATGGCCATCCGTTTGTCACAGCGCCTATCCGCGACTTGCCGCTGCTTTTCCCTCCAGGCCCCCTCGCCGCCCGCTAAATGCCGTTAATCGAGGTGTATACGCACCACTCCACTGGACCCATTTTGCGTATACACCTGTGTACAGTTGCCCCGAACTTACCTGCTACTTACATGATTCCAAAAGGTTTGGGGGTGGGTCATTTTGGCTGAGCGATTGCACTCATCCCGGTGTAACCAACTCAACTGGGATCCAAAGGGGAGCTTTAGAGCATGCACTCATTCGCTTGGTGGCCGACTCTTATTGTGCTCGCAGTGGCAACGTTCACTGACCTGCGCAGCCGCCGCATCCCCAATTGGCTTGTGCTTCCGTTCATGCTGGCCGGGCTGGTTGCATCTGCATGGATGGGCGGGTGGCACGGCCTCGGGCACAGTTTCGCAGGCCTGGGCTTGGGAATTCTCATTTACGGTTTTCTCTTCTGGGTGGGCGGTATGGGGGCCGGCGACGTAAAGCTGGCCGGCGCAATCGGCGCATGGATTGGACCAGACCAGTTGTTTATTGCGCTCATCGTTACCGCAATGGCAGGCGGAGTCATGATCCTGCTCTGGGCTCTTTGGGCATTTGGCATCAAAAGGCTTTTCAACTCGCGCAACACCTCCGATGGAGAGCAGAAGCCGGCTCTTTCCTCTTTTCTCAAACGCAAGATGCCGTATGCACCAGCCATCGCAATCGGGACGCTTTTCTCCTTCTTTTCTCACTGAGGTTGCAACAGAGAAATGTCTGAGACCGACAAAATCTACCAGTATTTCAGCGATCCGCTAAGGACCGCCCAGCACGCGACAGACAGCGAGCCCATGACCACTAGCACGAATCATTCCGTCGAGACGCCCTTCTCTGACACGTTTTCAACGGAGGCGTTGTCGATCGCCGTCATAGGGCCCGAAGAACTGACCCGGCGCGCGGCCGCCGATGCGCTGCGTAAGGGCCGTGGCAACGAAGTCCGCGAGTTTGATGCGTATCCAGCCGATCTGGATGAACTGCCTAAACTTCTCGACCAGCAATACGACGTGATCATCATTGACTTAGATTCGAATCCCGAATACGCTCTCGAACTTGTGGAGAGTCTATGCGCGAACGGCGCATCTACGGTGATGGTCTTTTCATCCAAGCCAGATTCAGAGCTTCTGGTCCGCTGCATGCGCGCCGGCGCACGCGAGTTCCTAACTCCACCATTCGCCCAGACCACAATGACTGAAGCGTTGGTTCGCGCCGCGGCCCGCCGCCCAGCCAGCCGATCGCAAAAGAAGACTCGTGGCAAGTTGCTCGTCTTTCTTGGCGCCAAAGGCGGAGCCGGCGTTACCACACTCGCCTGCAATTTTGCAGTCGCCCTGGCGCAGGACTCCGGCCAGAGCACCCTGCTCATCGACCTCGATCTGCCTCTGGGTGACGCCGCGCTGAACCTCGGCATCATCGCCGAGTACTCCACAATTACCGCGCTGCTCGACTCTAACCGGCTCGACCCTGCCCTCCTGGAAAAGCTCATCGTCAAGCACAGTTCCGGCGTCTGGGTGCTGGCAGCTCCGGGCAGGTTCCCTACCGTTCACGCCTCCAACGAAGCCATCGATAAGCTCATTAATGTTGCCCGCATGGGATTTGACAACGTGATTGTCGACGTCGGCTCTAAATTCGATTCGACCGGTACGCTGCTCTATCGCGAAGCCACAACGGTCTACCTTGTGACGCAGGCCGGCATTCCTGAATTGCGGAATTCAAATCGACTGATCTCGCAATACTTTCCAGCCGGGGACAAGAAACTGGAGATCGTTCTCAACCGCTACGAGCCCAAGGCCCTTGGTGTGACCGATGAGCACATTACCAAAGCGCTCACCCGGCCCTCTCAGTGGAAGATCCCAAACGACTATCCCGCGGTGCGAAGGATGCAAAACACTGCTACCCCCCTGGTCTCTTTGGATTCGCCGATCTCCCGACTCATTAAGAAAATGGCTAGAGCCGTTTCTGGTGTGGCCGAAGAAGTACCGAAGAAGAAGGCCTTCAAGCTGTTTGGAAAGTAACGCCGGCGTATTCGGCATAACTGGACTTGTGGATGGGACGACGTGGAACTTCTAAATCTAGAAAACTACAAATCGGAAATCCATCGGACGCTGATCTCGAAGCTCGATCTCGAAAAGCTCTCTCGCGTTAACTCTTCCCAGGCGCGCCAGGCTGTTTCGGGCATCGTGAAGGAGATCATCGCCGACCAGCGCGTTCCCCTGAATTACGACGAGCAGGAGAAGATCCAGTCCGATCTTCTCGACGAGGTCTTTGGCCTCGGGCCGCTTGAGACGCTGCTGCGGGACCCCAAGATCTCCGACATCATGGTCAACAACAAGGACCATGTGTTCATTGAAAAGAGCGGGTTGCTCTCGCGCGCTCCTGTTTCCTTCCGCGACGACCGTCACCTGTTACAGATCATCGACCGCATCGTGTCCCGCGTTGGCCGGCGCGTCGACGAGTCTTCGCCCATGGTCGACGCCCGACTTCCTGACGGATCCCGTGTCAACGCCATCATTCCTCCGCTCGCGCTCGACGGTCCATCGCTCTCGATTCGCCGCTTCGGCACAGGCCCGCTGGGAGCAAACCAGTTGGTGGAGTTGAAAACAATCTCAGCCGAGATGATGGAAGTGCTGGCCTGCGCAGTCAAGGCGCGCATCAGCATCGTCATCTCCGGCGGCACCGGTTCAGGTAAAACGACGCTGTTGAATATTCTGTCGCAGTACATTCCAAACGGAGAGCGCCTGGTCACCATCGAAGACGCCGCCGAACTTCGGTTGGCTCAAGAGAACATCGTGCGCCTTGAGACTCGTCCGGCAAACATTGAAGGTAAGGGTGCCATCATGCAGCGGCAGTTGCTAATCAACTGTTTGCGTATGCGTCCCGACCGCATCATCATGGGCGAAATCCGCGGCGAAGAAGCCTTCGATATGCTCCAGGCGATGAACACGGGCCACGAAGGCTCGATGACCACGGTTCACTCCAACACGCCGCGCGACGCCATTTCGCGTCTTGAGTCGATGGTGGCGATGGGGAATATGAATATGCCTGAGAAGTCTGTTCGCCAGCAGATCTCTTCGGCCATCACCATCGTCGTGCAGGCGACACGCCTCAGCGACGGAACGCGTAAAGTTACCAGCATCTCCGAGATCACCGGCATGGAAGAAAACATCATCAGCATGCAGGAGATCTTCGCCTTCAACAAAAAGGGCATCGGGCCAGATGGCAAAGTGATTGGCATCTTCCAGCCGAGCCGTATTCGCCCAAAATTCCTCGAACGTCTTCGGGTTTCCGGCATCATTCTGCCGCCCGCGCTTTTTGAGAAAGATACACCGGTCAACTGCTAGCAGGAAAGGAGGATCAACAGCTATGGGAATGATTATCATCCTGGTATTTGTGGGTGTATTCGCAGTTGTCGCGTTGCTGCTGATCGCCACGGGCAGCGGTGCCGCACAGCAGCAGAAGCAGGTCCTGGCTACGCTCGACTCAGCGCTGGCAACTGAAAGCAGAGAGACGCGCGAGCAGATTCTCAATTTGCGCAAGAAAGACGCCTTGAGCGGTATTCCATGGCTCAACCAGAGGCTGCTGACCGCGGAACTGGGACCGCAGATACAAAACCTGCTTCACCAGGCCGACCTTAAATGGACGGTCGGGGGCTTGCTCTCGATGTGCGCGGCAAGCTTTCTGGTGCCCGCCCTTCTGGTTAACATGCGGTTAGGCAATCTCCTCGTTGCATGTGCGGTCGGGCTCGCTTGCGGTTCTCTGCCCTTTGTTGTGGTCTTCTTCAAGCGTGGCAAGCGGTTCAACTCCTTCCAAGAGGGTTTGCCTGAAGCGCTTGACCTGATGGTGAGCGCCCTGCGTGCTGGACACAGCCTCATCGCCGCAATGGGCCTGGTTTCACGTGAGTGTCCTGATCCGGTTGGCATCGAGTTTAAGGCGTGCTTTGAAGAACAGAACTTCGGCCTCGAGCTCAAGAACGCGCTCGACAACCTCATCAAGCGCGTCCCGCTCCAGGATCTGCGCATTGTCTGCACCGCGATCATGATTCAGAAAGAAAGCGGTGGAAACCTTGCCGAGGTTCTGGACAAAACGGCCCACGTAATTCGTGAGCGTTTCCGTTTGAAGCGCCAGGTAATGACGCATACAGCACAAGGGCGGCTCACCGGATGGATTCTTACTCTCTTGCCGGTTGCTCTCGCATTTGCGTTGTACACAGTAAACCCGGACATGATGAGCATCCTCTGGAAGCGCGAGATCGGAATCAAGCTATTGGAGCTCGCAGTTGCCATGATCATCGTGGGCGGGCTCATCATTCGCAAGATCGTCAACATGGACGTGTAAAGGAACACCATGGGATTTGCAGTCACAGCGTTTCTCGCCATCTTCGTCTTGATTGCCAGCGGAGGACTTCTGCTGTTCTATCGCGAAGCCATGTTGCAGCGCATCACGGAAGTGATCAATCCCTCGGCAAAAAAGAAGAAGGGGTTGATCGGCCAGATTCAGGAGTCGGGCATCTCAGTTGGGAGCCTGGTTGAGCATTTCAATAGCGTCATCCCTAAATCGCAGGCCGAAGTCTCGGTGGTCAAGGCCCGGCTGATCCGCGCCGGAATGCGCACAGAGAGTGCGCTCAAGATCTTCAACGGCGCCAAGTTCCTAACCCCGGTGGCAGTGTGCGCCGCATTGTGGGCCACCGGCGCCTACAAGCTTTCTCCGTTCTTCGTTTATGCCAGTGGCCTTGCGCTTGGATTCCTTGGTCCCGATTTCTGGCTTGGACACATGATCAAGAAGCGCCAGTCGCTTATTCGCAAGGGTCTTCCGGACGTTCTCGACTTGCTTGTCATCTGCATTGAAGCAGGGCTAAGTCTTGACCAAGCCACGATGCGCGCAGCCGAAGAGCTGCGGTTCGCGCAGCCGCAGCTCTGTGATGAGCTCGGTGTCGTGGTGCTCGAACAGCGAGCGGGCCGTCCGCGCGACGAAGCATGGAAGCACCTCGCCGAACGTACTGACGTCGACGCCGTGCGCAACTTGACCTCAATGCTTATTCAATCGGAACAGTTTGGCACCAGCGTCGGAAAAACACTTCGCACACACTCTGACACTCTTAGAACGAAGCGTGTGCAGCAGGTGGAAGAGGCAGCAGCAAAGACGACCATCAAGCTGATATTTCCACTTGTCTTTTTTATCTTTCCCGCGTTGTTTCTTGTTGTGCTTGGGCCCTCTGTGATCATCATGATGGAGTCGTTCAAGACGTTCTTTAACAACTAATCAGGAGGGAGCCTTTTTGGACAGCATCACGACGATTCAGATAGTGCGAAGCGTTTTATTCGCCCTCGTTCTGGTGATTCTGATCCGGCACCGCCGCACCCTGGTCAAGTAGCCAGTTAACGGCGAACACAAATTCTGGGCAGCGCTCTGGGGTTCTACATGTTGCCCGAAGGAACATAATTCTTGAGAGAAAGGGGATCGACATGGACAACGTTACTCTCATCCGCATCGTATGCGGTGTCCTGTTTGTGATCGTGCTTGGGATTCTTATCCAGCGCCGTCGCACTTCTGTAAAGTAAACCCGGTTGAAGGGTTTCTCCGGTGACTCGTGAACCTCGACCAGCTATTGCCAGTTCTAAACCCCACGGGGAATGAGAGAAGCACCGCTTCGGCGGCCGGCACTTTCAAACCCAAAGCTGGCTTCGAGGAAGCGAAACCTTAGTGTCGAAAGGGAGGAAAACTCGAATTGGACAACACAACCATGATTCGAATTGTCGCCGGCACCCTGTTTGTGATTGTGCTGGCGATCCTCATCCAGCGCCGCCGGACTCGCATCAAGTAACGGCGGAATTGGCGATCCTTCGGCAACGTAGTTGACCTTGTTGGTTGCTGCCGGCTCTTGTGTCTTGCCGCGAAGCTACAACACGTCCGCCGTTCCGATCGTAGTTCGATCGGACTAGGGCAGCAGGAAAACGCATCACCAGAAGTTTTCTCGAATTCGAGAGAAAGGAACGCGAAATGAGAGGCACCACCCGGATGAGGAAATCAGGTGACGCATTCACTTGCGCCACTCTGGCTAGACTCATACGGCTCTGATCGACCCAGTCTGGCTAAAACTGGCCCTTCTTGATCGACAGCGGATTCGTGGTGTCTGTTCAAGCCGCCGACCAACTCGAAATCCCGTCGGCTGGGACCGGATCGCATGCAATTTGCGCGACTCCGTCTTAAGCCCTGGCGACGGGAGCGGGATTTTTGGTCCCAAAATGGGTTCTTGACCAGTCGCTTTCGATATTGCGGAGGGTGGCCTTCCTCCACGCAGGCGCTGGAAGACAGGAATTGTATCAATGCATCAAGTACTTGAATTCAATCAATCAATTGGAACGTCAGTCCGGCGTCAGGCAGCCGGGCAACCGCCTGGCGCGGGAGGCAACATGGATTCGCAGAAGCTCTGTGCATATAACCAAACACGGGAGTGCTTTCTCGGCCTCGAGGTGAGTCTGGCTGACTTCACGTACGCCGACCTCAAAGAGCGGGTCAATTCCCTTTCTCTTAAATCGGGCCAGGGCCTCTGGCTGAACCCATTTACGGGGCTTCCCGAGGTGGGTCTACGGGTGGTGCTCGACCTGCTTTACCTCGACGAGGATTGCCGTGTTACAGAAGCCGTTGAATCCGTGCCGTCTTTCCACGTCAACGCAACCGTCCCTCGACCGGCGAGTGTTTTGGCCCTTCCTGCACACTCCATCTACTTCTCACAAACACAGCCTGGAGACCAGCTGGTTGTGTGCAAGGCCGACGAGATGGAACAGCGCCTGGCAAATCTGAACAACTCGGGCGCCGCAGCCAAGGCGGTAGCAACCACAACCATCGTGCACAGCGCAGTCTTGCTGAGGAAGAACCCACTCTGGAGCGGAGGACCTGGCCTTCTTGAACTGGAAGATCGTTCCGGCGACGAAAACCCGGCACAAGAGAAACCGCACGTGATGGGTCTCATCCAACCGGGGATGAAAGCCGCAAAACCGCCAAAGAAGTGGCTTGAACGGTGGTGGTCTCCCGATCCGCGCAAGGCCCCTCGCGAATCGGCAGAGGGCCTGGCTGCCTACTACTGGACAGGGGGACCTACCGAACCACATCCGATTCGTGATGTGAGCGCAACGGGCCTGTATGTTGTCACTGAAGAACGCTGGTACCCCGGCACTCTCGTCTTGATGACACTGCAGATTATGGATGGAATAGAAGAGACCCAGGAGCGTTCCATCGTAGTTCATTCGCGCGCGGTTCGGTGGGGAAACGACGGCGTGGGGTTGCAGTTTGTCCTCGCCAAGAACCAGGAGCCAATCAACACAAGTGGGCCAATGGTAAAGTCTGCCGACCGAAAGGAACTTGATCGCTTTCTGAACCGCCTGAGGAAGAGCAGGCGCTGAGGGTCCCGAGCCAGGGAATCTTCCGGCTACTTCAAAATTCGCGCTGCCGCTACCCTGGCTCAAGAGCGACAGCGAACGGAGAAAGCAAAATGAACATCTTCTTTGAAATGCTGATGCCGTCGCGCTTGCACCGAGCAGTTGCTGCGATAGCCACGCAGCGGTGTGCCGCGTCCCCGACTCTGTCTCGCCTTACCCATCTGCTGGCCTCTGAGGAGGAAGGTGCGACGCTGGTCGAGTTCGCTCTGGTCTCCTCGCTGCTGTTGCTGCCGCTCATGACTTTCATCATGGTCTTCGGCGCATTCATGACAAATCAGATGCAACTCATCAACGCGGTCGACATAGGTGCACGCGCTGTGGCTGTCAACGGAGGCATCACGCTCGATCCTTGCAGCGTCGCCTCGTCGGCCATCATTGCGGCGGCTCCGAATCTT
>Ga0182012_10004842_pt1 | contig 13980 bp, 14 predicted proteins | sample 612S2SmetaG_FD_120486 | JGI IMG/M metagenome (GOLD analysis project Ga0182012, IMG submission 120486) | Permafrost microbial communities from Stordalen Mire, Sweden - 612S2S metaG | ecosystem: Environmental > Terrestrial > Soil > Wetlands > Permafrost | place: Sweden: Stordalen | collected... | reverse complement strand
CTGCCCTCGCGCCGGAAGAACGATCCGGGGATACGACCGGCGGCATACATCCGCTCCTCGACGTCGATCGTCAAGGGGAAGAAGTCGAAATGGTCTTTCGGGGTCTTGCTGGCGGTGGTTGCGCTCAGCAGCATGGTCTCGTCGTCGAGGTAAGCGACGACGGCGCCGGCGGCCTGTTGGGCCAACCGGCCGGTCTCGAATCGGATGGTGCGTGAGCCGAAGCTGCCGTTGTCGATAATGGCGGTCGCCTCGAAGACGCCCTCTTCAATTTCTGCTACAGACATAACGTTGTCCGTGCGGCCTCTCTGGGTTATTCAGCTGTTTCGCGTCGTCACGCACAACCCGGAGGGTTGTCAGGACGTCTCACCGGCCCGGGCGGGCCCGCGAGCCACCTTGAGAACTTCCCAAAAGAGTCAAAGTCTGAATGCGGCTACGGCCGTCGATCGAAGCGGCCGACCTGCCCCAGATCCGGAGAGCCCGGCAGCCACTACCGAAGACCGCCCGATACAGACTGGGCGCTCTCTTGGACGATCATCGTGACACGCTGGAGCGGTACGCGCGGACCTGCGCGAACCGCACCATTTGTTCGGACCGAACCGGCCCAGAACGCCCCTACTCTACACGGGCTGACTAGGGCTCCAAACGCCCGGTTCAGCGACGCAGACCCAGTCGCTCGATCAGCGAACGATACCGCTCGACATCGATCTGGGATATGTACTTGATCAGCCGCCGACGCCGCCCCACCAGCAGCAATAACCCTCGCCGCGAGTGGTGGTCATGCTTGTGCACCTTGAGGTGCTCGGTCAGGTCGGCGATCCGCTTGGTCAGGAGCGCGATCTGCGCCTCCGGGGACCCGGTATCGGTGTCATGCAGGCCGTAGGAGCTGAGAATCTCCTTTTTCTGCTCGGCTGTAAGCGCCACGAAAATATCTCCATCGATTGGTCCGCGATCATCAATAGTCAGGCGCGGCCACCGCGAACCGCAGCACGCGCCGTTGTCGTGCGGGAGTCTATCAGCTGGCCAGCGCACACCCCCAACCCTGCAAGAAGGGGTTAGTCTGCGAGCAGGCCGCGCGCCCGGTCGGTGTCTTTGTCCATCGCTGCGACGAGATCGCGCACCGAGTCGAATTTGAGCTGCCCTCGGATGCGCGAGACGAAGTCCAGCGCCACATGCTGCCCGTACAGGTCCGCGTCGGTGTCGAGGACGAACGCTTCGACCGTGCGGGTGCGTCCGGAGAAAGTCGGGTTGGTGCCGACCGAGACCGCGGCCTGGTAGCGCTCACCTGGGATAACGGTGCCGGTCACCGGTCCGTGCCCGAGCACGGTGAACCAAGCGGCATACACGCCGTCGGCCGGGATGGCCGAATGCATCGGCGGCGCCACATTCGCGGTGGGATAGCCCAACTCGACACCACGGCCGTGACCCCGGACCACGACGCCCTCAACGCGGTGCGGACGGCCCAGTGCATCGGTGGCCGCTACCACGTCACCGGCGTCTACACAGGACCGGATGTAGGTGGAAGAGAACGTCACCGTCTCGTTGCTGTGGTGCTCAGACAAAAGTGACATCGACTCGACCGCAAACCCGAACCGCTCGCCGGCGCGGCGCAGGGTGGCGACGTTGCCCGCCGCCTTCTTGCCGAAGGTGAAGTTCTCGCCCACCACCACGTCGATGACGTGCAGGTTTTCCAGCAGCAGTTCGTGGACGTAGCGGTCCGGCGTGAGCTTCATGAAGTCGGTCGTGAACGGCATCACCAGGAAAACGTCGACGCCAAGCTCCTCGACGAGCTCCGCGCGGCGGGTCAGCGTCGTGAGCTGCGCCGGGTGGCTGCCGGGGTAGACCACTTCCATCGGGTGCGGATCGAACGTCATCACCACGGTCGGCACGTTGCGTGCGCGGCCGGCTTTCACCGCATGCGCGATCAGTTCGGCATGGCCGCGATGCACGCCATCGAACACCCCGATGGTCACGACGCATCTGCCCCAGTCCGTGGGGATCTCGTCTTGTCCCCGCCACCGCTGCACGAGCGCAAGCCTACGACGCGACGCCGCTCGCCGGCAGCCCGAGATCTGGATTTCCCGGTAGCACCCGCGAGCCGCGTCCGAGCATTTCGGCGCGCCCGGGCCGACGGGTTACCGAGTTCCACGCCCGGATCGGGCGTCCGGATCAGCCGCAGGTGCCTAAACTCTCTGGATGTGAGGGCCCACGAAGAGCCTGGCGGTCTTACCGCGGTTGCCCAGGATTATCTGAAGGTGATCTGGAACGCCCAAGAATGGTCGCCGGAAAAGGTCAGCACCAAGATGCTGGCCGACCGGATGGGGGTGTCGGCCAGCACGGCCTCGGAGTCGATCCGCAAACTCGCCGAGCAAGGCCTGGTCGACCACGAGAAGTACCGGGCGGTGACCTTGACCGAGGCCGGGCGGCGAGCGGCGCTGGCGATGGTGCGCCGGCACCGGCTGCTGGAGACGTTTCTCGTCCAGGAACTCGGTTACGGCTGGGACGAGGTCCATGACGAGGCGGAGGTGCTCGAACACGCGGTTTCGGATCGCTTGATGGCCCGCATTGATGCCAAGCTGGGGTTCCCGCGGCGCGACCCACATGGTGACCCGATCCCAGCCACCGACGGGCAAGTTCCGACGCCACCGGCGCGTCAGCTGTGGGCCTGCCGCGACGGAGACACCGGGACGATCGCCCGTATCTCTGACGCCGACCCGGAGATGCTGCGCTATTTCGACAGCGTCGGGATCAATCTCGACTCGCGGCTGCGGGTGCTGACCCGCCGCGAATTCGCCGGCATGATCTCGGTGGCGATTGTATCTGTCAACGGCGCCGAGTCCACCGTGGATTTGGGCAGCCCGGCGGCAAGGGCCATCTGGGTGGTGGGCTAGTACGTCGTCACATTGGGACACATTTGCTTGAGCCAATTGGCAATCAGGGTTCTGTTGGCGTCGAGGTCGGGGTCGCCGGGCGTCGCGCCGACGGTGGTAACGAAGTGCTCGATCGCGGCCTTGACCGCGTCGGGAGGGCTGTACTTCTCCAGAACGTCTGCATTCTTGCGCGCGTTCTCCGATTTGGTCGAAAGCATGAGGTTGTCTTTGGCGTTGGAGATGTCAAAGCAGGTCGATTCGTCGGGCGCGGCCTGCGCCGAGCCGCTCGAGCAACCCGCGATGACCACCGCGAAGGCCATACCCGCGAGCATCAACAGTTTCCGCCGCACCGAAGGCCTCCTTGCAGACGACTGATTGTAGTCGGCTACATACCTAGACCGTCTAGCCATTCGCCCCAGTCTGCACGAAACGACCACAACCCGGCAGAAACGATCAAGGATGCACACGAGCATCTCGGGCAAGCCTGGCCCGTTGATGAACGAGCGCTATCCCGACATCCACCCGATCGGTGTACGCGACTACCTGTCAGCCACCGCGCGTGACGTTCGCTAGCACTAGTTCCGCGGCCAGTTGACCGACACGATCGCACGGCCGCCGAACCGACCCATCGAAGCGCGTGTCTCGCGATCCCCGCGTCAGCTATCCGGCGTGCATCGTCGCCGGGCGGATCACGACGACCGACTTGGTCCGCGGGCCCTCGTCGCGTAACAGCGCTATCACCCGGCCGTCGGCATCGCTGGCGGCATAGACACAGTCGATTCCGGCGGGCGATAGCGACCGGCCGTTGCTGGCCGCGTCGGCCTCCTCGCCGGTCAGGTCGCGGCGCGGAAACAACAGCAGACACGCCTCGTCCAGGGTCCAGTTCAGCCGAGGGTGTTCGGCCAGCTCGTCAAGTGAGTGCGCCCCGTCCAGCCCGAAGCGGCCGACGCGGGTGCGCCGCAACGATATGAGGTGCCCGCCCACCCCAAGCGCAGCGCCGAGATCACGGGCCAGCGCACGGATATAGGTTCCCGATGAGCAGTCGACTTCCACATCGACATCGATGAGCTGATGATCGGATCGAATGTCGGAGAAGTCGAACCGGTCGATGCGTACGGGCCGGGCCTCGAGTTCCACCTGGTGTCCCTCGCGGACCAGCCGATACGCGCGACGGCCCCCGACCTTGATAGCGCTGACCGCCGACGGTACCTGCTTGATCTCACCGCGCAGACCGGCGATCGCGGCCGCGATCGCCTCGCCTGTCACATGCTCAGCCGGAACACTCTGCAGCAGTTCACCTTCGGCGTCGTCGGTGGAAGTGGCCTGACCCAGGCGGATGGTGGCGGCATACGACTTCGACGCAGCCGTGAGCAGGCCAAGGATCTTGGTGGCACGGTCAACACCGATTACGAGCACGCCAGTGGCCATCGGGTCCAGCGTCCCCGCGTGTCCGACCCTGCGGGTGGAAAAGATCCGGCGACAACGTCCCACGACGTCGTGACTAGTCATGCCGGCCGGCTTGTCGATGACGACTATTCCGGGTCCGGTGGGGCTTTCGGTCATAGCACGATCGCGGTCAGCACCAGTCCGCGGTCGACCGACCAGCGCCCGGCAAGCGCGGTCAACGGCGGACCTGACAGCGCTGACCCGTCGATCAGGATCCGGGAGACGAAGCGGCCTGCCGATCCGGGGCCGTCCACATCGAACGTAATGTGAGCATCCTCGAAACCCAGCCATCTTTTGGTCAGCGGAAACCATGCCTTATAGGTGGCTTCCTTGGCGCAGAACAGAATTCGGTCCCAATGCAAGCCCCCAGAAGGTTGCGGGAGCTTCTGCATTTCGCTGCGCTCCTCAGGCAGGCTGATCGAATCCAGGACTCCCCGCGGCAAGACGTCGTGCGGTTCGGCGTCGATGCCCACCGAGCGCACCGAGGCGCTGCGCCCCACCACCGCGCCGCGGTATCCGGTGCAGTGGGTGAGACTGCCCACCACGCCATCGGGCCAACAGGGTTCTCCCTTGTCGCCCTTGAGGATCGGGGCCGGCGGCACGCCAAGCTCCGCCAGCGCGATCCGTGCACAGTAGCGGACGGTGATGAACTCGTTGCGCCGCTTGGCAACCGATTTGGCGATCAATGGCTCCTCTTCGGGCAACGGGGCGAGGCCAGGCGGGTCGGAATACAGCTCCGAATACGCCAGATGCTCGGACACGGTGATTGGCAGCACCGACGACACCAGCATCTGCCCAGTCATCGTGTCTGCCTCTGACGCAATCCTTCCCGGAACTTCTCAGCCTGCTCCCGCATCTCGGGAGTGATCACGAAGTGACCGCCGAAATCGTTGAGATAGCCCGGCGCGTACTGGGGATCCGGCAACACCTGGCGCAGCCAGCTGTGCGGCTTGCGGCGCCGCCACTCGCGCGGGTAGCCCACGGACACTTCCTCGAACCGCACCTCGTCGTACCAGGTGGTCCTGGGAATGTGTAAATGGCCGTAGACCGAACAGACAGCGTTGTAACGGGTGTGCCAATCAGCAGTCTTGGTGGTTCCGCACCATAGCGAGAATTCTGGGTAGAACAACGCGTCGCACGGCTCTCGCACCAGCGGAAAGTGGTTCACCAGCACGCTCGGTGTCATCCAGTCGAGCTGTTCGAGACGAGCGCGGGTGCCGGCGACCCGTTCCTGACACCAGGCCTCGCGAGTGGGATACGGCTCCGGAGAGAGCAGGAATTCGTCGGTAGCCACCACGTTGCGCTGCCGCGCGATGGCCAAGCCCTCAGCTTTGCTCGCCGCCCCCTCCGGCAAGAAGGTGTAGTCGTAGAGCAGGAACATCGGCACGATCGTGGCCGGGCCGCCCCGTTCGGTCCACACCGGGAACGGATGCTCGGGCGTGACCACGCCCAGCTCATCGCACATATTGACCAGGTACTCATAACGCGCTCGGCCGAAGATCTGCATCGGATCGCGGCTGGTGGTCCACAGCTCGTGATTGCCGGGCACCCAGATCACTTTGGCGAACCGGCGCCGCAGCAGGTCCAGTGCCCAGCGAATCTCATCGGTGCGTTCGGCGACGTCACCGGCGACGATCAACCAATCATCCGGTGACGACGGGTGCAGCGATTCGGTCACCGGCTTATTGCCGAGGTGACCGGTGTGCAGATCAGAAACCGCCCACAGCGTCGGCTGTCCCCCGCCGGTCGATTCCTGACTCGCCACAAGTCAACCCTAGCGACACGGTGTAATAACGCGGGCGCGACGCAGACTTGTACACTCCCGGCAGAGGGACCTGGACACGGCAGGGGGCGTCATGTTCGCCAAGGTGCGCCTGATAGGAGCGCTTGGTGCGCTGGTCACGGCGGTCCCAGCAGGCTTACTGGGCATAGGAGGCGTCCACAGCGTCCAGTCCGGGGTCCCGTCCGGGCCAACCGCGGACAGCACTGTCGCGCTGCGGTCGACTGGGGTGCCCTTGGAGCCCATGGAAACGACGATGAAGAGCCCCATCGTGGCGACCACCGATCCTCGCCCCTTCGACCCGTGTGAGGACATCCCCTTCGACGTCGTACAGCGGCTCGGGTTGGCGTTCACACCGCCCGACCATGAGGACGGGCTGCGATGCCACTATGACGCTGGTAATTATCAGATGGCTGTCGAGGCCATCATCTGGCGCACATACGACCAGTCCCTGCCACCTGACGCTGTAGAGACGACGATCCAGGGTCACCGCGCCGCGCAGTACTGGGTTCTGAAGCCGACCTATCACAACAGCTACTGGTATTACTCCTGCATGGTCACGTTCAGGACCAGTTACGGAGTAATCCAGCAGTCGCTGTTCTTTTCGACCGTCTACTCCAACCCCGACGTGGACTGCATGTCCACCAACCTGCAGCGGGCCAACGACCTTGCGCCCTACTACAAGTTCTGAGTTTCCGCGGGTGGCCTTAACCTTGGGGTCGTGACTACGACATCTGCCCGCCCGGTGCAACCGAGGCTGCGAACGCTGACCAAACAAATCGGTGGCAGCGCTGTTGGCCGGTTGTTGAAGCTGCCACCGGCGACCAACGGTTACAGCGTGAATCGCGTCGAAGTCCCGATGCGCGACGGAATCCGACTGGTGGCCGACCATTGGGAGCCAACCACTCCCAGTCCCGCCGGCACCTTGCTGGTCCGGGGACCGTACGGGCGTGGGTTCCCGTTCTCGCTGGCGTTTGCCAGGTTGTATGCGTCGCGCGGCTACCACGTGGTGTTGCAGAGCGTGCGCGGAACGTTCGGGTCGGGCGGGGTGTTCGAGCCGATGGTCAACGAGGCCGCCGACGGCTCCGACACGGTCGTGTGGCTACGCGAGCAGCCGTGGTTCACCGGTCGGTTCGCCACTCTGGGACTGTCGTATCTGGGATTCACCCAGTGGGCACTGTTGCAGGATCCGCCACCGGAGCTGGCCGCGGCCATCGTCACCGTGGGTCCGCACGATTTCAACGCCGCGGTCTGGGATACCGGCTCGTTCACCGTCAGCGACTTCTTGGGCTGGAGCGATCTGGTTTCCCATCAGGAGGACCCGGGGCGCATCAAGACCGGAATCCACCAGCTGCGAGCCCGGCGGAAGGTTGAGCAGGCAGTTGGTCAGGTGCCGATGGGCGCCGCAGCCCGAGCGTTGCTCGGCACAGGTGCGCCGTGGTTCGAGTCGTGGGTCGAACACCCCGACCCGGCCGATCCGTTCTGGAATGCGCGGCGGTGCAGCGAGGCGCTGGATCGCGTCGGGGTGCCGGTACTGCTGCTGAGTGGCTGGCAAGACGTTTTCCTCCGACAGGCGGTGCAGCAGTACCAGCACCTGCACAAGCGTGGCGTCGACGTGGCGCTGACGATCGGTCCGTGGACACACACCCAAATGCTCACCAAGGGCCTGGCCATCAACGCCCGGGAATCACTGGATTGGCTGGGCACCCACCTGGCCGGTGCCCAGACGTTACTTCGGCCCAGCAGGGTTCGTGTCTTTGTCAACGGGCAGGGCTGGCGCAACCAGGCGGACTGGCCGCCCGCCACCACCGAACGTGCGCTGTATCTACGGCCCGGGGGCTATCTGGGCGAGACCGCGCCAGCCGATCTTGAGGGGGTGGCACCGGCAACATTTCGCTATGACCCGGCCGACCCGACACCCACCACAGGAGGTCCATTGCTCTCGCCGGACGGGGGTTATCGCGACGACAGCCGGCTCGCGCTGCGCGACGACACCCTGGCCTTCACCAGCGCCACCCTGACCCACGACGTATGCGTCTACGGAAGCCCCGTCGTCGAGCTGGCGCACACCTCAGACAATCCACGTTCGGATCTGTTCGTCCGGGTAAGCGAGGTCGACACCAAAGGCCGCTCCCGAAACGTCTGCGAGACCTACCGTCGGCTCGGCGAAGCGCAGAGAGCAGGCGACACGGTCAGCATCGAACTTGATCCGACCGCCCATCGCTTCCGCGCCGGCTCACGCATGCGCCTCTTGATCGCCGGCAGCTGGTTTCCCCGCTACGGGCGCAACCTCGGTACCGACGAACCAGTGCTCACCGGCCGGCAGCTCAAGCAGATCACCCATAAGGTGCACTACGGACGCTCCCGGCTGCTGCTCCCCGTCGGCCCGCACGATCTGTCAGCCGACCGCGTCACGGACCCGGACAGCGACCTCGGTTAGCGCCGCCTCGTCGGTTACCGGCGTTCCCAAAACCGGCGCGACGGGCAGTTGCACCCAGCTGGTGCAGCCCGCGTATTCGGGTGCGCGGGTAAGGCGCAGCGGCTCGATCAACGGAATCGCGGATACCACCAGCACCGCCAATTTGTGTTTGGGCCGAAAGTCGAGCCGGTCGGCGCGCACCGACTCGGCCGTCCAGATATGCAGATCCTCGATCGCCTCTAGACCGTCGGGCTGGTTAACTGGCAGTGCGGCAACGATTTTCGCCGCAGCCCGGACCAGCAGGTGTTCGTCGGTACTGTCGGCGCCTGCGGCTTCCAGCAGGTCGCGATGCTCGGGCCGGACCCGTTCTGCGTGGCTATGCGCAACTGTCGGGAACAGCAAGAACTCCTGGGCGGCCACCTCGAACCGCTTTTCTCCGATGCCGCCCTTGCGCAGCAGTACACGCTGACGGCCGTCCAGCAGCGCATGCACCACCGCACTCCACTCCTTGAGCGCGGGGGACTCCTTGAGCTTCGGGCACATGCCTACAACGATAGGCACGGGCCTGGCTACTGTGATGTGATGCCCGACGACATCCTGCTGATCGACACCAAGGAGCGGGTGCGCACGCTGACGCTCAACCGGCCGCAGTCCCGCAATGCGCTGTCTACGGCGTTGCGGGATCAGTTTTTCGGGGCCTTGACCCATGCCGAGACTGATGACGACGTCGACGTCGTCATCCTCACCGGCACCGATCCGGTGTTCTGTGCAGGCCTGGACCTCAAAGAGCTGGGTGGGCAGTCGGCGCTGCCGGACATCTCGCCGCGCTGGCCGGCGATGACCAAGCCGGTGATCGGCGCGATCAACGGCGCCGCCGTCACCGGCGGGCTGGAGCTGGTCCTGTACTGCGACATCGTGATCGCGTCCGAGCAGGCGCGGTTCGCCGACACGCACGCCCGAGTAGGCCTGCTGCCCACCTGGGGGCTGAGCGTGCGGTTGCCGCAGAAGGTGGGTGTTGGCCTGGCCCGTCGGATGAGCCTCACCGGCGACTACCTGTCGGCTACCGACGCATTGCGCGCCGGCCTGGTCACCGAGGTGGTACCGCACGAGCAATTGCTGGACACGGCCCGTCAGGTGGCGGCAACCATCGTCGGCAACAACCAGAACGCGGTTAGAGCGTTACTGGGGTCCTACCACCGGATCGACGAGTCGCAGACCAGCGAGGGACTGTGGCTGGAAGCGACGGCGGCCAGGCAGTTCCGGACCACCGGCGACGACATTGCCGCCAACCGCGAGGCCGTCCTGCAACGCGGACGCTCACAGGTGCGCTAACGTCGGCGAAATTGCCGCCATGGTCGTGGTTGGCGCGTGAACTACAGCCATGACGGCAATCTCGGCGCCCGGGCGCCTCCACCAGCGGTCAGCCCAGCGCCGCGCACAGGCAAGCAACGGCATCGTCGATCGAGCCTGAAGTCGAATAGCCGGCGGCCAGCTTGTGCCCGCCACCACCAAACGCGGACGCCACCGCAGCCAGATCCACAGCGGTCTTGGCCCGCATGGACACCGACCACCGGTTCGGGTCGACCTCCTTGAACACCGCCGCCACTTCAGCCTGCTCTATGGTCCGCACGATGTCGACGACGCTCTCGACCTCCTCCGCCCGCGAGCTGACCCAATCCTGATTGTCGACGACCGCGTAGACCAGCCCTCGACCACCGGCTGCGTCGGGCAGCAATTGCGCCGAACCCAGCACGCGCGACAGCATCGGCAACCACACGAACGGATGGCTGTCGATCAGCGTCCGACTGATCGCGGCATTGTCCACGCCGATCTCGACCAGCCGGGCCGCCAGCCGGAGGGCGCGGGCGCTAGCCCATCGGAACGACCCGGTGTCGGTGGTAAGCCCGGCGTAGATGCAGTGCGCGACGTCGGCGTCTATCGGCTTTCCCCAGGCGTCGAGAAGTTCGGCAATCAACAACGTGGTGGAATCAGCTTCTGGCTCAACGAAGTTGGCGGTACCGAACATGTCGTTGGAGGCGTGATGGTCGATAACCAGCAGCGGCTGACTCGGACAAGCCAAGTCGCTCAGGCCGCCGAGCCGCTTGAGGCTTGGAACGTCAACGGTGACAACCAGATCGACGTCGCGCCGGATCACGTCAGGGCTGACCAGTAAATGGCAGCCAGGTAGCGACCGCAGCGAGTCCGGCAGCGTCTCCGGTGCAGCGAAACTGACCTCGACCGCTTTTCCGCTCCGATCGAGCACCGTGGCCAACGCCAGTGCGGCGCCGATCGTGTCGGCGTCAGGGTGGACGTGACAGATCACTGCGATCGTGGCCGCGGCCGACAGGAGCTGCGCGGCGCCGGCCGCGTCGACACGCGCACCCGCAAGGGGGGCCAACTCAGTCGTCGGGTCGATCGCCGTCACCGATGTCCTCAGCGTCGAGCCCGCCCAGTGCGCCCGCCGGTACTGCTTCCAACCCTGTGTCGCGGTAGGGATCGGCCTCGCCCGCGGGCTTGGCACCCGCACGGGCTCGCGCCACATCGGCATCCGCAGCGCGAGCGCGGGCCAGTAGCTCGTCCATCCGCCGCACGCTGTCGGACGTGGTGTCGAGGGTGAATGTCAGAGTGGGCGTGAACCGCACGCCCGTCCCTGCCCCGACCTTGGTGCGCAACGTACCCTTGGCCCGCTCCAGCGCGGCCGCGGCGGCGGCCACGTCGGGCTCGTCGTCCAGCGTGGGGCCCAACACGGTGTAGAACACCGTCGCATCGTGCAGGTCGGCGGTGACTTTCGTGTCGACGATGGTCACCCCGTCCAGCCCGGGATCCTTGATCTCGAACTCGATCGCCGAGGCGACGATCGTGCTGATCCGTTTTGCCAGCCGCCGCGCCCGTCCGGCGTCAACCATCAGGTGCGCGCCTTCTCAACCAGCTCGTAGGACTCGATGACGTCACCCTCCTTGATGTCGGAGTACCCCAGCGTCATACCGCATTCGAAGCCCTCGCGGACCTCGGTCACGTCGTCCTTTTCCCGGCGCAGCGAGGTCACCGAGAGGTTTTCGGTGACCACGATGTTGTCGCGCAACAGCCGGGCCTTGGCGTTGCGGCGCACCACACCGGAGGTGATCATGCAGCCGGCGATGACGCCGACCTTCGAGGAACGGAAGAGCGCCCGGATCTCGGCACGCCCCAGCTGAACCTCCTCGTAGATCGGCTTGAGCATGCCCTTGAGCGCACTCTGAATCTCATCGATGGCCTGGTAGATCACCGAGTAGTAGCGGATGTCCACGCCTTCGCGGTTGGCCAGCTCTGTCGCTTTGCCTTCAGCACGCACGTTGAACCCGATGATGATCGCGTCCGATGCCGACGCCAGGTTGACGTTGGTCTCGGTGACGCCGCCGACGCCGCGGTCGATGACGCGCAGTTCCACCTCGTCGTCGATCTCGATGCCCAGCAGGGCTTCCTCCAGCGCCTCGACGGTGCCGGAGTTGTCGCCTTTCAGGATCAAGTTGAGCTGCGACGTCTCCTTCAACGCGGCATCCAGATCGTCCAGGCTGATGCGCTTACGGGTGCGTGCGGCCAGCGCGTTGCGCTTGCGTGCACTGCGGCGATCGGCGATCTGGCGGGCAATCCGGTCCTCGTCGACCACCAGCAGGTTGTCACCCGCACCCGGCACCGACGTGAAGCCGATGACCTGGACCGGCCGCGACGGCAGAGCCTCGTGGATGTCCTCGCCGTGCTCGTCGACCATGCGGCGGACGCGCCCATAGGCATCGCCTGCCACGATCGAGTCGCCGACCCGCAACGTGCCGCGCTGGATCAGTACGGTCGCCACCGGCCCGCGACCGCGGTCCAGGTGTGCCTCGATCGCCACGCCCTGGGCTTCCATATCGGGGTTCGCCCGTAGGTCCAGGGTGGCATCGGCCGTCAGCAGCACGGCTTCGAGCAGGTGATCGATGTTGGTGCCCTGCTTGGCGGAGATGTCGACGAACATGGTCTCGCCGCCGAAGTCCTCGGCCACCAGGCCGTACTCGGTCAGCTGTCCACGGATCTTGGCCGGGTCGGCGCCCTCCTTGTCGATCTTGTTGACCGCCACCACGATCGGCACATCAGCGGCCTGCGCGTGGTTGATGGCCTCCACCGTCTGCGGCATGACGCCGTCATCGGCGGCAACCACCAGGATCGCGATATCGGTGGCCTTGGCACCACGGGCACGCATGGCGGTGAACGCCTCGTGACCCGGGGTGTCGATGAAGGTGACCGGGCGCTCGTTGCCTTCCAGCTCGGTGAGGACCTGGTAGGCGCCGATGTGCTGGGTGATGCCACCGGCCTCGCCCTCGCGCACGTTCGTCTGACGGATGGTGTCCAGCAGCCGGGTCTTGCCGTGGTCGACGTGACCCATCACCGTCACCACCGGCGGGCGGAACTGCAGGTCATCCTCGCCACCTTCGTCCTCGCCATAGGTGAGGTCGAAGGACTGCAGCAGCTCGCGGTCTTCGTCCTCAGGACTGACGACCTGCACGACGTAGTTCATCTCGCTGCCCAGCAGCTCCAGCGTCTCGTCGCCGACCGATTGGGTGGCCGTGACCATCTCGCCGAGATTGAACAGGGCCTGCACCAGCGCAGCCGGGTTGGCATCGATCTTTTCGGCGAAGTCTGACAGGGATGCTCCGCGGGCCAATCGGATTGTCTCGCCACTGCCGTGCGGCAACCGCACGCCGCCGACGACGGGCGCCTGCATCGAGTCGTACTCCTGGCGCTTCTGCCGCTTGGACTTGCGACCGCGCCGGGGCGCACCGCCAGGACGGCCGAACGCGCCGGCGGCACCGCCGCGCTGCCCGGGACGGCCACCGCCGCCGCCGGGTCCGCCGCCAGGTCCGCCGCCACCGCCACCGGGACGTCCCCGAAAACCTCCGGCGCCGGCACCGGGCGCGGCACCTACTCCGCCGCCACCGCCGCGGTAGTTACCGCCACCGCCATCGGGGCGACCGCCACCGGGGCCACCCGGCCGGCTACCGCCGGGCCGCGGCGCGCCGGTACGAGCCGGGCGGGCCGGCCCACCTGCACCACCCGGACGAGGCGGCATGCTTCCGGGTGAAGCGCCGCCCGGACGCGGTGCGCCCGGCCTGGCTGGCGCGCCGGGCCGCGGGGCCTGCGGGCGTGGGATGGGCCGGTCGACGGGTTGGGCCGAGGAGAACGGGTTGTTGCCGACACGCGGGGTACGACCACCCGGCTTGGGCATCGGACCCGGACGCGCGCCCGGCGTCATGCCGGGGTTGGGCTGTGCCTGGCCGGGCGGCTGCCCGGGGGGCGGTACTCCCGGCTGCACTGGGGGCGGCGCCGAGGGCCGAGCGGGAGCCGGCGCTGGCGGCGCGGGCGCTTCGGCAGCTGCGGGGGCCTGGACGGGCGGGGGCGTCGCAGCGCGGGGCGCAGCGGGCTTGGCTGGCGCCCTGGTCGCCTCACCGTTGCCG
>Ga0182012_10004841_pt1 | contig 13980 bp, 14 predicted proteins | sample 612S2SmetaG_FD_120486 | JGI IMG/M metagenome (GOLD analysis project Ga0182012, IMG submission 120486) | Permafrost microbial communities from Stordalen Mire, Sweden - 612S2S metaG | ecosystem: Environmental > Terrestrial > Soil > Wetlands > Permafrost | place: Sweden: Stordalen | collected... | reverse complement strand
GATAACGTGAGCCGGCTGGAACCGGCGGTCGATGCGTATATGTTGTGCAGCGTGTGCGGCGATCTTCGAATCAGTGAGATTGTGGATCTGCCGAACTGGACGGTTTCTTTTTACTTCCCGCGTACGGTGCTCGACTGACGGGGTGCTTCTTGGCGGCGGCGTGCACGGGAGCGGCCCCGGGCACCTTCGCGGCTGCGGGCACCTTCGCGGCTGCGGGCACCTTCGCGGCTGCGGGCACCTTCGCGACTGCGGCCCCGGCCTCCGATTTCGCCGGCTGAGCGTCCTTCAGCGCCTGTGCCAGTGCCTTGCGCGCCTCGGGCTGAGTGGTGCGCAGCCGGCAGGCGGTGAGCGTTTTCAGATCATCCACCGGCCGCTTACCCTGATAAACGGCGCGCTCGAAGCCCTCGCTCCAACCGCATTTGTCCGCCAGGAACTTGGCGAACCAGGGCGCCTTGGGCGTGAGCGCGTTCTCCTGTTGCTCGCTCAGCCAGGAGATATCGGTGGGCGGCCTTGCGAACATTTCCTCCACGATGTCGGGGGGAACCTGGTTGTCCTCCAAGAAGGTGCGGACCGACGCCTGCATGCCGTCTTCGAGCAGCGCCGCTTGCGGGGTCGGCATCGACGCCCACTGCGACTCGGCGAGGCCCGGCCTGCTCACGCCGAGCAGGTTCTCGCCGTCCGTACCGCGCTCCGCCGCGGCGGCATAGATCAGAAAGCAGGCGCCGGCACACCGCCCGGTCAACGGCCCGACGCTGATCGCCGTGTATAGGGACTTCACCAGCCGCGCGATCTTCATCGCCTCTTCGGCATTGCCCTGGCTGGATGCCAGGATGAGCTTGTTCTGCTCCAGAAAGCGCTTCTGGTCCTCGGCGATTTTCGCAAGCAGCAGCGCGTAGTCCCCGGGCGCGATTTCGCCCGACAGCACCAGCGGCCCCACGGGCCCGACGTAGGCGTTGCTGAAGGCGTCGCGGTCCAGGTAGAAGATCTCGGCCGCGAGAGCTGGCCCGTTCGCCAGCGCCGGCGTGATCAGGCAAATAAGCAACAGGGTGGCGGCACGGCCGTTCATGGACTCGGATTGTGCCGCATTTTGCGACGAAGACAGCCGAACACATCACGAGTTGCGAGCGGCTGCGCACCGCATCTCACCCGATGCGCGAGATCCGGCGCAGCATGAGATTGCGAATTCGAAGGAAACCCAGCCGCTCATAAAGCTCGATGGCGCGGGTATTCGGCGCGCCCACGTGCAGCCACGAGGTGAGCCCCGCGCGTCGGTGCGCCTCAACGAGACGGCCGATGAGACCCGCGGCAAGTCCCTTGCCGCGATGCTCGGGATGGGTGCAGATGCCGCTGAGCTCCGGGCATCCCTCGAGCCGCAGCCGCTCGCCGGCCATCGCGATGAGGCGTCCATCCATGCGAATGCCCACGTAAGAGCCCATTCGATGGGTCGCCGGGCGGAAAAAGCCCGGAAAGGCCACGTCGGTGAGCGCCACCATTTCCGCCGCATTCTCGCCGGAGAGGGGCACGATGTCGGGCACCGGCGCGGGCACACGCGCGGGCACCGGCGGCGGGGCGTCCCTCGGCAACACCATTTGCACGCAATCGAGCTCCTGCTCGACGCGCAGACCCGGGTGATCCGCCGTGCCGGCCACCCACACCGATTCGCCGACGCCGAGCAGCGCGTGCAGCTGCCGTTGCGCCGCGGCGCTGCCGGCTTCCATGGCGGCAAAGGGGGCGACATCGGCGGGATAGCGGCAGGCCGCGCCCGAGCCGATGGCGAGGTGCCGATGGGGGCCGTGCAGGGCGTGCCACACGGGATTCAAGAACCGGGTGTCGGTGAGCTCCATCATGAGCCCATCATTTTAGCCGGAGCTCAGCTGGAAGGCGCCTTCAGCACCCCGCGTCGGATCTGATCCCGCTCCATGCTGACGAACAGCGCACGAAAGTTGCCCTGCCCGAAGCCCTCGTCGCCGCGCCGCTCGATGATTTCGAAAAAGATCGGCCCGATGAGGGTCTCGGTGAAGATCTGCAGCAGGAAGCGCCCGTCCGATCCATCGAGCAGGATGCCGCGCTGTTGGATCTCGGCCACGTCGACTCCGTGGCCGGGCACGCGTTCCTCCAGCATTTCGTAGTAGGTCGCGGGCGGCGGCGTCATGAACTTCACCTGATTCGCCCGCAGGCGGTCCCAAGTCGCCAGGATGTCGTCGGTGCGCAGCGCCACGTGCTGGATGCCCTCGCCGCGATATTGCTGGATGAACTCCTGGATCTGATCGACCTGATCACTCCCGCCCTCGTATTTCGATTCGTTGATGGGAATGCGGATCCTGCCGCAAGGAGAGGCCAGCGCGCGGCTGGTGAGACCGGTGTACTCGCCTTTGATGTCGAAATACTGATGCTCGCGGAAGTTGAACACGCGATGGTAGAAGTCCTGGAAATAATCCATGCGGCCCTTGCCGACGTTGTGCGTGAGATGGTCGATCTCCAAAAGCCCTGCGCCCGCCACGGTGGGTTCGGCGCCCGGCTCCATCACGAAGTCGATGTCGTAAATGCTCGGACCGGTGTGGCGGTCGACCAGATAGATCAGGCTTCCGCCCACGCCCTCGATCGCCGGGATATTGAGCTCCATCGGACCCACCGCGCCCTTGACCTCCTTGGCGCCCGCCGCCAGGGCATGCGCGAGTGCGCGGGCCGCGTCCTTGACCCGGAACGCCATCGCACAGGCGCTCGGCCCGTGCTCGCGCGCGAAACGCTGCGCGAGGCTGTTCGGTTCCGCGTTGACGATGAAATTGATGTGGCCCTGACGATATAGCGACACGTCCTTGGAGCGGTGCCGGGCGATGCGCTGAAAGCCCATCGCCTCGAACAGCCGGCCGAGGTGCGCGGTGTCGGGCGCAGTGTACTCGACGAACTCGAAGCCGTCGGTGCCGAGCGGATTTTCCAATATCGTCTCCGGATGGGGCGCGCTCATGGTCGGATCTCCTTGCGTCAACAAGATAAGGCGAAACCGCCGGCAAGAGTTGCCGTATTGAGCCGCTCTCTGTCACGATGCTGACAGAACATGCCAAAAAATACTCCAAGATCGGAGCAAGCCGCCATGCAGCTGGGCGCCGCCGATCACCGCATCCTGCGCGAGCTGAGCCGCGACGGGCGGCTGTCGAACGTCGAGCTCGCGCGCCGGGTGCGGATGTCGGAATCCGCATGCCTGCGGCGGGTACGGGCTCTCGAGGACTCGGGCGCCATCGTCGGCTACCGGGCGACGATCAATCCGCTCGCTTACGGCAAGGTATTGTCCGCCTACATGCTGGTAAACCTCGATCAACGCGGCGCTGCCGACGCCAAGGCCTTCCTCGACGTGCTGCGCGCCGATGATCGGATCATCCACTGCGCCGCCGTGACCGGGGAATACGACCTGATCCTCGAGGTGGCGGTGAAGGACGTGGCGGACCTCACCGATCTGACCCTCGACACGCTGTTGAAGCTTCCGACCGTGCGCGACGTGGTCACCTGCCTTTCGTTGCGCACCTACAAGACGGCCGGCGATGTCGGTCCGGGTGTTTGAAAATCGCCTCACCCTAGGCGCGCAGCCACCGCGCCGATCTTGACAAGGCGGCAGGCATCCCTAAGGTGGCGGATATCGCCAGTTGCCCCGGGGCGCACCATGTGCAGGAACATCCGAACGCTGTTCAACTTCGAGCCGCCGGTCACCGAGGCGGAAATCCAGGCCGCCTCGCTCCAATTCGTGCGCAAGATCTGCGGCTTCAGCAAACCGTCCAAGCCCAACGAGGCGGCCTTCGCGCTGGCCGTCGAGCACGTCGCCGGCGCCTCGCGCACGCTCCTCGCCGCGCTCGAGACGCACGCGCCCGCCAAGAACCGCGAAGAGGAGGCGGCCAAGGCGAAGGCGCGCGCGGCGCTCCGATTCACTCCCGTGGGCTCGTAGGCCGGACGGGTCCGCGGGAGCCTGGATGTCCGTCCGTATCGTGCGCCTGGGCTCGCCGCGACTCCCACACGAGGGGCTGCGCATCGGCACCGTGCGGCGGCCGCCGCGCGGGGTGCCGAAAAGCGAGTTTTCGCGGCGCGACTTCTACGATGTCTGGCTTCCCATCCTGTCGCCGACCAGTGCGCTGGTGGATGCGGCGCGGTCGGCGCGGGATGCCGCGGCCTGGCGCCGCTTCGTGCGCAAGTACCGGTCCGAAATGAACGAGCCCGATGCCTCGCGCACGCTCGATCTTCTCGCGGCGATGTCCGACTCGACGGACTTTTCGGTGGGTTGTTATTGCGCGGACGAGGCGCGTTGCCATCGCAGCATCCTGCGGGAATTATTGCTCGAGCGCGGAGCGAAGATCGAGCCGGCCGCGCCGGCATCCCACCGCATCGCGTTTTGACCGTACACTACGGCGCGCCAGACGATTGAGCTGGCTACTCAACCGATCGAGGGGATTGTCGGCATGCATTCGAGGTCGATACGGCGGACGGCCCTCAGCCTGTGCGCAGGGTTATGTTTTCTGGTCCCGATGCATCCCTCATGGGGCGCCGCACCTTCGGACCAAACCCGCACACCCATCAAGCACCTGGTGGTGATCATCGGCGAGAACCGCAGCTTCGACCACGTGTTCGCCACCTACCAGCCGGCGCCGGATGAGCGCGTTTGGAATCTTCTCTCCCAGGGCATCGTGACCGCGGACGGCGCTCCCGGACCCAACTTTGCGAAGGCCGAGCAGCAAATGGCGGCCGATCCTGCGGCGGATGCCTTCCTGCTGGGACCCGCGAAAAGGCCGTTCCCCGACCACGTGCTGCCGGCGCCGCTGGTGGGCGGCCCGAAGGAATCGTTCATCGAGGGCAACGACTTGCAACTCGCGAAGGATTCCGAGAACGGACTGCCGGACGATTACTATCGATACCTCGTTTCCGGCGGGACCGGGCTTGCATCCAAGACGGCGGACACGCGCATCGATCATGCGGACTCCTTGCCGGCCGGCCCGTTTCAGCTCACCAACGGCAAGACAGTTACCTACGACGACTATTCGGCAAGTCCCGCGCATCGCTTTTATCAAATGTGGCAGCAGCTCGACTGCAACGTCGACCATGCCACGCCCGACCGGCCTTCCGGCTGCGACGAACAGCTGTTCGCGTGGGTGGCGGTCACCGTGGGGCACGGGTCGAACGGCCGGCAACCGGAACCGAATTTCAGCACCCGGTTTGCGCCGGACGCGACCACCACGGGCGAGGGCTCCGAAGCGCTCGGCTTCTACAACGTTCAGCACGGCGATGTGCCCTACTTCAAAGAGTTGGCGGACCGGTTCGCGATGAGCGACAACTATCATCAGGCGGTCAACGGCGGCACGGGCGTGAATCACATCGTGCTCGGGCACGGCGATCTCATCTGGTACAGCGACGGTGCGGGCCATCCGCGGGTGCCTCCCCACGGCGTGACCGTCGCGGCCGGCACCCGGAACGAGGGCAAGGTCGATGAGATCGAAAACCCGAATCCTGCGCCGGGAACCGACAACTGGTACGTCGAGGATGGCTTCGGCGGCGGCTCCGCGGGCAAGCCCTCGTTCGGCGGCGGTTCGTACACCGATTGCGCCGACCTCTCGCAGCCGGGCGTTTCCGCCATCGTGAAGTATCTGCAATCGCTGCCGCGGCCCGTCGACCCGAACTGCGAGCCGGGCCATTACTACCTGCTCAACAATTACAACCCGGGTTATTTCGGCGACGGCAGCAACGCCTACACCGACAGCAATGCGCACAACACGGTGTTCACCGTGCCGCCCGCCTCGACCCGCAGCATTGGAGATGCGCTCCTGGCGCGGCAAATCTCGTGGAAGTACTACGGCGATCAGTGGAACAACTACCTCACCGATCCCTATCAGCTCAATTACAAGGCGATCGGCGCGAAGACCGACGAGTACTGCCCCATGTGCAATCCGTTTCAGTACGACACGTCCATCATGACGCACGCCGCGATCCGCCAGGCGCATCTGAAGGACACCATCGACCTGTACCAGGATATCGCGCGCGGCACGCTGCCCGCGGTGTCGTTCGTCAAGCCGAGCGGGTTGGTCGACGGCCATCCGGCCGATTCCAAGCTGGATCTGTTCGAGGGGTTCTCCAAAAAAATTGTGGATGCCATTCGTGCGAATCCCAGGCTCTGGAAGGACACGGCGATCCTCATCACTTTCGACGAGGGCGGAGGCTACTATGACTCGGGCTACGTGCAGCCATTGGATTTCTTCGGGGACGGGCCGCGCGTTCCGCTCATCGTGGTGTCGCCCTATACGAAGGCGGGGCACATCTCGCATGACTACACGGATCACGTGTCGATTCTGAAATTCATCGAGAGGAACTGGGGCGTGGCGCCGATCACGCAGCGCAGCCGCGACAACTTGCCTAACCCGAGGCCCGAGGCGTCCAATCCCTACGTGCCGGTCAACACGCCCGCCATCGGCGATCTGTTCGATCTGTTCGATTTCCAGCGTCGATAGCCGGACGCCGCAACAATGCTCGCCTCCGTGTTGTCGACGCCGAGCCACTCCTCGTCGGTCGAGGAGGTGTCGCGGTTCATCCGCTCGCACTACGGCTTGGCGGGCACACTCGCGAAGCTCGCGTCGGAGCGCGACGAAAATTACCTCATCACGCTGGCCGACGGCGCGCGGTGGCTTTTCAAGCTCACGCATGTCCTGGAGGACCCCGCGCTGGTGGACTTTCAGACCCGGGCGCTCGAGCACCTCGCGCGCGTGGCGCCGGAGCTTCCGGTGCCTCGCGTGGTGCCCTCGCTATCGGGCGATGTCGAGACCGGCGTCCTGGGCTCCGACGGGCGGCGGCGCCGGGCCCGGTTGTTCACGTTTCTTGCGGGCACCCCGCTCAGCGGATTTCCCCGCAGCGCCGCTCAGGCCGGCGCACTCGGCCTGCTGGCGGCAAAGCTGGACGCTGCGCTCGCGAGCTTTCATCACCCGGCCGCGGGCCACGAATTTCTGTGGGATATTCAGCACGCGCTCTCCACGCGCGAATTGTTGACGCATACCCGCTCCGCGGCGGACCGGGATCTCTGTGAACGCACCCTCGACCGCTTCGAGCGCGGTTTGGCGCGCGAGCTCGGTGGGTTGCGCCGCCAGGTCATCCACAACGACTTGAATCCTCACAATATCCTCGTGGATCCGGCGAACCCCGACGAGTTGACCGGCATCATCGACTTCGGCGACATGGTGCTCGCGCCGTTGATCGACGAAGTTGCCGTGGCCTCCGCCTACTTGTTGACGGCAAGCCCGGGTGCGCTCGGCACCGTCCCGGAATTCGTGGCGGCTTATCACTCGAGCCTGCCTCTGGAGAGCGCAGAAATCGCCGCACTTCCCCAATTGATCGAGTTGCGCCACGCTATCACCATCCTGATCACCAACTGGCGCGCGTCCGGATACCCGGACAATCGTGACTACATTCTGAGGAATCAGCACCATGCCGTCGCCGGACTTCAGAAACTCTCCTCGCTCCCCGAATCCGCCGCGCACGAGCGGCTGCTCGACGCATGCATGGAGGTGACAGCATGAGCTCGTATCCCATCATGATCAACGCGTTCGATCCCAGCCGCGCGAGCGAGCTGCCGGAGAACGAACAGGCCCTGCTGGCCCGTCGGCAACGAGTCCTCGGCCCCGCGTATCGACTCTTCTACGAGCACCCCGTGCATTTCGTTCGCGGCGAAGGGGTTTGGCTCTACGACGCCGAAGGTGCCGCCTACCTCGACGCGTATAACAACGTGCCGTCGGTCGGTCATTGTCATCCCCGGGTGGTGGAGGCGATCGCGCGCCAGGCGGGTCAGCTCAACACGCACACCCGCTATCTGCACTCCGGCATATTGGATTATTCCGAGATGCTGCTCGCGACGTTTCCCGGTGAGCTCAGCCAGGTGATGTACACCTGCACCGGCAGCGAGGCGAACGACCTGGCGGTGCGGGTGGCCCGGCAATTCACCGGCGGCACCGGGTTTATCGTCACGCGTCTCGCCTACCACGGGGTCACCGACACGATCGCCGCCATGTCGCCCTCGCTCGGCACGCGGTTGGTGCTGGGTCCCCACGTGCGCGTCGTGCCCGCGCCCCGCAGCGCGGGCGCCGCGGCGAACCCGGTGGTGCACGCTGCAGCGGCCGCTGACGGCGGCCCGCAAGTCGGGCGAGATTTCGCTGCCGGCGTCGAAGCGGCGCTCGGGCAAATGCGCCGCGAGGGCATCAAGCCCGCCGGCCTGATCGTCGATACCATTTTCTCGAGCGACGGGGTGTTTGCCGATCCACCGGGGTTCCTGCAGGACGCGGTGGCCGCGGTTCGGCGGGCCGGGGGCGTGTTCATCGCGGATGAAGTTCAGCCTGGTTTCGGGCGAACAGGGGACTCGATGTGGGGATTTCAGCGCCACTCCCTCGTTCCGGATATCGTGACCCTGGGAAAGCCCATGGGCAATGGATATCCGGTGGCCGCCATGGTGGCGAAGCCCGACGTGCTCGCTCCCTTCGGCAGCCACTGCCGTTACTTCAATACATTCGGAGGAAGCCAGGTGGCCATGGCGGCCGCGCGCGCCGTGCTCGAGATCATCCGCGAGGAGCGGCTGCGCGAACGCGCCCAAGAGACCGGGCATTATTTGCGGCGCGGGCTCGCCGCTCTCGGAGAGAACTTCGAGGTGATCGGCGACGTGCGTGGAGCCGGTCTCTTCATCGGGGTGGAACTCGTGGACGACCGGGCGACCCTGTCGCCTGCAACCCGCTTTGCCGGCGAGCTCGTCAACGAGCTGCGGCGCCGCCGCGTGCTCATCAGCGCGGCGGGCCCAGCCGCGAACGTGCTCAAGATACGTCCGCCGCTGCCGTTCGGCCGCGCGGAAGCGGATTTATTCCTGGAGACGCTCGAGGCAAGCCTCGCTCATTTGCAGGCTTGACCCCGTGTCGCGGGTCGCCCGCGGCGTGCGCAGCGCGCGCGCCGGTCACTGGGTGAGCGTACGCCGCAGCGCGTCCTGCCATCCTGCGATCGCCTCCGTGCGGCGCGCGGCCGTCATCTTGGGCGCGAACGCGGCGCCCCTCGTCCAGGTGGCCGACACGGCGTCCATGTCCTTCCACACGCCCGTCGCGAGTCCTGCCAGAAAGGCCGCGCCGAGGGCGGTGGTTTCGAGCTCGGTCGGGCGCTCGACGTTTGCATCGAGCACATCGGCCAGGAACTGGCAGAACCAATCATTGGAGGCCATGCCGCCGTCGACCCGGATGGTCGCCGCCCGCACGGCGCCGTCCCTCGCCATGGCGGAAGCGAGGTCGAGCGTTTGATAGGCGACCGATTCGAGCGCGGCGCGCGCGAGGTGCGCGCCGGAGGAGTCGAGCGTCAGGCCGCAGATGAGCCCGCGAGCATTGGGATCCCAGTGCGGGGCACCGAGCCCGACGAACGCGGGGACCAGGTAGACGCCGTGATTCTCGGGCACCTGCTGCGCGAGCGCGGCGGTTTCGGAGGCCTTCTCCACCAGTCGCAGTCCGTCGCGGAGCCACTTGATCGCGGCGCCGGCGACGAAGATCGAACCCTCCATGGCGTAAGTGGTATGGCCCTTGATGCGATAGGCCGGCGTGGTGAGCATGCGGTTGCGCGACTCCACCGGTGTGTCGCCGGTGTTGAGCAGCATGAAGCAACCCGTGCCGTAGGTCGATTTGACCATGCCGGGCTCGAAGCATGCCTGTCCCACGAGCGCGGCCTGTTGATCGCCCGCGATACCGGCGATCGCGATCGGATGCTCGAACAGACCCTCCGCGGTGTTTCCATAGATCTCGCTCGAATCGCGGACCTCCGGGAGCATCGCCCGCGGCACGCGGATCAGCCGCAACAGCTCGTCGTCCCATTGCTCACGATGAATGTCGAACAACAGTGTGCGCGACGCATTGGTCACATCGGTGGCGTGCGTTCGACCGCCAGTCAGGCGCCACAGCAGGAAGCTGTCGATGGTGCCGAAAGCGAGCTCTCCGCGCTCGGCGCGGCCACGCGCGCCCGGCACATTGTCGAGCAGCCAGGCGACTTTGGTGCCCGAGAAATACGGGTCGAGCAGCAAGCCGGTCTTCTGCCGAACCAGGTTTTCTGCGCCGTCGCGCTTCAAGTTCGCACACACCTCGGCCGTGCGCCGGTCCTGCCAGACGATGGCCCGATGAATCGGCACACCGCTACTGCGATCCCAGACCACCGCGGTCTCGCGTTGATTGGTGATGCCGATCGCCGCCACGCCGCGGGCGCCCAAGCTCGATCGAGCGAGCGCTTCACGCGCAGTCGCCAACGTGTCGCGCCAGATGTCCTCCGCGTCGTGCTCCACCCAGCCGGCGGCGGGATAGTGCTGCTTGAATTCGCGCTGCGCCACGGCAATGCTCCTGGCCTGATCGCTGAACACGATGCTGCGCGTCGAGGTCGTGCCTTGATCGATGGCGAGAATATGCTGAGCTCGAGTCATGCCTTGGCCCCCCCATTGTCCGCTCGCGCCTGCCGGCGAGCGGGTAAAAACGGCCGAATTGCCCCCTGGTAGAGAGCTCCGCCGGCGACGCCGCCGAGCAGCGGGCCGGCGATCGGCACCCACCAGTAATTTTGGGGCGCGGGGAAGGCTTGCGCACCCCACCCGGTGAAAAAGCAGAACAGCCGCGGTCCAAAATCACGCGCCGGATTGATGGGCCACGCCTCCAGATACCCGGCGCATGCGCCGATGGTCGCGACTAGAAGGCCGATCAGCAGAGCGCCCGCGTTGGCCGCCGGCGCCAAGGTGTTGAATTCCTCCGTAATCGCGAAGATGCCGAGAACCAGGATGCCGGTGAGCACGATCTCGTCCCCGAACGCATGGAGCGGCGTGATGGCAAGACCGGGATGCGTGAAGAACACCCCTGCGGCGCCGCCGTCCAGGTTGCGGCTTAGATGATGCAGCGCGTTGTAGTGATCGATCACCGGTGAGAACAACAGATACACCATGGCCGCCCCGAGAAACGCACCCAGCACCTGAGCCGCGGCATAGGGCAATATTTTGGCGGGCGGGAATCCCCGGAACAGCGCCAGCGCGAGCGTCACCGCGGGATTGGCGTGCGTGCCGGACACCGCCCCGGTCACATGGATCGCCAGCGTGACGGCCAGACCCCAGGCGATGCAGACGCCCCAATAGGCTTGGGCGTAGGGGCTCGGATCGTAGAGCACGTACATCGCGGCCGCCGAATCACCCAGCGCGAGAATGATGAAAGTCGCCATGCATTCCGATAGGAGTTCTCCGCCGCGCACTCTCACGCCGGACGCGTCACTGACTTCGATTTCGCTCCCCATGCTGCTTCAGCGACGCGCAACCGGTCGGCGATCTTGCCCCCTGACCGACCGCGCCGGCGCCGCTCCCTCGATTGTTATGGTCTGGCTCGAGCCTAACCCGCGTACCGGGCCTTCGCAAGCAAGCGGCCGACCTGGCAGGTGCAGCGCCTCGCCAGCGTCCAGCGCCTCGCCAGCGTCCAGCGCCTCGCCAGGCCCAGCACCTCGCCGCCCCATCGCCGCTGCCTTTGTCGGCGCAAACCGGACAGCGGGTTGCGGCCCGGGATTCTAGCCGCGCGTTGGGAAGCGCCCATACTCCTGCCACCTGGGCGAACGCGCCTGATCACGCCGAGAAAAACCATGAACCGACTACCTCTAGTGGTTGCAATCACCGGCGCCGTTCTTGGGACCTCGAGCGCCCTTGCCGCCGATCCCGCGCATTCGATTTCCGCCAAGCGCCAGTTTGCAAGCCAGGTCATCACCTGCATGCGAAAGCGCATGGCAAGCGACAAGTACGTCTCGTACAACCAGGCCGCCAAGACCTGCAAGGAAGAAGTGACGAAGCACCTCGACGGCTCGGATGCCGGACCCCTGGTTGCGGCCGACACGAAGTAGCAGGGAACGCGGGACCAGCCCCCGGCGAGGCAAGCAGGTCCGTCGCGTCGCTCAGACATAGATGCGTTTACAATGGGACGCATGCGCGTCGTCACGTACAACGTCAACGGCATCACTGCCCGCCTCCCGAACTTCCTGCGCTGGCTGCAAGAAACCAGTCCGGACATCGTTTGTCTGCAGGAACTCAAGGCGCCCCAGGATAAATTTCCGGAGGCCGAGATCCGTCAATTGGATTACGGCGTGATCTGGCACGGCCAGAAGAGCTGGAACGGCGTCGCGATCCTCACCCGGAACGCCGAACCCGTCGAAGTTCGGCGGGTGCTCCCGGGCGACCCCGAGGATGAGCACAGCCGCTACATCGAAGCCACCGTGAACGGGCTTCTCATCGGGTGCCTGTATCTGCCGAACGGCAATCCGGCGCCGGGACCCAAGTTCGAGTACAAGCTCAGATGGCTCGCGCGCTTCCTGGCGCACGCAGCCACGTTGGTGTCGAGCGACTCGCCGGTGGTGCTCGCGGGAGACTACAACGTGATTCCCACGGAGCGCGACGTGTACAAACCGGAACGCTGGGTCGATGACGCGCTGTTCCGCGTCGAGGTACGCCAGGCGTTTGGGAAATTGCTCCAGCAAGGATGGACGGACGCGGTTCGGTTTCTGCATCCCGACCGGACGGTTTATACGTTTTGGGATTTCTTTCGAAATGCCTACGGACGGGATGCGGGACTTCGAATCGACCACTTGCTGCTGAATGCGCCGGCGGCGGCACGCCTGCACGCCGCCGGGGTCGAGCGCGAGGTACGCGGGTGGGAGAAGCCCAGCGACCACGCGCCCACCTGGGTGGAGCTACGCGACGTTTGAGGAACCTGGTGCGCCTGAGGGACCGTTTGCGTTTGGGGAACCCGTTGCGGTTGAAGGGCCCGTTGCATTTGGGGAAGCCGTTGCATCTGAGCAACCCGTTGATGTTAGGGAATCTGGTGGTCCGGAATCCGCTGCTGCGTCCCACCCTCCGTTACCGGGAGCAATCTCGAACCCACCAGCTATATAGCGCGCCCGCCGCGGCACCCGTCAAGACACGAACGCACCCAGTTTGTGCAGAAATGCCGTGAATTCTCCGATCCAGGACGTCTCGGACACAGCCTTCTGGATCGCGTATCACCGCGCCCTCGAGAGCGCTCGTCCCGACGCGCTGTTTCGCGACCCGTTCGCGGCCCGACTTGCGGGTGAGCGGGGCCGGCGCATCTCGGATGCCATGCCCACCTCAGCCGTTGTGGCATGGACCGTGGCATTGCGCACCCGCATCATCGACGATTACATCATGTCCGCCGTTCGCTCGGGGATCGATACGGTGTTGTGCCTCGGCGCCGGCCTCGATGCACGGCCCTATCGCATGGCGCTGCCGCCGGAACTCCGTTGGATCGAGGCCGACTATCCGCACGTGATGGATTACAAGGAGGGGATCCTCCGCGATGACACGGCTGCCTGCCGGGTGGAGCGTGTGCGAATCGATCTCGCCGATGTGGCCGAGCGGCAGAAGCTGTTGCACCGGGTCGATGCGAGCTCGCAAGGAATTCTCGTGCTGACCGAAGGCGTGATTCCTTATCTCGCCAACGACGAAGCCGCATCGCTCGCCGGCGCCCTGCGCTCCATGCGCCGCGCGCGCCTCTGGATCGTGGATTATCTGTCCCCGGCGGCCGTGGCGTTCCGGCGCCGCAGGGGCGTGCGCCGCTCGATGCAGAATGCGCCCTTCAAATTCGCGCCCGGCGATTGGTTTGCGTTCTTCGATCAGCGCGGCTGGCATGTCAAAGAGATCCATTATTATCCGGAGGAAGCGGCCCGCTACGCGCGGCCGATGCCGCTGCCGGTGGTGGCCCGAGTGCTGATCACGGTGTCACACGTTTGGATGAGCGCCAAGCGTCGCGATGAGCTGCGCACCTTCGGCGGCTATGCGATGCTCGAGCCCATCGTTTCGGAAGTGACCTCGTCGGTCCAGACCCGGAACACCTGAAGAAAGTTCGGCCCGAAGGCCGTGCTGATGGCGACATCCGCCGCATCGCGTCCGCGCGCGATCAATATCCGGCCGATGCGGCGCTGGTTGTT
>Ga0182012_10004838_pt1 | contig 13984 bp, 12 predicted proteins | sample 612S2SmetaG_FD_120486 | JGI IMG/M metagenome (GOLD analysis project Ga0182012, IMG submission 120486) | Permafrost microbial communities from Stordalen Mire, Sweden - 612S2S metaG | ecosystem: Environmental > Terrestrial > Soil > Wetlands > Permafrost | place: Sweden: Stordalen | collected... | reverse complement strand
GCCTTTTTCGCCGTCGATGTAGCAGATAGCAGAGGACGTGGCAACCACGCCTTCGAGGCCCGCTCCAGAACTAACCATGAAAGTTTGTAAGTTCTCCCGTTTCTGATTCTATATAATCGCGATCCGGGCGGGCGGTTTCGGGGGGAAGCCGGGGCGAATTGGCAATGTCGTTTTGGTTACGAGAGATAATGCGAAATGGTGCCTACGCCGTTAATGACAACCTCTCCAATTTCTCACGGCGCGCTCGACCGGGAGACGCTCATCCGCGCGTTCCGCTTGATGTATCTTTCGCGTTGTTTAGACGACCGCGAGGTGACGCTGAAGCGGCAGAACAAGATATTTTTTCAGATCAGTTGTGCCGGCCATGAAGCGATTCAGGTGGCGGCGGGCATGGTGTTGAAGCCAGGCAGCGATTGGGCGGTTCCCTATTACCGTGACCGGGCGCTGGCGTTGACGCTGGGCATGACGGCGGAGGATATGCTGCTGCAAGCGGTGGGTGCGGCGCGCGACCCAAGTTCGGGTGGGCGGCAGATGCCGTCGCACTGGTCGTCGGCTCGGTTGCGGATTTTGACAGGGTCATCACCCACCGGCAGCCAGTACCTACACGCGTTAGGTTGTGCCACGGCGAAGAGTTATGTGGCGCCAGATTCGCGCGAAATTACGTTGGTGACCTCGGGCGAAGGGGCCACGAGCGAAGGCGAGTTCTGGGAGTGCATGAATAGTGCCTGCATAGAACGCGCGCCGCTGGTGGTGTTGATTGAAGATAACGGCTATGCGATTTCGGTGCCGGTGGAGAAGCAAACCGCCGGCGGCAATATTGTGAATTTGCTGGGAGGGTTTCCGGGGCTGTTGCGGCTGGAAGTGGATGGGACCGATTTTCTGGAATCGTACCGGGTGATGTCGCAGGCGGTGGAACACGCGCGGGCAGGGAAGGGGCCGGTGTTGGTAAGAGCGACTGTGATTCGGCCTTACTCGCATTCGCTTTCCGATGACGAATCGTTTTACAAGCCGAAGGTGGAGAGGGATCACGAAGCGACGCGCGACCCTTTGAAGACGTTTCCGGAGTATTTGATTCAGGAAGGCATTCTGACGCAGCGTGCCATTGAAGACATTATTCGCGACACCGACGAGGAAGTAGGGGAGTTGGCGCAGAAGGTGCTGCGTGAGCCAGGGCCGGAACCTGGATCTGCGTTTAAGTTTTTGTATTCGGACAAAGTGGACCCTTGTTCGGCGGCGTTTGATACGGAACCGCAGTTGGAGGGTGGGCCGCGGACGATGGTGGATTCCATTAACCGAACGCTGGCCGAAGAGATGCGGCGTGATGCGCGGGTGATTGTATTTGGCGAAGATGTGGCCGACGTGAGCCGCGAAGAGTATTTGGGCGAAGTCAAGGGCAAGGGCGGCGTTTTTAAGACTACGCATAATTTGCAGCGAGAATTCGGTTCGAAGCGCTGTTTTAATACGCCGATTGCGGAAGCGGGCATTGTGGGGCGCGCGATTGGGATGGCCGTTTGCGGACTAAAGCCGGTGCCGGAGATTCAGTTCTTCGATTACATCTGGCCGGCGATGATGCAGATCCGCAGCGAACTGGCGAATATCCGGTGGCGCTCGAACAATGGCTTTTCCTGCCCGGTGGTGATTCGAGTGCCGATTGGCGGCTATCTCACGGGCGGAGCGGTTTATCACAGCCAGTGCGGAGAAGTGGCGTTTACGCATATACCGGGGCTGCGCGTGGTGTTTCCCTCCAATGCGCTGGATGCTTGCGGGTTGTTGCGCACGGCGATTCGTTGCGATGATCCGGTGTTGTTTCTGGAGCATAAGAAGCTCTATCGAGAACCGTATAATCGTTCGCCGCATCCTGGGCCGGATTATATGATTCCGTTTGGCAAAGCGAAGATTGTGAAGCTGGGGCAGAATCTGACGATTGTGACCTATGGCGCGTTGGTGCAGCGAGCCCTGATGGCGACGGTTCAGTTGGAGAAGCAGTATGGCGTGTCGGTAGAGGTGATTGATTTGCGGACGCTGGCGCCGTACGACTGGGAGGCGATATGCACGTCGGTGAAGAAGACGAGCCGGGTGCTGATTGCGCATGAGGATACGTTGTCGTGGGGATATGGGGCGGAGATCGCGGCGCGGATTGCGAGTGAGTTGTTTAGTGATTTAGATGCGCCGGTGGGACGGGTAGGGGCGCTGGATACTTGGGTGGCGTACAACCCGAATTTGGAAGATGAGATTTTGCCGCAGGTGGCGACGATTGTGAAAGAGAGTGAGAGGTTATTGGGGTATTGATCCCGACTTGTTCGTTAGACTCTGCAAAACCAAAGCGCTCAGAAGCAGCGGTACCGTCACCATCCAGATGACCTGTGAATACAGCCTATGATCTGACAGGTAACCGATGATAGGCGAGATCACAGTTTGCAGCAATCCATACGAGAAAGTCAACGCAGCAAGAGCCATGCCGGAACGCTTGGCGCCGAAGATATCGATGGGCAACGCATAGATATTGACGCTGCCTGCCAGGGCGAAGAAGAAGCTGGCGGAGATGAGTGCTGTCGCCCAACGCGCATCTGGGGCAAACGGCAGCGAGAGCGTGACGAGTGAACAGAGCGCGGCCACCCATACGGCGCGGAGGCGAGCAGGGATCGGATCAGCCATGCTTCTGGTCCAATGCCGTGAGAGCCAACCGCCAAAGAAGCCGCCCACATTGGAGATCAGTGGGGGTATCCAAACGAAATTCTTCGCCTGTTGCAAGGTGATGTTGTGGACGTGGGTTAGGTAGAGAACGGTCCAACTCGACCAGAGTGAGTAGCCTCCCATCCACAAAAGATTTGCCAGTATGAGGATGAGCAAATTGCGATCGCGCCAAATCGCAAACGAAGGGTTCTCGCCACTGGGGGGCGGGCTGAATTGCGCCGGTATGGAGCGGCTGGTGAACCACCAAACGGGAATCCAGGCGAAGCCGCACAAGCCAGCCATCATGAACGGCCAACGCCAACCGTGCGCTACGGCCTGCGAGATGCCCCAGTAGCCAGCCACCGACCCGCCGATACTGATGCCGATCTGATTGAGAGCCGCCCCGAGTGCACGTTCTTCCGGCTTGAGATAAACGGCGTTCAGCTTGCCCACAGCCGAAACGCCGGCCGACTCGCCAATGCCTAAGGCGGAACGGCAGATTCCAAGACTACTGAATCCGCGCACTAGGCCGGTTCCGACGGCTGCGCTCGACCACCATGCGACGGCGGCGTAGATGCTGCGATTCACGCCGAAGCGATCCAAGGCCCAGCCTGTGCCAAGCGCACTCAAGGCGTATGTCAGAGAGAAGGCCGAGATTAGCCAGCCAAACCCTGTTTGTGTGAAGTGGAATTCCGCCATGATGAAAGGCGCCAGCGTACCCAGCAATCCACGGTCGAGATAATTGAGGACCGAGGAAATCACGAAGACACTTACAGCGAGCCAGCGAAGAGAGACACTAGTGGGCATAGATGCCAAATTCCTATAATGGAGCACTGGCGATGCAGAAATTGAGCATAGACAGACGCAGCTTACTGAGAGCAGCGGCGGGCGCGGCTGTATTGCCGGTGTTTGCCGAAGAAAAGGCCGGCGTCCCGGCAGGCAGCATCGTGGATGTCAGCGGTGTCCGCGTAGGGCATTATACGGATGCGCGCAGGCCGACCGGTTGCACCGTCGTGATCTTTGATAACGGCGCAGTGGCCGGCGTGGATGTGCGTGGCGCGGCCCCAGGCACGCGCGAAACCGATCTGCTGAATCCGCTGAATACGGTGCAGAAGATAAACGCGCTGCTGTTGGCGGGCGGCAGCGCCTACGGCCTGGATGCGGCGAGCGGGGTGATGCGTTACCTGGAAGAAAATAAGATGGGCTATCACGTAGGTACAGCGATTGTGCCAATTGTGCCGGCAGCCATTCTGTTTGATTTGGGCGTGGGCGATTGGAAAATTCGACCCGATGCGCAGGCTGGTTATGCGGCGTGTATGGCGGCGGCGAGTACTGCTCCGCGCGAAGGCAACGTTGGTGCGGGCGCGGGCGCCACGGTTGGCAAGATGTTTGGCATGCAGGCGGCCATGAAGTCGGGTCTGGGAACGGCGAGTGTCAAGATGCCGGAAAGCGATCTAGTGATTGGCGCGATTGTGGCGGTGAACGCAGTAGGAGATGTGCGAGATCGCGAGAGCGGCCGCATTCTAGCGGGCGCGCGAGGAAAAGAAGGCTTCATGGATTGCATGGCACAGATGATGCATGGTGCAACACTGCCTGGGCATCACGCCGTGGAAGAGGGGGCGCACACGACGATTGGCATTGTGGTGACAAACGCTTTGTTTACTAAGAGCGAGGCGACGAAGGTGGCGCAAATGGCGCATGACGGGCTGGCGCGCACCATTAACCCCGTTCATACGGCTGCCGACGGCGACACAATTTTTGCAGCAGGCACGGGAACGTCTTCCGTAAGAGCGAATGTCACCACGATTGGGGCCATTGGTGCGGAAGTAATGGCGCGGGCGGTGAATCGGGCAGTGCTGAACGCAACTGGGATTGCGGGACTGCCTGCGCACCGTGACCTAACTTGGTTTAAGCGCTAGTTACCAAGCAAAGCTGCGCGCGTAAACGCCATCGTTCTCAATGTGAATGGTCTCATCGTGATGGCGGACTCCGTCGGAGAGACTCAGATGGTGGCGGCCGGCACTAAGCCGCACTTTCACGGGCGTGGGTCCATAGTCCTTACCATCGACAGACACATTCACACCCGCCGGATTACTGGTAAGCAACAGCATTCCCACATTCCGCATCATGGACACGAATACGTTGCCGGTAACAGGAACGTTGAAGATCTTGCGCGAGGTTCCATATCCCCCTAATTCAGCAAACAACGTGTGGCGACCCGGGCCAAGAGGTACGCTGCAAGGCGCAAGGCAGGCCAGGTCTGAGCGGCTATCCACTTCCACGCGCGCGCCGGGGGGATCGCTGACGAGTTCAACGTCGGACATGTTGATTACTGCGGGAGGAGCAGGGATGTGAACCGTCTGCTTGGCCGGTTTCAAGGGCTGCTGCGGCATAGCAACAGGCGGGGTCGCCACGACAGGTGGTGCTGTTTGTATCTGCCGGTTCGACGGTGCGCGGACGGCCACTGTAGTGCTGGAGGTGTTGGAATCTGTGCTGATGGGTGTGGCTACCGGTGGGACCGTCAAATCTGCGGGCGTGTTGCTGGCCGATTTGCTGGTGCTGAGATCCTCGGGCTGCGTTACGGATATGACGCGCCTGGATTCCAGGTCTTGCGTGTTCGGTTTCGGCGCGGACAGGATACGCAGAAGAATGATGCCCAACACCGCGATGCCTGCGCAGATGGCCATCGTGACGCCCCAAGTTCTGGCCGCCGGACGCTCCACGCCAACGCGAATCCTAGTGCCCGCCGTGTTTGCCCCGAGCGTTCGTTGCTGGCCGCTGGCGTATTCCTCTCGTTCGGCCGTGCTCGCCACCCGCGTGCTTATGGCCGTTTGCTTAAAGGCAGGTTCCGGTTCAGGCGGCAGCACATCTGGATCAATAACAACCAGATCTTGGGCCACCGGTTCGCCTTGTTCCAGCAGGCGCGCAGAGACTACCGTCTCCGGCGCGTACCAGCCGTTGCCCTGCGGTTGGTCCAATTCTTCAATTTTTCGCGGAGCGACGGGCCGCCAATCTGGACATTCGCCCAGGGCGAAGGAAAGAGCGCCCATGAATTCACTACAGGAAGGAAAGCGTTCCTCCGGCAGCTTTGCCAGCACCCGATCCATCACGCGATTCACCGTTTCGCTCAATGCGGAGTTGAGTTCTTGAACCGGCTTGGCTGGCCGTTTGCAGATCATGTAATGCAGGGCGGCCAGGTTCGGGGCCGCGAATGGTTTCTCACCAGTTAGTAATTCATAAACAACAACGCCCAGCGCGAACTGGTCACTCGCTCCGCCCACCGACAAACCTTCTAATTGTTCGGGCGACATGTAGCTAGGTGTGCCCATGAAGGCGCGCTGATGAGTGGCTTCGTGCGAAATGAGTTTGGCCACACCGAAATCAGCAATCTTAGCGACGCCGTCTTTATCGACGCCGCGATCCGAGATCATGATGTTGGCAGGCTTGATATCGCGGTGGATGATGCCCTTGCGATGCGCGTAGTCGAGCGCTTCCGCCAATTGACGAAGTATGCTGAGGGCCTGTTCGCGATGGGGCAGAGTGTCACGGAGCATGGCGTCTTTGAGTGACGGGCCATCTACAAACTCCATAAAAATGTAGGCGAGGTCGTTACTTTCCAAAACGTCGTAAATGGTGACGATGTTGGGGTGAGAGAGTTTGCCGGCAGACTGGGCTTCGCGAAGCACACGATCGCGCAGGTCCCGGCGTTCTTCCGGATCGGAGAATTCACTGAAGCGAATTGACTTAATCGCCACAGTTCTACCGATAGCGGGATCGAGCGCCCGATAGACAACGCCACAGGCGCCGCGACCCAGTTCTTCCAAGATCTGATAACGGCCGACCTGGTTCACGTTCTATCAGTATAGCGGTGAACGAGCGAAGGCAGAATGATAGCGGGGAGCGCCTTGTTACGATGAGAGGTACTTCATGATCCCAGAGGTAATTGCAGAAGGTCTAACCTTCGATGATGTTCTGCTCCAGCCGGCGCATAGCACGGTAACGCCGGTGGAAGCCGACACGACTACGCGCCTCACGCCCAAAATTGAGTTGAGGATTCCGCTGCTCAGTTCCGCCATGGACACCGTCACTGAATCGCACATGGCCATTGCTTTGGCGCAGCAGGGCGGCATTGGCGTGATTCACCGCAACATGACAATTGAACGGCAGGCGGAAGAGGTGGACCGCGTAAAGCGCAGTGAGAGCGGGATGATTGTTGATCCCGTTACCATTGAACCCGAACGCAAGATTGCGGAAGCGCTGGAGTTGATGAGCCACTACCGGATTTCTGGCGTGCCGGTCACGAAGAACGGCAAACTGGTGGGAATTTTGACGAATCGCGATCTGCGTTTTGAGACGCGTTACGATTTGCCGATTTCCGATGTGATGACGAAAGAGAATCTGGTGACTGTGCCGGTGGGCACGACGCTGGAAGATGCGCGCCGGATTCTGCACACGCATCGCGTGGAAAAGTTGCTAGTGGTGGATGATCAGTTCGTGCTCAAGGGCCTGATTACTGTAAAAGACATTCAGAAAAAATTGAAGTATCCCCACGCCGCGAAAGATTCGCAAGGCCGCTTACGCGTCGCGGCCGCGATTGGCGCCACGGGCGATTTCTTGGAGCGTGCTCAAGAACTGGTGCGGAAAAAAGTGGACGTGATTGCGGTGGATGCTGCGCATGGACACAGCCAGCGCGTGATGGATGCCATCAAAGCTTTGAAACACGCGTTGCCCGATTTAGAAGTGCTGGCCGGAAATGTTGCTTCGTTTGAAGGTGCGCGCGATTTGGTCAAACTGGGTGCAGATGGCATTAAGGTCGGCATTGGACCAGGGTCCATTTGCACCACGCGCGTAGTGAGTGGTGCGGGTGTGCCCCAGATTACGGCGATTGCCGAATGCGCGAAAGCGACGCGTGCGGCGCGGATCCCTTTGATCTCGGATGGTGGCGTGAAGTATTCGGGCGACATTACGAAAGCGATAGCCGCAGGCGCCGATACGGTGATGATTGGCAGCTTGCTGGCCGGTACCGATGAAAGCCCCGGCGAAACGATTCTCTACCAGGGCCGAACATTTAAGAGCTATCGCGGCATGGGCTCCATGGGCGCAAATCCAGCCGGTACGTCTGAACGATATGCCCAAACAAGCGGCGGCAAACTAGTACCCGAGGGTATTGAGGGCCGCGTTCCTTATAAGGGCCCGCTGGCTGATTTGAGTTACCAGTTGGTGGGTGGTTTGCGCGCAGGTATGGGCTATTGCGGGTGCCATACTATTGCGGAACTACAACAGAATGCGCGCTTCCTACGCGTGACGTCTGCGGGATTGCGTGAAAGCCACGTGCACGACGTGATTATCACCAAAGAAGCACCAAACTACCGTTTGGAATAGTTCGCTATTGCGCTGTATCGCCGCAATCGTTGCTAATCCACCGCCCGGCGATTTCTACATTTAACGCAAGAGGATTGGCACCATCAGTTTTGATTTTGATTGAGCCTTTCATGGTGTCGAAATCCAAGGCCTCAAAATGCCCATCTGCCATGCGCTTCGTGCCGCTCTCAATGCACTCTTCGTGAAACTGCTGTAGCTTTGGGGTGGACGCCAACATGGTGCGCTGACAAGCTTGACTTTGGGCGCTGTCAAAAATCGCGTTCTTAAGGCGTTCCTGGGTGAGGCAGTATTGCTTGGTCTCAACGCGGGGCCCTTGAGCGCGTGCTCGTAAGCGTGCTTCCGTACGGGCGCGCTGATCCGGCGTCATCTTCGCAAGCAACCCCGGAGCGATTGCCTGTCCCACTGAACCGCCATTGCGTTCCGTGGTGTATGTCATCTGCCAAAGACCAATCTTCACATTCAAAGGCTGGCTCTTATCAGTCGCTGCTAACGCTAGCGAAACAACAAGACTTACGCCGGCGGCCGTTCTAAGTCTCATTTGCCTTCCTCCGCGGAATCAAAACAACAGTTTCTGCAATGATACTAGATGCATGGCGAAACGACTGGCGTCTAAGATTGCCATCATCACGGGGGCGGCCGGGGGAATCGGCTCTCAGATGGCGGAAATGTTTGCCGGCCAAGGCGCTTCCGTCGTGTTAGCCGACATCGCAGACGAGAGCGGCTTTCGACTCGCTCAAGAGATTGAAAGCGGAGGAGGCAAGGCGACGTACATTCACACCGACGTAACCAGCGCCGTTGAAGTATGTGCATTAATGGCGCGTACGGAGTCGCTTTACGGAGGGCTGGATGTGCTGGTGAATAACGCCATCAACATCTCGGGCGACACCTCGATCACAGAGGTGACTGACGACGTTTTCGACAAGACCATTGCGGTGTGTTTGAAAGGGCCATTCTTGTGTACGCGTGCGGCCATTCCCTATATGAAGAAGCGCAAAAGCTCGAGTATTGTGAGCATATCGAGCGTGAACGCGTTGTTCGGTTTTGGCGAAACGGCCTACACTGCAGCGAAGGGCGGACTCATTTCGATGATGCGTCTGGTAGCTGCTGAATATGGCGAGTGGAACATCCGGTCGAACGTGATTTGCCCGGGTACGATTGAAACGCCCACGTCGATGAACCACTGGAAGAAATATCCGGCAGGCTACGCTCGCTTGTTGGAGATGTATCCGTTGGGGAGAATTGGACAACCTGCGGAGGTGGCACAGTATGCTTTGTTCTTGGCGTCTGAAGAGTCCGCGTTCGTGAATGGCTCGGTGTGTGTGATTGACGGAGGCTTGCTGGCCGGACGAAAATTCGAAGTTTGAAAACCTATGAGACGAACTGGTACACTGCTTTTCCTTCTGTTTTTCTGCACTTTGTTTGCCGTTGCGGAAAGCTCGCATTGGGTGGCGACTTGGGGTGCAAGTCCAGCGTTACAACTGCCGGAGGACCAGATGCGTGCGGCTCATCTGGAGTTCACGGATCAGACCGTACGAGAGATCGTGCACATAAGTTTAGGAGGTGGAACGGTTCGTCTTCGTTTATCGAATGTGTTCGGCAAAGAAAGTGCTGAGATCGGAGCGGTTCATGTGGCCGTGCGTGGGAAAGACGCCGGGATTGCCGCGGGAACGGATCAGCCCGTCACTTTCAACGGACATACGACGGTGACTTTACCGCCAAACGCGATCATCTACAGTGATCGAGTAAAACTGGCTGCGCAGCCCGATAGCGATCTCGCCATTAGTATTTATCTGCCGCACACGATCATGGGCGGCGGTGTTCATTGTTCAGCGGAGCAAACCTCCTACATCGGGGCGGGGAATCAAGTCGCGGCGGATTCGATCGCTACGCCCCAAACGATAACTTCCTGGGCTTTTCTGGCAGGTGTCGATGTGGAAGCTTCCGCTAAGGCTGGCACAGTGGTGGCGTTCGGAGATTCGATCACCGATGGCGCACGCTCCACGCCTGACACGAATCGCCGCTGGCCGAATGATTTCGCGACGCGACTGCTAGCACGCAAGGGACGCCCGTTGGGTGTAGTGGATGCCGGAATTGGTGGCAATCGTATTTTGCATGATGCGCAAGCCAATATTCGGTTCGGCGTAAATGCAGTGGCACGCTTTGACCGCGACGTGTTGGGACAGCCCGGCGTGAAGTATGTAGTGGTGATGGAAGGGATCAATGATCTGGGACATGCCGGCAGTTCGGCTCCAGCGTCGGAGACCGTGACGACCGACGAGTTGATTGCCGCGATGCAGCAATTGATTTTGCGTGCGCACGAACATGGGGTCAAAATTTTCGGAGCGACGCTGACACCGTTCGAGGGTACCATTTTCGCAGGCTACTATTCGGACGAAAAAGAAACGAAGCGTAAAGCGCTGAACGAATGGATCAGAACCAGCCACGCTTTTGATGGAGTGATTGATTTTGAGAGAGCCGTGCGCGACCCGGATCATCCGACCCGCGTTTTGCCTGCCTATGATTCGGGTGACCATCTGCATCCGAGCGATGCCGGTTATAAAGCGATGGCTGATTCCATCGACTTAAAGCTTTTCAAGTGACTAGGGCGAGAGACGTCCCATGCGCCAACTGCCGTCATCGTTCAACTGATAGAGGATGCGATCATGCAGGCGATTTGTGCGGCCTTGCCAGAATTCCAGCAGGTGCGGTTTGACAATATAGCCGCCCCACGCTTCGGGCATGGGCACCTCATCCGTATTCGCATAGACCTTTTCGAGTTCGGCCAAGCGAGCTTCGAGCGGAGCCCGCGACGGCAGTTCGGCGCTTTGGTTGGATACGACGGCGCCTATGCGGCTGCCTTTCGGGCGACCCCTGAAGTAAGCCTCTGAGGTTTCTTTGGAAACCTTTTCCACAATACCTTCCACTCGAACTTGCCGTTCTAGTTCGGCCCAATAATACGTGAGGGCGCAACGGGGATTGGCAGCCAGTTCGCGCCCTTTGCGGCTTTCGTGGTTGGTGTAAAAGACGAACCCATCACGCTCCAGGCCCTTCAGAAGGACTATGCGGGCGGAGGGCTTTCCAGTGGCGTCCACAGTAGCTAAGGTCATGGCGTTTGGCTCTTTGAGTTGCGCGCTCTTGGCCTCCTGGAACCAGTGCTCAAACTGCCTGATGGGATGCGGGTTGCAATGCGCCTCATCCAGCGCGGACAAACGGTAATCTTCGCGCAAGTTACTTAATTCAAGCGGGTTGGGCATGTTCTTTATTATGATGACGGGCCGGGGTTGCTATACTCGAAATGTTATGTCGTGGCAATTTTACGCCGTTACTGCGGTGCATCTCGTGGTCTGTTTGATCTTGATCCTGGTCGTTCTGCTGCAAAGCGGAAAAGCGGCCGATCTCGCCGGCGCTTTCGGCGGCATGGGATCGCAAACGGTCTTCGGCCCGCGTGGCACGGCCACAGTTTTATCGAAAGCCACGACAGTGGCGGCTGCGCTGTTTATGATTACTTCGTTGAGCCTCGGGATTATGGCCAATTCGCAGGTTCGCAGTTCGGGGAGTGTGCTGGAAAATCGAACCAAAAGAGCGCCCGTGCAGAAGACGGTACCGCAGAGTTTGCCAACGGCTAAGCCTGCCCCGGTTCCCGCGACACCAGCGCCTGCAACTGCACCGGCGAGGAAGTAGACGGATTTTCGAATTTGCGGAGATGGCGGAATTGGCAGACGCACTAGCTTGAGGTGCTAGCGGGTAACACCGTGGGGGTTCAAGTCCCCCTCTCCGCACCAAATAACTGGCTTTCGTATCAACAAGATACGGAAGCCATTTTCGTCTGTGCCCAAAATGTGCCCAAAGTTTACCCTGTACGGCAGTCATTCCTAGGAAAGCCTTATGGACGTTCTGGTAACTGCTGTGGGGTAGTCCAATCTCTCTCCGCCCCGTTGGTTACCATCAGGTAGCCGCTGGGAATTCAAGCCGGCGGGCTCGTTAGATTAATATTGGTCCGTGCGATACCTTACAAAGCGATGAAGAAAAATACGCTGAAGAGTCTTCAAATTCGGAACCTACTCTCCTTCGGAAACGACAGTCCACGAATTGAGCTGGGAGACCTGAACATTCTTATTGGCCCAAACGGCTCCGGGAAGTCCAACCTGATTGAGATCATCGGATTACTTCGCAGTACTCCAAAAGACCTTGCGGCGGAGATTGGTGACAGTGGAGGGGTGGCCGAATGGCTTTGGAAGGGAAAGTCAAGCGCCAAGATCCCTACAGCTTCTATACAGTGCGATGCCTCCCCGAGTGGTATCAACAAGACGATTTCTTACCAGCTCTCGTTTACTCGGCTCGCGTCGCAGTTGAAGATCGTCGACGAGCGCATCGAAAATGAGAACCCCGACCAAGGTCACGAGAAGCCTTATTCGTACTTCGACCTGAATGGAGGCCGACCCACGCTAAATGTCGCGGGTCATCCCCGATCACTGAAACGAGAAGAAGTTGATAGTCAGCGTTCCATTCTTTCGCAGCGCCAAGATCCCGATCAATATCCAGAGGTCACGTACTTAGGTCGGTACTTTGCGAGTTTCCGTCTCTATCGGAATTGGCAGTTTGGCAGGGATTCTGAAGTTCGAGACCTATATGGCGCAGGTCAGAAGAATGATTTTCTGGAAGAGGACGTCAGCAACCTCGGTCTGATGCTGAACAGGCTGCGGGCTGATCCTTCTTCGAAGGGTGAGTTGCTCCGGCATCTGAAAATGTTTTACTCTGGGGCCGAGGACGTTCTGACACCGATCCAAGGCGGGTTGGTCGATCTGCGAATCGAGGAAGAGAATGGAATTTCAATTCCGGCCTCGCGATTATCGGATGGAACGCTTCGCTGGCTTTCTTTACTGACGATTCTTTTGCATCCCTCACCACCTCCATTGGTTTGTATAGAGGAACCGGAGTTGGGCCTCCATCCGGACATGATTCAGCCACTCGCGAGGCTACTTGTGAGTGCAGCCGAGCGAATGCAGTTAGTTGTTACGACTCACTCCGACGATTTAATCGACGAAATGTCGGGTAATCCGTCGGCGATAATCGTCTGCGATAAACACTCTGGATCGTCGGCGTTTAGGCGTTTGGACGCAGACCAGTTATCCGAGTGGCTCCAGCGATACCGATTGGGCCAACTTTGGCGTACCGGCGAGATCGGAGGGAATCGCTGGTGAGCATTCGTATCTACGTTGAAGGCGGGTTCGAAGGCAGCACGAAGAGCAATTGTCGAAAAGCTTTTGGGGCATTTCTGGGAAAGGTCGTTCCTCCAAGATCGTTTAAGGTCATCGCATCCGGTAGTCGTCAACACGCATTCCAGGACTTTTGTACAGCCCTTCGTCAGCACACTGAAGATCATATTATTCTATTGGTTGATTCGGAAACTGCTGTCGCGGGAACTGCGTGGCAGCATTTGAGTCGGCGGGACGGTGACAATTGGTCGCGTCCGACTTCAGCGCTCGACGACCAGGTCCACTTGATGGTTCAGGTGATGGAAGCATGGTTTTTGGCCGATCAACATGCCCTTTCGACCTACTACGGCCAAGGTTTTCTTCGTAATTCTTTACCACGTCAACAGAACATCGAATTGATCGATAAGGAGCGAGTGTTTAAGGCGCTTAGTCACGCGTCTAAGCCTACGCAAAAAGGGGAGTACCACAAGACGCGGCAAGGATTCGATCTCTTGGAACTAATTGACCCAAATTTGGTTAAAACCGCATCCTCCAGTGTGGAAATTCTCTTTAAAGTACTGAATAGCCACTCCGGAATTTAAGAACTGGGCCCTAGTCGATGGCGTGGGTATGGTTTCGAACAAGCCCCCTCTCCGCAGCAGTTTGTGAATGAACTACTAACGGGCTTCCAGGAAACTGGAAGCCCGAACAGCTTCTAAATCAACCGTAGTGGT
>Ga0182012_10004837_pt1 | contig 13984 bp, 17 predicted proteins | sample 612S2SmetaG_FD_120486 | JGI IMG/M metagenome (GOLD analysis project Ga0182012, IMG submission 120486) | Permafrost microbial communities from Stordalen Mire, Sweden - 612S2S metaG | ecosystem: Environmental > Terrestrial > Soil > Wetlands > Permafrost | place: Sweden: Stordalen | collected... | reverse complement strand
CGCCGCCGGCGGCGGCCTCGACATCGAGGCGCTGATCGCCCATTGTCGCCGTCACCTGGCCGACTTCAAGGTGCCCCAGTACATAGCCATCCGCGAGGAGCCCCTCCCCCGCAACCCCGGCGGCAAGCTGCTCAAGCAGCAGCTCCGCGAGGAGACGCGGTGGGGCGAGGCGCTTCGCTAGAGAGACTCCGAGGAGGAGCCGCATGCCAGAGGTACAGACGGTGCAGGGCGCGATCGACGCGCAACAGCTGGGCGTCGTCCTGGCCCACGAGCACGTCCGCTTTCGCGATGAGGCCGTCGCCGAGAACTGGCCCGGGCGCTATGACGAGCAGCTCGAGCTCGAAGCGGCGGTCGCGGCGGTCAACGACGCCAAGGCGCGCGGCGTGCAGACGATCGTCGAGCCCACCGCCATGTTCGGCGGGCGCGACGTCCGCTTCATGGAGCGGGTCGCCGATCAGACGGGCGTGCGGATCGTCCCCTGCACCGGCATCTACAGCTACGACTACCTCCCACACTACTTCGAGAACCGCGATGTCGATGTGATGGCCGACCATTTCGTCGAGGACATCGAAGTCGGCATCCAGGGCACCTCGATCCGGGCGGCCTTCCTCAAGTGCGCCGCCGACGCCGCGGGGGTGACCGAGAACGTCGAGAAGATCCACCGCGCCGTCGCGCGGGCGGCGATCAAGACGGGCGCCCCGATCATGGCCCACTCGATGCCGGCCGTCGCGACCGGCCCGCGCCAGGTCGAGATCTTCGAGCAGGAGGGCGTCGATCTCTCGCGCGTGCAGATCGCCCACTGCGGCGACACCGACGACGTCGCCTACATCGAGGGGCTCCTGGCCAAGGGCGTCTACGTCGGCCTCGACCGCTACGGCCTCGAGATGTACCTGCCGATCGACAAGCGCAACGCGACGACCGCCGAGCTGATCCGCCGCGGCCACGCCGAGCGGCTGACGATCTCCCAGGACTTCTGCGCCTCGATCGACTGGTTCCCCCCCGAGGCCGCCGAGGTGTTCGAAAGCCAGGGGGCGATCCGCAACTGGTCGATGACGCTCGTCTTCGACGAGGTCGTGCCCGCGCTGCGCGAGGCGGGGGTGATGGACGACGCGGTGTTCAACACGATCTTTGTCGATAACCCGCGGCGGTGGCTGGTCGGGGAGTAGCCCTCTCCCCCGCTCGGACAGGCAACAAACGGAGACAACTGCCGCGCTCGAGGTCTGGCAGGATGGGCAACACAAGCGGGCGACGCTCCTGTTCGCCCGCACGCGTTGAAGGGAGGAGTGCGTGATGAGGCGATTCAAGCTCGGCGGCGCCATGGCCGCCGCGATGCTTTCGATCGGACTGCTGGGAGGCTGGGGCATCACCGCGGCGCTCGGTGGCACCTCAGGCGGCGCCCCCAACCTGTCCGGCCCGGTGGTGAAGCCGCTGAAGAGCACGAAAAACTCCGGCAAGGTCAACTGGGCCGTCGTGGAAGCGAACGGGAGCCTGGTTCGCGCCTACCCGACGGGCATCACGACGGAGACGCTGGGAGGCAACGTCTACATAGTCACCGACACCAAGGACATCGAAGACTGCACCTCGATTGGGAGCGTTGGCGAGCCAGGTAGTGAAAGCGAGGTGCTCGGCGAGCTCTCGACCCAGGGACGCGTGGACGACCCGAACAGCCTCTTCGTCGAGACCTTCAACGGCAAAGGTGAAGCGGCCGCAGAGCCCTTCCACATCGCGATCATCTGTTAACGCCCGGCGCGGCGGGCCGGCGCGGTGGCGGCGACGCCACCCGCGGCTCCCGCACTCGCGTCGCGCCCTCAGGCCGGCGCGTACAGCAGCTCGGGCCCCTCGACGCCCTCGATGACCTTGTTGACGGCCGGGTTCGCGGGGTGCGCAGAGAGGCGCTCGGTGGGCAGCGCTCCGCATAGCTCGAGCGCCTCGGCGGCGCCGAGGTCAGGGCTGAGCCAGGCGCGCTGGGCCTCCGGGTCGGCGAGGATCACGGGCATCCGGTTGTGGATCGCCGCGGCCGTCCGGTTCGGCGCTGAGTCGCAGGTCAGCAGCGAGATGCTGTGGATCCACTCCCCCTCGACCTTCGCGGGCGTCCAGACGGCGGCGAAGGCGAACGGGACGCCGCCATCGACCTGGAAGTGAAACGGCTGGCGCGGCTCACCTTTGCGCTCGGGTTTGAGCCACTCGTAGTAGCCGTCGGCGAGCTGCAGCGCGCGGCGCTCGCCCCGCGGTATCAGGCGCCGGTAGGCCGGCTTCTCGGTGACCGTCTCGAGCCGGGCGTTGATCATCTTCGCCGAGCTCTTCAGGTCGGTGGCCCAGGAGGGCACGAGCCCCCAGCGCAGCATGCCCGCTTCGGGCTCACCCTTCGGCGCGATGATCGCCAGCACCTCTTCGGTGGGGGCGATGTTGTAGCGGCGGGTGCCCGCGGGTCCCGCGATCGGGACGCGGAAGCGCTCGTTCAGTTCTTCGGGTCCGGCCGTGTTCGTGTAGCGCCCGCACATCGCCCGAGCATAGAACGGCCCTATAGCGCCGCGGTGATCTCCTCGAGCATCCCCGGCTCACCCGGCAGGTCGGCCAGCGAGGCGGCCAGTACGGCCGCCTGCTCGACCGTCGCGGTCTGGGTCTCCGATGCCCAGCGTGCCAGCCAGCGCAGCGCCCAGGCGTCGTACTCCTTGGGGCTCTGCTGTGCGATTAGCGGCAGGAAGCGTGCCGCGAGCTCGAGCTCCAGCGGCCTGCCTCGCTCGCTGCGCAGTTCCTGGGCGAGGGACATCGCGTAGCGCAGGTCTCCCCTCCCAAGCGCTCCCTCGAGCTCTGCCGCCGGCCGCCACGGTCTCGGTCCCATACGAACATATGTTCGCATAAAGTGCAAACGGAGTGCGCGAGCCGGCGCCTGACCCGGGCGAGCGCGCTCACTCCCCCGCTCGTAGCCTGTAGAGCACGTGGCGGGCGAGCCGGTGAGCGACGTCGATCTGCGGGTGAAGGAAGTCCTCGGCCGGGTCGTGGCGCATACCCAGCCGCTCCATGACGGCCCGCGAGCGCGCGTTGCCGGCGCTCGTGAAGGAGACGACCTCCTCGATGCCGAGCCGGTCGAAGCCGTAGGCGAGCGCCGCGGTGGCGGCCTCGGTGGCGATGCCTCGCCCCCAGGAGATCCGGCTCAGGCGCCAGCCGATCTCGACCGCCGGCGCGAACGCCAGGCGGGGGTCGTTCTGCGGCCACAGCCCGACGAAGCCCGCGAGCTCGATCTCGCCGGGCACCTCCACAGCCCAGGCGCCGTAGCCGTGCGTCTTGAAGCACAGCTCGATCTGCTCGATCAGAGCGTCCGACTGAGCGCGTGTGAGCGTTGCCGGGAAGTGCTCCATGACCTGCGGGTCGGCGTTCAGCTGCGCGAACGGCGCGCTGTCCTCGGCGCGCCAGCGGCGCAGCAGCAGCCGCTCGGTCCTCAGGAGCGGCCCCGGTGGGCCGTCCTCGGCGGAGCTCACGCCCGCAGCGCTCAGGGGTGCAGCCGGACCGGCAGCGTCTTGAGCTGGTTGATGAATGGCGATTCGACGTAGGTCGGCTCGCCGTCCAGGCGAATCTCGGGGTATCGCTTGAGCGTCTCCTCGACCATCAGGCGCAGCTCCAGGCGCGCCAGCGCGGTGCCGAGGCAGAAGTGACGCCCGCCGGCGCCGAACGCCTGGTGCTCGGCTTTGCGGGTGATGTCGAAGCGGTCGGGGTCCTCGAAGCGGGTCTCGTCGCGGTTGGATGAGACGTACCACATGGCCACGCGGTCGCCCTTCTTGATCTCCTGGCCGTTGAGCACCGTGTCCGTCGTGGCCGTGCGCCCGAAGTGAGCGAAGGCGGGGAACATGCGCAGGGACTCCTCGACGGCGTCCGGCACGAGCCCGGGGTCTTCGACGAGCATCCGCATCTGCTCGGGGTTTTCGATCAGCGCCCGCATGCCGCTGCAGTAGGTCGCCTTGGTTGAATCGTTGCCCGCGGCCATCAGCAGGAAGAAGCCCATCACGATCTCGTGTTCCTCGAGCTTCTCGCCGTCTACCTCGGCGTTGACGAGCACCGTCGTCAGATCGTCGGTCGGGCTCTCGCGCCGTTCGGCGATCAGCCTGCCGCAGCGCTCGAAGATCTCGGGGATGTCGCGCTCGACGACGGCGTCCGGCCCTCCGGGGTTCAGGTCCTCGTCGCCGGCGGCCAGCGCGGAGTTCATCAGCCGGGCCCAGATCAGGTCGTCCTCCTCGGGGATCCCCATGAAGCTGCCGATCACCCGCGCGACGATCGGCTGGGCGACCTCCTCGACGAGGTCGCAGGTCTCCCTCCCGTCGAGCCGGTCGAGCACCTTCGCGGCGATCGCGCGGATCTCGTCCTCGTGGGCGGCGATCCGCCGTGGCGTGAAGCCGGCCTGGAAGAGCGCCTTCAGCCGGTCGTGCTTGGGCGGGTCCATGCCGATGAACATCGCCTGCGTCAGCTCGAGCGGGAAGACGGCGTTGATCGCGGTGATTCCCGTCGCCGAGGAGTAGGTCTGCCAGTCGCGGCTGACCTCGTGGATGTCCTCGGCCCGCGTCACCGACCAGTAGCCCGGCGCGTCGGGGTATTCGGAGGCCCGCGAGGTCCAGTGGACCGGGCACTGGCCGCGCAGCTGCGCGAACAGCTCGTGCGGTGGCCCGTCCTGCCAGTTCTCGCGCTCGCCTACCAGCACGTCCTCGAGATCGCTGCGCACCGTGGCCACCTAGACCTCCCCGATCGTTTTCCAGGCTGCGCCGCCGATACTAGCGGCTGGCGGGCGCCCGGGTGCGATCCGGCTGGGGCGCCGACAGCGAGTCGCCGGCGAAGGTGAGCATCTGGGAGAGATGGGCGGCGACCGTTTCCAGGCTGTGTTCCCCCGGGTAGATCGCTGCCGTCGCGTCGGCGCCCTCGGCGCGCAGCTCGGCCGCGAACGGCTGGTCCTCGGCGGGGTTGGCGATCCGGTCCTGCGCGCCGCCGTAGAGGAAGGCGTGCAGGCCCAGCGTGGAGATCGCGTGCCGGTCGAGGTGCAGCTGCCCTTCGAGCCCGTCGAAAAACCCGAGCCAGCTCTCGACGACGCCGAAGCGGTAGGGGTTGTCGAGCGTCAGCTCCATCGCGCCGTAGCCGCCCATCGAGAGGCCGGCGATCGCGCGGGCGCCACGCGCCGGGATCGTCGCGAGGCTCCGGTCGATCAGTTCCTGGACTTCGAGGACGTAGCTTTCGTAGTTCAGGCCGTTGAGGTTGCGCCAGTTGTTGGCGCCGGGGCCGCCCTGGATCATCACGGCGATCATCGGCCGGATCGTGTGGTTGGCGATCAGCGCGTCCAGTTCACCCTGGAGCCCGATTTCCAGGAAGGCGCCGGCCGACTGGCTGTTGCCGTGGAGCAGGTAGATGACCGGGTAGCGGGCCCCGGAGGCGCCGTAGCCCGGTGGCAGGTAGACGAAGAACGAGCCCTTGTGATGCAGGGCGACGGACGCATAGCTCGCCTTCTCGATGGTGCTGCCCGCGTGATCCCTGTTCACCTCGACGAACTTCGCCTGCGCCAGCAGTGTCGGCGTGCTGCGATCGGCGACGGCCCGGACGGGGTGCGTGCCGGGCGGGGCGAGCCCGAGCGGGCGCCGCAGGGCCAGGGCCCCCCCGACCACCACGAGCGCGCTCAGCAGGAGCGCGATCGTGATCCGGCGGGCGCGCAGCCACGGCGCCGGCAGCGGCTCGGGTGCCGGGCGGCTGCGGACCGGCGGGTGGACCGGCACCCAGGCGGGCGGCAGCACCTCGGCGGTGGCGAGGTGCTGGCCGGGCCAGCTCCACTCGCCGAGGCCATCGAGCCATTCCGCGCCGCGCGGCGCTCTCGCTGAGGGGGACATTCAGGGGATTGAACGGCGAGGAGGGCCGAAACCCAACCTCTGCATGAACACACCCAGACGAGGCCCGCCGGTAGCGATGGTCTACGAGCAGGCCGGCACGGTGACCGGCCAGGCGCCGGGGTGCGACGGCTCGTAGCGATCGAACACCCGGACCTGCTGGGCGGGGGTCGCCCGATCGGCTGTCGGCGCGTAGCGCCCGCCGCCGGCTGCCAGCCACGTCGAGACGGTCCACTGATCGCCGCCGTAGTAGGGCGGGTCGACGATGTGCCAGTTCCCCGAGGACTCGAGGTCGGTCACACAGTTGACGAACGACCGCGGAACGGTTGACGTGGCGCGGGCCACGCGGAACACGTTGAGCCGGCCGAGCGGCCTGCGGGCGGGGCCGGCGTCGGCGTCGCCGGCGAAGCTGAGGCGCAGCAGCCGGCTGCCGAGGCGCCGCGGCAGGTAGCTCAGCCGGAAGCGCCCCCGTGACGAGGTCTGGGCGAGCGACAGGGTCCGCCAGCCGCGTGAGCCGAGCGCCTGCAGCGTCACCGCCTCGCCGGGCTGGGCGGGGTGGGCGCCTTCCAGTAGGGCGCCCGTGACCGTGGCGCGGTGGTTCTCGAGCACGTTCAAGTGCTCGCTGTGAACCTCGAGTGTCGTGTGGCTCGGCGTGAAGATCAGTGCCGGCGCCGTCGAGACGACACCGACCGGGGCCAGCAGGGGCGCAGGCTGAGCAGGCGTCGCGGGGACGTACATGTGGTGAAGAACCTCCTTGGGGTCCGCCTACGGGGTTAGCTGTCGGGCTCACGGCCGCCCCGCACGCGAAATGGACACGTGCGGGCCGGGCGTTACGGGCGCATCAGCGGCCGATTCGCCCCATCCGGATCCCGCGCAGGCGATCCGGCAGTGGGTCCCCCGTTCGCCTCCATCCACGGAGGCGACTCGGCTGGTCGAACAATCGTTCGCACGGTAGGTGGTCGCTTCCCGGACCAGTGTGACCATGGTCACACGGCCGCTTCTTCCCCCCGGAAAGGCTCGATTTGCAGGACATTTATTTAGGATTGCTTTACCGACGCACGCGGGGGTTCCTCCCGGTTTGGAGCCCCGCTACGGTCACACGACGATGACCGGCGCCCTCACGAAGCTCCGCCACGCGATCGATGGCCGCAAATGGATCCTGTGGGTGATGCTCGCGGCGGTGCTCGTGATCGCCTGGTTCGTCGTCGTCTCGCTGCTGCCCCATCACGTCGTCAACACGATCCAGGGCTATGAAGAACGGGCCAACGGCCTGCGTGAAGTACCGAAGGGCCGACCCGAATCGGGCTGAGCCCCGGCTTCGCCCCGGCGGCGCGGTGCAGGCCGTGACGGGGTGTAGCTTGACCGGCACCGTTTGCCGCCCGGGACACGTTCCCCGTCGAGAGGAGACCCAGATGTCGATGGACCAGAGCAAGCTCGGCCAGGTCGTGGCCGAACAGATGGAGGCGATCGAAGAAGACCACGGCGAAGAGTGCGAAATCGGCGACGTCTGCGTGATCGTCGAGGTCCTCTGCCCCGAGAACTCGACCGTCCGCGTCCGCAGCAGCGATCAGCGCCCCCACATCCGCCTAGGTCTGCTGACCCAGGCGCTGAAGATGGAACTGTTCGGCTGAGCCCCTAGCGCAGGGGCTCGCTCACCTGCCCGGCGATCATCTCCGCCCGCGGTGGGGGCGCGGGGGCCTGCGCGGCGAGCCGGAGCCTCGCACGGCGGCCGAGGATCGCCTGGATCGAGTCCTTGGCGGTGTAGTCGATCCCGGCGAGGATCGCGGGAAGGCCGAGCAGCGGCGGCCTGCCGTCGGCCGTTCTCGCCAGCTGGATCCTGTGCCAGCCCGATCCGGACGCCGCGCCGAGCATCTTCACGAGCGGGGCCGGGCCGCCCAGGCGCGGAGCCGGCCGCTCGAGCACGTCGGTTTCGCCACGGACGAGCGCTCCCGCCAGCTCGGGGCGGACCGCGAGCGGGCGCCCAACCCCGACCATCGCGCAGACCTCCGCGGCCAGCGCCCGGTCGATCTCCGCGCGGGTCCTGAACCCGCCCGTCAGGATCACCGGCACCTCGCTCGCGGCGGACGCCGCCGCGGCGCTCGCCCAGAACGGTGACTCGTGCTCGCTCTGGAGCTCATGACCGTCGCTGTCGAGGCCGAGCATCGCGGGTGATTCGTAGTTCCCGCCGCTGATCTCGAGGAGATCGACACCCGCCGCCTCCAGCAGGCCCGCAAGCTCGGCGAGCTCCCCGTCCCCGCCCGCCCGCGAGTCGAGCTTGACCGCCAGCGCAGCCGAGGCCCCGAGCAGCGAGCGCAGGCCGGCGACGATCTCCACCAGCAGCCGCGCGCGATTCTCGAGCGGGCCGCCGTAGGCGTCGGTCCGCCGGTTGTGGGCCTCGTCGAGAAAGCTGTCCAGGAGATAGCCGTGGGCGCCGTGGATCTCGACGCCGGCGAAGCCCGCGGTGACGACCCGCTCACCGGCGTAGATGAAGCGGTCCCGGATCTCCCCGACCTCTTGCAGGGACAGCGCCCGCGGGCGACCGAAGAGCCCTGCGATCGGCACCGCGGGCCCGTCGGAGGGCGCGACGGGATGCGGCTGCACGAACCGGTTGGTCTGGCGTCCCGGGTGCGAGAGCTGGACCAGCGTCGGCGTGCCCGCGGCGCTGTCGGCCCAGCGCCTGAGCGCGCTCTCGTCCGTCTGGGAATCGATCACGATGTTCCGAGCCCGCTCGAGGTGGCTGCGATCCACCATCACGTTGCCGCTCAGCACCAGTCCGGCCCCGCCGCGCGCATTGGCCTCGTAGAGACGGAAATGACGTTCGTTCGGGTCGTTGCGCGGGCCCGCGATGCCCTCCGTCATCGCCGCCCGGCAGAGGCGATTCTCGAGTGTGAGGCCGCAGCGCAGGCGCAGCGGCTCGTTCAGCGAGGCGGGCATGCCGGCGATCATAGGGCGCGGCGCGCCCGCGCGCCGGAGCGCCTCCGGGTCAGCCGCGGGGGGCCCCGGCGGGTAGAACGCCTGCCGCGCCCGAATCAGCGACAATCGGTGCCATGGCGAACAACGACCGTCTGACAGCGCTCGACTCGACCTTCCTGCACCTCGAGGACCACTCGCCGGCGCACATGCACGTCGCCTCCGTGATGGTCTTCCAGGGCAAGGCGCCGACGCACGACGAGTTCGTCGAGCACATCCTCTCGCGGCTTCACCTCGTCCCCCGCTACCGCCAGCGCCTGGCCTACGTACCGCTCGGCCAGGGGCGCCCCGTCTGGACCGACGACCCGCACTTCAACCCGCGCTACCACATCCGTCACACCGCGCTTCCCAAGCCGGCCGACGACGCCTCGCTGAAGCGCCTGGCGGGGCGGATCTTCTCCCAGCGACTGGACCGCTCCAAGCCGCTGTGGGAGATCTGGCTGGTCCAGAGCCTGTCGGGCAACCGCTTCGCCGTCGTCGCGAAGACCCACCATGCGCTGGTCGACGGGATCTCCGGTGTGGACATCACGACGGTCCTGTTCGACACGGCCCGCGAACCCGCGCCGACGGCGCCGCCGGCCAGCTGGAGCGCCAAGCCGCTGCCCGGTCCCGCGAAGCTCCTCGGCGAGGCCCTGCTCGAGCGCTCGACGGTGCCCAACGAGATGCTGCGCGGCGCGCGGGCACTGCTGCGGGCGCCCCGCCGCGCCGCGACGCAGCTCCGCGACGGCCTCGTCAGCATCGGCGCGACGACGCTGGCCGGGATCAGCGCCCCGGCGCCGCCCAGCCCGTTCAACGTCGACATCGGCCCGCACCGGCGCTACACCTTCCTCGACGCGGACCTGCAGCGCTTCAAAGCGATCAAGGACTCCCTCGGCGGGACGCTCAACGACGCCGTCCTGACCTCTGTGACGCTCGCCCTCGGCCGCTACCTGCGCCGCGAGGGGGTCGACACGGAGGGTCTCGTCCTGAAGGCGATGGTGCCAGTCTCGGTCCGCGCCAAGGAGCAGCGCGGTGCGCTCGGCAACCAGGTCGCCGCGATGTGGGCGCCGCTGCCCGTCGGCGTCGAGAACCCCGCCGAGTGCCTCACGAGGATCGCCGCGGCGATGGAGGATCTGAAGAAGTCCGGCCAGGCGGTCGGCGCCCAGGTCCTGACCAACCTCGCGGGCTTCGCTCCCCCGACGATCCTCAGCCAGGCGGCGCGCCTGCAGGCCCGCCAGCAGTTCTTCAACCTGGTCGTCACGAACGTCCCCGGCCCGCAGTTCCCGCTCTACCTGCTCGGCCGCCAGCTCGAAGTGCTCTATCCGGTCGTCCCGCTCGCGCAGCGCCAGGCGCTCGGGATCGCGGTCATGAGCTACAACGGCCACCTCGGCTTCGGCCTGCTCGGCGACTATGACGCGCTGCCCAAGCTCGAGGCGATCGCCGACGACCTGAAGTGGGCGATCGCCTCGCTCTACCGCGCCGCGGGGCTCAGCCCGACGAGCAAGCGGGCTGTCGCCAAGAAGGCCAAGCGAGCCGCGCGTGCGAGCTCGCCGGCGGCGGGCTCGAGCTCGCGAAAGCCCGCCAGCGCCAGCTGAGCGCATACGATCGGGCGATACGCCTCGCCCTGTGCCAGATCAACGCCACCGTCGGTGACATCGCGGGCAACGCCCGGCTGATCGAGGACGGTCTCGCGCAGGCCCGCGCCGCCGGAGCCGAGCTGGCACTGTTCCCCGAGCTGGCCCTGACGGGCTACCCGCCCGAGGACCTGCTGCTCAAGGAGCACTTTCTGGCCGACGCGCGGACGGCGCTCGACGGGCTCGCGGCCCGGGCGCAGGGGATCGTCGCCGTCGTCGGCTTTCCCGAGCGGGCCGAGGACGTCTTCAACGCCGCCGCCGTCCTCGCCGGCGGCGCCGTCCACGCCATCTATCGCAAGGTCTACCTGCCGAACTACGGCGTCTTCGACGAGCAGCGCTACTTCCAGGCCGGCTCGGCGGGGGCGGTCATCGAGATCGGCTCCGAGCGGATCGGGCTGACCGTCTGCGAGGACATCTGGGAGCCGGGGCCGCCGGCCAGCGAGGAGGCGCAGGCCGGTGCGACGCTGATCGTCAACATCTCCGCGTCTCCCTACCACGCGGGCAAGGGCGCCGAGCGCGAGCGGATGTTCTCCCAGCGGGCCCGCGACAACCTCGCCTGCGTCGCCTTCTGCGGGCTGGTGGGCGGGCAGGACGAGCTGCTCTTCGACGGGCACTCCTGCGTGATCGACCACAACGGCGCGACGATCGCCAGGGCCGCCCAGTTCCGCGAACAGGTGCTGATCGCCGACGTCGACCTCGCCGCGGCCGCGGCGGCCCGGCTGCGCGACCCCAGCCACCGCCCCGCCGCCCGCCGCGGCGGGCATCCCGTGAGCATCCTGCCGGCGCTTCCCGCCGCGCGGGTGCCAGCCGAGGCGCACCCCGCCGGGGGCGAGCTGACGCCGGCGCTCGCGCCCGTCGAGGCCGAGCTCTACAGCGCGCTGACGCTCGGCCTGCACGACTACGTCGAGAAGAACGGCTTCGCTCACGTCGTGCTCGGGCTCTCGGGTGGCATCGACTCGGCGCTCGTCGCCTGCCTGGCCGCCGACGCCCTCGGCGCAGAGCGGGTCTCGGCAACGATCATGCCCTCGCCCTACTCCTCCGCGTCGACCCAGCAGGACGCGCGCGATCTGGCCGGGGCGCTCGGGCTGGACGTCCACGAGCTGCCGATCGCCGCCGCGATGAGCGCCTACGAGACGACGCTCGCGGACTCCTTCGCCGGGCGCGATCCGGACCTGACCGAGGAGAACCTGCAGGCCCGGATCCGCGGCAACCTGCTGATGGCGCTCTCGAACAAGTTCGGCTGGCTCGTGCTGACGACCGGCAACAAGTCGGAGATGTCGGTCGGCTACACGACCCTCTACGGCGATCTGGCGGGAGGCTTTGCCGTCATCAAGGACGTCCCCAAGACGATCGTCTACCGGCTCTGTGAGTGGCGCAACTCGCCCGCGGGGGCGCGCGAGCCGGTGAGCGGCGCGGCGCGGGTGAAGTCCCCGATCCCCGCCTCGATCATCGAGCGGGCGCCTTCGGCCGAGCTGCGCCCCGACCAGCGCGACGAGGACTCGCTGCCGCCCTATGAGCTGCTCGACAGGATCCTCGAGGGCTACGTCGAGCTCGACCTCAGCCGCGAGCAGCTGATCGCCCAGGGGTTGCCCGCCGGGGACGTCGAGCACGCGATCAGGCTCGTCGACCTGGCCGAGTACAAGCGCCGGCAGGCCCCGCCCGGGATCAAGATCTCCGCGCGGGCGTTCGGGCGCGACCGGCGGATGCCGATCACCAACCGCTACCGCGGCTAGAGGCGCCGATCGGGCGGGGCGCGCGCCCGCGCCGTTAACCTGCGCCGGTGCGCCGCGCCGTCCTCCCCCTCGCCGCCGTCTGCGCGATCGTCCTCGGTGGCTGCGCGAACACGCTCCAGGACCGTCCGATCTCGCACACGATCCTCGAGCAGCTGATCCTCGCCCCCTACCCCGTCTACTGGCTCGGCGGCTCGTTCAGGAGCCTCGCGATCACCGAAGGGACCCACGACCCGAGCGGCTCGTTCAGCCTCCAGTACGGCGACTGCATCCATGGCGGGCAGGGCTTCTGCCTGACGCCGCTACGGATCGTGACCTCGCCCGACAACAGCTTCGTCCCGGGCGGTGCGGCCCCGTCGGTGATTGAGCGGATCCGCGGGGCCAGCGCCCGCGTCAGCGAGTCCGGCAGGGCGATCGCGATCGCCACCGGTCCGGTCGTCGTCTCGGTCTTCGCCCAGGACGCGGCGCTCGCCTACGGCGCCGCGCAGGCGATGGTCCCGATCAACTCACCCGGCTCGCCCGGCGGGCCGCTGCCGGCCCGTCTGCCCGACACCGGTTTCGGGTCGCGCCCGCTGCCTGCGCAGCTGCCCCCGGCCGTGCGCCAGATCGGCTGAGCGCAGACGCCCCCGCTCGCTCAGGCGGGCCGGGCGGGGCGAACGGCGATCGTCATCCGCGTCAGCGCGCAGGTGCGGCCGGCGTCGTCGGAGAAGCTCACATCCCAGACCCAGGTCGTGCGGCCGCGGTGCACCCGCGTCGCGACGGCGTGGACGGCCCCGTCGGTGATCGGGCGCAGAAAGCTCGTGCTGTTGGCGAGCCCCACGGCCGTCGCTCCTGCCTCGGTGACGGCCAAGTGGGTCGCCATCGAGGCGATCGACTCGGCGATCGAGGCGTAGACGCCGCCGTGGACGAGCCCGGCGGGCTGCTTGACCTCGGGGCGGACCTGCAGCTGCGCCCGCACCTCCGTGTCGGAGACGGACAGCAGTTCGAGCCCGTAGAGGCGGTCGAATCCCTGGATCGCCGACTGCAGCGCGTTCGCGTCCGGTGTTGCCATCGCGCCGCCACGATAGCCTACGGTCCTCTCGCGCCGGCCCCGTCGTGGCCGGGGGACCCGAGACACACACCATGAGCAGATTGGAAGAGCTTCCGCCCGACCAGCGCGCCGCGCTGTCGATTCTGCTGCGCCAGCGAAAGACCTACGCCGAGGTCGCCGGGCTCCTGGGCATCACCGAGCGGGCGGTCCACGACCGCGCCCAGGCGGCGCTCGCGGCGCGCCTTGATGGCGAGTTCGCGTTCGTCCCAGGCGATCTCGGCGTGATCCACTATGCGCGCCGCAAACAAACGCTCGATGTCGGCGAGCTGCACTGGAGCTGCGAGAAAGATGCGCGCCTCGCGTTCCGCACCGTCCAACTCCGCGGCGACGATGAACTCTGATTTGGACAGCGCCTGCGGCTCGGCAAAGCGGGCACCGCGCCCGTTCGCCAGGATGTAACGCCCGCCGTCCCCGCGGGCCCGGGCGATCCGGTCGGGATAGGCGAGCGCCAGCAAAGCGCCGGTGGTGGTATGGGGGTCCCCGCTGTCCCGCGCGCCGTGATCCCATGCGCGCTGCCAATCGGCCGAACTCCGCCGTGCCTGGCGCAGCGCGCGCTCGTCGACGTCGATTCCCGGTGGCAGCGCATGGGCCTCGCCGCGCAGCGCCGCGATGCGCAGGCGCAGATCTACATCGCGCGCCCCGGCGGCCGCCCGCAGGATATCGCGCTCGCTCAAAGTAGCGGCCAGATCTGCGGCGAGACGCGGGAATCCGAGCTGGCGTCCCCGG
>Ga0182012_10004835_pt1 | contig 13988 bp, 10 predicted proteins | sample 612S2SmetaG_FD_120486 | JGI IMG/M metagenome (GOLD analysis project Ga0182012, IMG submission 120486) | Permafrost microbial communities from Stordalen Mire, Sweden - 612S2S metaG | ecosystem: Environmental > Terrestrial > Soil > Wetlands > Permafrost | place: Sweden: Stordalen | collected... | reverse complement strand
CGCGATGGAGAACCATAATTTTGTGCAGCCGAATCCGCTGTCGAGTCCGGAGCAGATTTTCACCAATCCGGCCGCGCCGTATCTCAACAGTCTGATCACGCCCGGCAACCCCAACGCCGCGCAGGTCGCCTATGCCACGCGCTACTTCAATTCCGGCATCGGCGTTCATCCCTCCGAACCGAACTATGTCTGGCAGGAGGCCGCCACCGATTTCGGTTTTGATGCCGACACCGATCCCAGCGCCGGCACCGGCAACTTCTACACCGCCCCGCATTTCACCGCCCAGCTCAACACGGCCGGCATCCCGTGGAAAAACTACCAGGAAAACCTCCAGCTCACCACCGGCCCCCAGCACAGCGCTTCCGGCACCAGCACCACGGTCATCAATCCCTACTACGGCACCGGCCAATACAACTACGCGCCCAAGCACAATCCCATGGCGTTCTTCACCGACACTTACAACCAGAATGTCTATGAGTTGAGCCAGCTCTTCACCGACCTCACCGCCGGCACCGTCGGCCGTTACAACTGGATCACGCCCAATCAATACAACGACGCCCACAGCGCCCTGACCGGCGGCTTCACCTACCAAAGCACCCTCTACACCGGCGACCAAGCGGCCGTGGCGCAGGGCGACAACTTTCTGGCCACCGTCATCCCGCAGATCATGGCCTCCGCCGCCTACCGGAGCAACGGCGTGATCGTGATCTGGTTCGATGAAACCGAAGGCGGCGACAGCACCAACTACACGCTCCCGGAAATCATCATCTCTCCGCTCGCCAAGGGCAACGCCTATGCCAGCAGCATCGAATACAACCACAGCTCCGACCTCAAGACCATGGAGGAAATCTTCGGCCTGAGCTACGTCAGCAACTCCATCCCCGCCAACCACACCAACTACAGCGGCGGCTTCAACTACACCGCCGCAGTCAATGACCTCAGCGACTTGTTCAAAGGGGTCGCCATCACGGGCAAAACTTCACTTGGCTCGGGCGGGTGTCATATGACCTTTTCCGGTTCTGCGGGCGAGGCCTATTCGGTTCTAGCCAGCGACGCCATCAACTTACCATTGTCTCAGTGGCGGACGATCGGCGGTGGAAACTTCAGCGGTGGAATTCAGGCGTTCACGGATACGGACGCAGCCATTCATACCAATAGATTCTATATCGTAAGATTAAAGTAACCTGAATCAACCCCGCTATAACCGCGACGGCGCTCAACTCGGGCGTCGTCGCCATGCTCGGTAAAATCGCAAATATAGCTTTTTCAAGTTCGAAATATTTGCCACGCGATCAGGCGATGGTTGAATTCAATATTCGCATCACGATTTATGCCCTCAAATTTGGCGGAGATTACGGTAAGGTTTGACCCGCTTGGCGCTCATGCCAACGAACCGCGCAACAAATATTGCTGCCACTGTCCCGCCAATGTTCAAACCGCTTGAAGCCATGGACACTGAAATCATTTTCGCTTAAACGCGGGCACAAGCCGTCGCCGATGGTGTCCAAGGTGATGTCACCAAGACCGCGCAGCAAGCCGGAATCAAATTTCCGGTTTTCCTGACTCGCGCCGTGTTCGAAGCTTAGGTCACTGTCCGACTGATGTTACCGGCCACGCCGCGGCCGGGAGGCTTTGGGATGTCGTCTGGATGTTGCGCTTGGCCGTTCTGCGCAGTCGCCCCGGCGTTGACCGTTTGCCGGTCGCGCTCAATGTCCGCAACGACAATCTCCAGGCCAATCTGGTGACGTTGATTGCCTCTTGTGACCGTTGGATATGCACGACCCGCAGCCCGTCATCACCGTCATGTTGCCATGAAGAAGATTGAACTACAAAATCGCGCGGCTGGCGCGGTTTAAAGTAAATTATCCTTGATTTTACAGGCATTTTTGCTTTTTGGTTTTTGAAACCAAACTGGACTTTTAACGTCGCGCCGCGCTGTCCCTACCTTGGATAGTTGGTAAACTGCAGAATCTCATTTTGTCACCCACAAGCCAGCCGGCGGAAAATTTCGGAAGCATCAAGTGCCCTGCCGTTCCAGCCGCTGGAATTCTTCGCGCAGCATTTCGGTGACGCGGTTTTTTATGAGATAGACCTGATCCACTTTGACGCTGAAGGTCTGGGCGACTTTTTCCGGCGGCCATTCGCGGTTCACGTAGCAGTCGAAGATTTGAAATTTCTGCGGATCGAGGCGGTGTTTCACGCGGGTCATGGCCGCGGCGAGCAGGGTGTGCCCCCAATCCGCTTCCCAAACTGCGTTGAGGTCCGGGCTGTTTTCATCGGCGATTTTTTCGATGGTCGCGGTGCGCGCCGTGTCCTCGGCGCTGGCCTGATGGGCGATGATCGGTCCGCGTTTGCGCAGCTGGTCCACGATGCGCCAGCGGGTTTGCGTGAGCAACCACGCCTTGAAAGTGCCGATGGCGGGATCGTATTTGAAGGTGGGCATTTGTTTGGCGACGACGACGAGGGTTTCCTGCACCACGTCTTGCGCCTCGGCATCGCTTAAGCCGGCTTTGCGGGCGAAGCCGTAAAGGAGCTGCCAATAAATATCGAAGAATTCCTGCCAACTGGTGTCGTCGCCCGGATTCTTCATTTTCTCCAGCAGCGTGGCGCGCGTGCGGAGCGGATCGTCATCGGTTCTTGCCACGAATGACTAATGCGCTGGCGCTCGGCGCTTGGCAAACAAAAAATCATGCCGGCGAATCGTCTGCTCATTCCCCATCGAGTTCCATGCTGTCCACAAACGCAGCCATGACGATCCGCCGGCTCGCCTCCTCGGCTAGCTGCAGGCGGTTGATACGGGTCAACGTGCCCGCAGAGATTTTTTCTTCCATTAAAAATCGCAGCGCCGCCATCAGGCAGCAGTGCAGCGCGCCCCGGTTTTCAATCCGAAAACGGCGCAACGCGTCCGCATCCGGCAACGTCTCGCACCACGGCCACGGAAAATCCGCGTCACGCGAGGCCAGCGCGGCGGCGGTTTCCGAACTGTAAATCTGCTGCGCGTAACAATCGGCCAGCAACGCCAGCAGGGCGCGGGCTTGGGCGAACGGGCTGATCGCAGCCAGCGACAAAGGCTTGAGCATGCCGTCCGCAATCGTTTCGGTGGCCGCCTGAATGGCCTGCGCGAGCCGGGCTGCTTTGTCGGCGGCGGCCGGGGTCGCCGCCCCGACCGGCTGAAAACGGGTTTCAGATTCCATGATGGTCATCGTATTCATAAGCATCCTTTCAAAGTCCGATTTCGGTTCCATGGATGCGTTACGGAGGATTCAGCAAAATCTTTCAAACTATTTGGATGGGATTCTGGAGCGACGGCTGAAAGAAACAGCGGGCGGCGGCGTATCTAATATGGGAAGCCGCGCAAAAGCGGGCAAAATGGATTGCTTGCTTTACCGCCGCCGGTGATTTAAAAAATGCGTAATCGGAAAGGTTGGGAACGAGGTGGCATATGAAACCATTGGTCACAATAGCAAGCCGGATTTTGCTGATCGCAAGCTGGGGATGGATCGCGTCATCGGTTGGCTTTGCTCACGCGCAAACGAACGATGACATCCGCATCATCGAACTGCGTGGCACGGTCGAAATCCTGCCGCAAGGCGCGGTCAACTGGCTGCATTTAAATCTGGCCGATGCGCTGCATCCGCACGACCGCGTCCGCACCGGCACGAATAGTTCCGTCAGCCTGATCTGGTCGGGCCAAACGCCGCTGCGCTTTTCCGAGCTGACTGAGATGGAAATTCTGCCGCCGGAAAAAGCGGACGATGACCACAGCTTGCGACTTATCCAGGGACTGCTCTATTTTTTCCATCGCGATAAACCGGGCCGCATCCGCATCATCACGAGCGGTGCCTTCGCCGGTGTCGAAGGCACTGAATTTACCATGCAGGTTGGCCAGACCAATGGTGTCGAGCAAACGACCCTATCCGTGATCGATGGCAAGGTTCGTTTCAGCAACAACGCCGGCACCTTGTTGCTCACCAATGGCGATCAAGCGGTGGCCGAACCCGGCCAGGCCCCTCGGCGCACGGCCGGCTTCATCGCGAACAACCTTTTGCAATGGTGCTTCTACTATCCCGGCGTTCTGGATTTAAACGATCTGCCACCGGCATTGCGCGCGAACAGTTCACTCGCCGAATCCCTGAGTGCCTATCGAGAGGGCGACTTGTCCGCGGCTCTCGAAAAATATCCAATCGCCCGGCAGGATAGTTCTGAAGCCGAACGACTCTATCACGCAGCACTGTTGTTGAGCGCCGGCAAGATTCCGGAAACAGAAACCATGCTTGCCACCATTGTTTCGACTCAGTCATCCGAAACAAATCAACGTCTTGCCAATGCGCTGCGCACGCTCATCGCCGCCGTGAAACACGAACCGCGACCGACTATTGATAACTATAAATTACCGACCGAGCTGCTCGCCGGTTCCTACTATGAACAGTCTGTCGCTGGACCAGACTCGCTCGCGCGCGCTTTGCAACTCGCGCAGCGCGCCGTCACCAATTCACCTAATTTCGGCTTCGGTTGGGAACGCGTGGCGGAATTGGAATTTAGTTTTGGCCGCACCGAGCGCGCGCTCGCCGCCTTGAACAAAGCTCTGATAATTTCGCCGCGTAACGCGCAGGCCTTGGCATTAAGCGGTTTTCTGCTCGCCGCACAAAATCAGCCGCGTGCCGCCATTGAACAATTTAATCGTGCGCTGGCAGTGGATTCCGCCCTCGGCAATGCTTGGCTCGGTCGTGGCCTATGCCGCATCCGGCTTGGCAAAGCCAAAGCCGGCCGGGAAGATCTGCTGATTGCCGCCGCTATGGAACCGCAACGCGCCACGCTGCGCAGCTATCTCGGCAAAGCCTTTGGCGATGCGGGCGATACGCCGCACGCTACGCACGAACTGCAGCTCGCGAAACAACTCGATCCCAACGACCCGACCGCGTGGCTTTATTCCGCCTTGATGGACGAACAAAACAACCAGATCAACGACGCCATCCGCGACCTGGAAAAATCCCAGGCATTGAATGATAATCGCAGCGTGTATCGTTCCGGCCTGCTGCTGGACCAAGACCGCGCCGTGCGCAGCGCGAATCTGGCGAGGATATATCAGGAGGCGGGGATGGATGAATTCAGCGTGCGTGAAGCAAGCCGAGCGGTGAATGACGATTACGCAAACTATTCGGCACACTTGTTCCTGGCAAACAGTTACGATGCAATGCGTGACCCGAACGGAATCAACCTGCGCTACGAAACACCGGCGGAGAGCGAATATTTGATCGCTAACCTGCTCGCGCCGGTAGGAGCCGGCACCTTGTCACAAAGCATCTCACAGCAAGAGTATTCCAAATTGTTTGAGCGTGACCGCTTTGGTGGATCTTCCGATACCGAATATTTGAGCCGCGGGGCTTTCAACCAGTCGGGCACCCTGTTTGGAACGTTTGGCAGCAGCAGCTATTCGTTTGAATCCGCCTACCATTCCGATCCCGGCCAGCGGGAAAATGGCGATTTGGAACAAAAAGAATTGTTCTTTCAGTTCAAACAACAGCTGGCGTCGAAAGACACCTTTTATTTCTCCGCTTTAATAGACAACAGCGACGGTGGGGACCTGGCCGAGTATTACAACCAAACCAACGCAAACTTTGGACTGCGAACGCATGAGAAGCAGGAACCGATTTTGGTGGCTGGCCTGAATCATGAATGGTCACCGGGTGATCACACGCTTTTTCTGGCCAGTCGGTTAAATGATCGATATGAGGTTTACAACCCCGCGCAACAAAACTATCTGGTGCTCGATCCGTTTGGAGTGGGAGTTTCCGGTGCGCAGTCATTTTCGGCAAACCAAGATTATCAAAGCCTGCTAAATATTTATTCCACCGAGTTGCAGCAGGTTTGGGAAAAGCCGGGAAGCACTACAATAATGGGTGCTCGTTATCAGTTTGGAGATTTCAAGATTAACAATCTTCAGGCTGACCCGGCTAACTTAGGGGTTAACGTTGGTTACATTGACCCTGGTTCACCTTATCTGGCGGCTCAAACCATTGATTCAGATTTTCAAAGAATCAGTTTTTACGGCTATCATTATTGGCAACTGACCCCGACGATACAAATCAGCGGTGGCTTCAGCTATGACAGCATCAGATTTCCAGAGAATTTTCGCGCCGCCCCGGTGAGCAGTCTGGAAACTTCAATTGAGCAATGGTCGCCCAAAGCCGGTTTTATTTGGACGCCAACTCCACAGACCAGCATCCATTTCGGTTACATGCGCGCCCTATCGGGGGCGAGCATAGACCAATCATTTTTGATTGAGCCATCCCAAGTCGGCGGATTTAATCAATCTTTTCGGAGCATAATTCCGGAATCGGTCGGCGGCGCCGAAGCCGGAGCGAAGTTTGAAATCATCGGCCTGGGTTTGGAACAAAGATTTGCATCGCAAACCTATGTTACGCTGACCGGGCAGATTTTGAATTCCCACGTCGCCCGATCGCTTGGAGACTTTGAGTTTAATATTCCTCGCTTTAATTCAATTTTTGCCCAGCCGGCCACTACGCCAGACCCCTTGGATTACACGGAAAGATCCATTTTGATCAACATCAATCAATTGGTGGGTGAGTGCTGGTCAATCGGGACAAGCTACCGACTTTCCGAAGCGAAATTGAATCAAAATTTTAGCGATATCGGCGCCAGCGCGGTTTCGGGCGGCCAGATAATTGGCTTTAGTTCCACCGATAATTTCAAGTCTGTTTTGCAACAAATTAGTCTGAATGCGATTTATAACAATCCGGCAGGCTTTTTCGTCCAAGGTCAAGCTTTGTGGAACGGCCAGTCCAGCCAAGGCTATCAAAATTACTCATCAACGCCACCCGATGCCAGCTTTTGGCAATTAAACACATTTGTCGGTTATCGTTTTTGTCACCGCCGTGCCGAATTAAAATTGGGATTGCTGAACTTGACGGACGAAAATTACCAGCTTAATCCTTTGACGCTCTATAACGAACTACCACACGGTTTGACATTCACCGCTCGTTTTCAAATCAATTTTTAAGTTTACTGGTCTTGCCGGAACATTCCTCCTGCGAAAGCCGCATTGGTTTTCAGGTGTCCGAAAACCATCTCGACGAGGCCTTAAAATATTAGTTGTTGGTATACATCCAATTTAAGTAAATAGTTGTAAGGTTGCCAGCGCTCGCTTTTTTGAAAAATACAACGACCTGATAGTAGGGGGTTAGGTCTTGCGGAGATCCACTGCTTGTGTTCATTAGTCTTGTGGCAGTAGCCAAATTTATGCCGCAATTCGTTGCCACACAAACGATGTTGCTGTCATTGACTAAACAAGCTTCCTTGATTTGAATTCCGGTGACTAGGGAAGTGCCGTTACTTGTGTTACAAGTGCTCACCGATAAAACCGGAAGATGGTGATCATTTGGTATAAACGTTGTTCCAGGCGTAGCTGCATTCGGCCCGCAAAAAAAATTTGTAAAAGTATAATAATGATCCCAGCCGGCCGTCGGCGGGAAACAGGATTTGATGTTCGCATTGTTAATTGATTCGGATATCGGTCCAGTCAGCATGCCGCTGCTGGGATGGGCAATAAAAATATATGGCAATATCTTGTCGCCAATCCCCACCATTATTAAAACTATAATTGTCAAAACAACGGCTATTACAATCCTTCGGTTAGTTTTATCCATATCGTCTCCTGATTGATGGTTATGTCACGCTTTGACAGCCTCCCGACCAGCTGTATTAGCGGTGGCAAAGTGGCCCCAGCGCTTCAACTTCTTTTGTCTCACCAGAAGGCCGGCTTGTAAAGAGAAAAAGTGAAGCTAAAAATTCCTTTCGCCGGACAAGCGCTGCGCTAAACTCGTTGGCGGATGGGTTCAATTTTCCAAGAAACTTTTGGCTGGACGCATGGGGCAGGCCTCGTTCGCCCCGGTTTTGCGTTGGCCGGCACGCCGTGAAGGTCGCGCTTTTCATCAAAAAAATTTTGATCAAGCCTGTGCTGGTCGGCGCGGCGCTGACAGCCTTGTGCGGCCTGTGGTTGTGGGGGACACGGTTCGGTAGTGCCTGGGAAAATGCCAGCTACGATTATCTTTTCCGCTTTGGCACCCATGCGGCCTGCCCAGACCTCGTTGAAGTGTTGATGGACAATGATTCAAATAAAATCCTCGGACAAACGCGAAGGGGGCCTTGGGATCGTGCGGTCCAGACACAATTGTTAAACAAACTGACCGGCGATGGTGCCCGCTTGGTGGTGTTTGATGTATTGTTCCAGGCCGCCACAAATCCTGACGTGGACGCGCGGCTGGCGGCGGCGATGCAGGCCAATAGCCGGGTGGTGTTGGCGGCGAGTCTCTCGGACGATTCCGATAGCACTTTGAATCGGCTCGACAGTGCGAGCATGAAGCCGCCCCTGGAAATTTTTATGACCGCGGCCGCCGGCTACGGGGTGGCTTATGTCGCAACGGTCACGGGCGGCATTGCCCGCCAACACTGGCCATTTTTTTCGCCCGGCGAAGGCGACTTTCAAAGTCTTGCGTGGCGTGCGGCAAAAATTTACGGCACCAATTTAAATGCTGCCGATGGCAACCAATGGCTGCGTTATTATGGGAAAAACGGTCCGGGTTCGCGCGTGGCCTATTATTTGGCGCTGGGGGAACCGGCAGATTTTTTTCATGACAAAATTGTCTTTGTCGGCAACTGGCCGGAGAAGCCCAGTGACCCGGGTGCCGTGGAAACCAGCAATGACAAATTCTGCACCCCTTATACGCACTGGACCGGCAAAGCCATCGGCGGCGTGGAAATCCATGCCACGACGTTTTTGAATCTGATCAATGGTGACTGGCTGCGGCGATTACCAGGATGGGTTGAGGTAATATTCATATTAATCACTGGAATTTTACTCGGCGGCGGACTATGCCTGTTGGAGCCGTTGACCTCGCTGCTGATCGCCATAGGAATCGCGCTCGCCATCACCCTGACTTTTGTTTCGTGGAGTTACTATACCAACTATTGGTTTCCCTGGCTGGCAATCGCCGGTGGACAGGTTCCCTGTGCGCTGGCGTGGTCGTGGGCGGCGCGCACGCGCTCGGTCGCATTTTATCTGGAGCGGCATCCCGGCTATGTTTTGGTGGACGAAAAGCATTTCGGTGCCGGCGCGAGCGGCAAAGTCTGGGTCGTGCGCAATCGCATCGGCCAATTGCAGGCGCTCAAGGAAATCGTCCGGGCGGAAGCTGACAACGAACATTTTTACGAACGCGAATTCAACGGCATCAAGAGTTACATGCCGGTTTCCAGCGAGCATCCCGGTTTGCTGCATATCGGGCATGTCAATTCCAACGACACGGCCGGCTATTTTTATTACGTGATGGAGTTGGGTGAAGCGCTTGATCCGGAATGGCTGGCGAAAGGTGAGGGCTATCAGCCGCGCGATCTGACCCGCGTTTGCAACTTGGAACCGGCCGGCCGATTGCCCGTGCGCGAGTGCATCCGCCTCGGCATCGTGTTGCTGGAAGCCTTAAATTTTCTTCATCGCCGCGGACTTGTGCATTGCGACATCAAGCCGTCGAACATCATTTTTGTGAATGGCCGGCCCAAACTCGCAGATGTGGGACTGGTGCGCGAACCCAGTCAGGATTGCACGCAAATGGGCACGCCGGGTTACATGCCGCCGCCGCCGGAATCGACCGGCACCATCGCGGCCGACATTTATGCCATGGGCATGGTCTTGTATGTCATCAGCACGGGAAACCATCCCAAAGTGTTTGCCGAACTTTCGACCACGCTCGTGGAAATCCCTGAATTCATGCGGCTGAACAAAATCATCTGCCAAGCCTGTCAGCCAGTGATCAGCCGGCGGTATGCCAATGCGAACGAAATGCTGGCCGCGTTGCGCGACGCGCAACGGGACATTGACGCTGATAACACGAAAAAATTGTGAAGACAAATGCGCTCCTAAAGAGTGCGGCGCAATTGGACGAAGGGAATTATTTATCCGTTGTGTCCGTCATCGGCAGAGCGGCGGGCGGCGCTGCCGGAGCGGCCACGGCCGTTGGCGCCGTGTCCGCTCCGGCCAGTTCATCCGGCAAAATCGTCACCGCAATGCGTCGGTTGCGCGCCCGTCCCTCGGCGGTCGCATTGTCGGCGATCGGGCGGAATTCACCGTAGCCCACCGCGCCAACGCGACGCGGATCCACGCCCGCTTTTTCCGTGAGAAAATGGACGGCGGCCAATGCCCGCGCGGTGGACAATTCCCAGTTGCTCGCGAACCGGCTGCGGATCGGCACATTGTCCGTGTGGCCGATCACGTGGATTTTCAGCGTGGGATGTTCCGCCAAAATTGCCGCGATTTTTCTCATCACCGCTTCGCCTTCCGGTTTCAAAATCGCCTCGCCGGAATCGAACATGACGCGATCAAGAATCGTCACCGTGAGCTTGCCTTGCAGTTTGGAAATGGTTACGTCCTTGGATTCGAGGTCCGAACGCATCTCATCTTCGAGTCCCTTGGCCATCTGCGCGGCCACATCTTTTTCCTTTTGCAAATTCGCCACCTGGTTTTGCAGGTCGGTGATCTGGTCCCGATCCTTTTGATTTTCATCGAGGACGCTCGCAAGGCTGGCGTTGTCGTTTTCCAATTTGGACTGGCGCGATTCCAGTCCGCGCAATTTTCCCAACGCTGCCGCCCAAAGCAACAAGGCCAGCACCAACAAAACTCCGAGAATCCCGGCGACCCACCACGCGGTCTTGGTTTTGGCGGCATCGCTGCGGACCGTGCCGTTTTTTTTAATAAATGGATTGTCTTCGCTCATGTCTCGTCGGCTGGATGTTAAACCAACCGGCCGGTGTCTGTCCAAACGAAGAATTTCCGGGCGCGAGCCATGCGGGCATCGCGGAGGAAACTTTGTGACCAATCGCTAAATTAAATTGATCGCGACCTCCGAATGCAATTTAGTGTGTCAGCAATGAATTTTTCCGACGAAAAAGCCGTCGCCCACTTTGTGACGACGGCTCTCTCATCCAGTGCTCAGAAAATCCGACGGCTGAAGGCTTGACGCAAACGCGTTGTGTCCGCGCTGTGAATTTAAATTAGCTGCCCGCAATCGCTGCGTTCCTCGGGTGAACGCCCTCGGCAATTTCTTCAATCAATTTGGCATTGAAGGCGGGCAGATCATCAGGCTTGCGGCTCGTGACCAAGCCATTGTCCACAACGACTTCCTGATCCACCCATTCCGCGCCGGCATTTTTCAAATCTGTCTGGATCGTCTCATACGAAGTCATTTTGCGGCCGCGCACCACGCCGGCGTCAATCAACGTCCACGGTCCGTGACAAATGGCACCGACCGGCTTGCCCGCGCGGAAAAACGATTTGACGAATTCCAACGCCGCCGGATCGCGCCGGAGATGGTCCGGATTCATCACGCCGCCGGGCAACACCAGCGCGTCGTAAGCCTCGGCATTCGCTTCGGCCAAGGTCACGTCCACCTTAACTTTTTTGCCCCAGTCCGTATGCTTCCAGCCTTTGATTTTGCCTTCCGTCGGCGACACCACCTGCGTCTCGGCGCCGGCATCCTTCAGGGCCTCCAATGGCGAAAGTAATTCGTCCTGTTCAAAGCCATCCGTGGCAAGAATGGCAACTTTTTTTCCAGTCAAATTTTGCGTTGTTTGTGTTTTCATATTTCATTTATTTTTTGATTATGGTGATAGGAATGCTTTGATCGAAACCGTGCAGCCATTTTTCTCGGGCTAAGTTATTTACTGCGCTTCTTAGCCGAGCGACCGCCCATTTTCCCGCCCTTGCGAGCCGGTGCTTTGTGAGCTTTTTTACCGACGCCGGAACCGCTTTTTTGGCCGCCGCCGGTCATTTTATTTACCGTGGCCCAAGCGCGGCGTTTGGCTTCGCCGACACCGGTGCCGCGATCTTCATATCCTTTTTCGATATGTTCGGCCTGCCGTTTTTGTTTGTCGGTGTAACTGGATTTGTCTCCCTGTGGCATAACTTTATTTTGATTGATCATTTTCCAAGCTGGAAAGATGCCATCGAAAAATGGGCTGAATATTAACTTTTCAACCTGCTCCTCTTGGCAGTTTGCCATATCGGCATTGCAAGCTGTCAATCAGCATGCAGGGATTGCCAAGATTAAGTTCCTAAGCGTTGATTTGCCATTGGCATCGTAAATTTAGTTTAGCAGTGGCCGGGCCACTGAATCATGGAAGAAAATTATAAATGTCGAACTGCCCAATTGATGCAAGTTGCGGCTTGGCGCAAATTTGCTCCGGCGTTTTGCAATTAAAATGAACCTGTCTTCCGGCTATTCTTTTTGGAGCGTGCGCGATGGATTGATTGCCACTTATCCGTGCTCACCGGCGATGTGAATTGCGAAGTTGCCGTGATCGGTGCCGGCATCACGGGCGCATTGGCCGGCTATCACTTGGCGGAGGCTGGTGTGTAGACGGTTGTTGTGGGATATGGTGGCAATGGAATTACCTACAGTGTGATTGCCGCCGAGATAATTCGCGACGAAATTTTGGGCCGACCAAGTTATTGACGCCGCGATTTTTTCTTTCAACCGGCAGTCGCGATTTTTTCATGCGAGATGGTTTAATATCGTGCGAGATGCATGGCAAATCGTATTGGGATGGATTCAAAATGTGCAAATGGCAATGACACGTCCGTGAAGCCGTTGAAAAACACTGGCATGTTTCACGCTATTCAGAAAATCCATTCGGTCATGAATAGAACACCGCAAAACCCCCGCAAGTCGAAATTAAAGATTTTATTCCTTAATGAGTTGGCCGACATGTATGACGCGGAAAAGCGGATCATTAAGGCGCTTCCCCAATTGGCGGAGGCCGCGACGTGTGAACATTTGAAGGCGGCTTTTTTGGATCATTTGGAGGAGACCAAGGCGCACGAAGTGAAAATCCGGCAGGTCTTTGAAAAATTTGGGGAAGAGCCCAAGGGCAAAAAATGTGACGCCACCATCCGGCTCATCAAGGAAGGCGAGAAAACCATTGCCGCCAATCGTGGCGAGCCGACGCTGAACGCGGCGCTGATTTCAGTCGGAAAAAAAGTTGAGCATTACGAAATCGCCGCCTATGGCTGCCTGCATGAATGGGCGAAACTGTTGGACAACGAAGATGCGGTGCGGTTGCTTGAGGAAATTCTTACGCAAGAAAAAACCTGCGACGATACTTTAAAAGAATTGGCCACGGAAAAAAACCGCGAGGCGCTGGCTTCCGACAACCCTGCTTCTGGCCAGATCAGTTCATTCAAAAAAATTCACCGAAAACCGTCCAGAAAAAATCCCAGGTAAAATCAGTAAAAAACTAAATTGGAATTATGAAAGAAAACAATAGTGCGCAAAACCTCGGCATCAGCCGCGAACAAATGGTGGAACTCTTGAACGATGATCTGGCGCGGGAATACCAAGCGGTCATCGCTTACACCGTCTATAGTCAGGTCATAAAAGGCGCGGCTTATACAAATATTGCCCATGAATTGGAAAAGCACGCGGCGGAAGAATTGGAACATGCCATCAAAATCGCCAAGCAGGTGGACTATTTGGGCGGCATGCCGACGGTGACGCCGAAACCGGTTAAAACCTCAACCGACCCCAAGATCATGTTGGAAGCGGATTTGGAGAATGAACGCAACACGATTGCACAATATCGTCAGCGCATTCGCCAAGCCGAAGCGATGGGCGAGTTTGCCTTAAGTGAAATTTTGCGGGGGATCATCGTGCAAGAACAGGACCATGAAATAGACCTGTGCGACGCTCTCGGCATTGACGTGCCCGCGCCGAAGAAATTGGAAGAATAATTTTATCCGGCAATTGATTGTGCCTTCTCTGCGGACGATCAAAGTTGTTTGCTGAATTGTCGGCACGCGCCGTGGAATAATTCAGCTTAACACTCAATCTATTATTCAAGTGTCAACCGCTTTAAGGACTATGTCTGTCTCCTGAACTGGTCGTTAGGATGTTCACTTTCAAATCGCCAGACTTACCACGGTG
>Ga0182012_10004833_pt1 | contig 13990 bp, 14 predicted proteins | sample 612S2SmetaG_FD_120486 | JGI IMG/M metagenome (GOLD analysis project Ga0182012, IMG submission 120486) | Permafrost microbial communities from Stordalen Mire, Sweden - 612S2S metaG | ecosystem: Environmental > Terrestrial > Soil > Wetlands > Permafrost | place: Sweden: Stordalen | collected... | reverse complement strand
GTTGTCGCGTACGTGAGGCTGTAACCTGTTGCACCTCAATTGCTTTGAAGGTATTGACTTGCGATGAGTGATCGAGAGATCAAGCCCACCGTACTGATCGAAGAAAAGACGAGACGATCGCCTTTGCCCAGGATATTGCTGGTCGTGGCCTGCGTGGTGCTCGTCGGCGCCGGATTGCTGCTCAGCTTCTGGGGCGGCGGAAAAACGGTAACCAACACAAATACAAGCACTTCCGACCAACCGCTGGGAGGCGTGTTCTCCGGCGGAAGGCAGACGGCCAGCCCGTCTGCCGGAGGGGGCACGGATTCCGGCAAGCCTTCGGCCGCGGGGTCAGGGCAGCAGTCAGCGAATCAGGCGAATGCGCAATCCGCTGCACAATCGGCAGACCAGGCGGCAGCGCAGGCCGACTTTGAACGTGCGCAGCGCGACCAGCAGATTGCCGCGCAGAAGGCGGAGCTGGACCGCATGGGAGCCGAGCAGGCCGCCGCGGCGCGCCGCAACCAGGAAGAGGCTGCGCGGTTGCAGGCCGAGCGCGACCGCATCGCCATGCAGCAGCAGAGAGCTTCGGCCAGCATCCCGCAGAATGTTCCGCAACAGCAGACTGCGCCCCAGGTGTATGACGGGCCGAGCTCGGGCTCGCTGGTGTGGGAGGGCGAGGTTCAGGGCGTGACGCTGGTGACGATCATGGGCGGGCAGGTGGACCAGGGACGCATTGTGAGCGGCAGCCTGCCGGGAGTTTCGGTGAGCCTGCAACCCAAGGATGGCAAGCACGTGATCATCGCCGCGCCGCCATCGCCAAGCAACCGCTACCAGCGGCTGGCCTTCCGGGTGCAGGGCAAGGGAACGGTGCAACAGACGATTCTATGGACGGTAAATTAGGGAACACCAACTTAACCAAAACGGAGTGAATGAGATGCGTATCAGCGTTCGGATTCTGAGCTTGTTGTTGCTTGTTCTGCTTGCGGTGCCATTTTCCCCCGCTCAAGATTTCAATGCGAAGAACATGCAGTTCGTGGTCAAGCTGACTGCCCCGGTCAGCACCGCCACCTCGAAGGCGGGAGACCAGTTCACCGCACTGGTCGTGCTGCCGACGGATTACCAGGGCGCCATCTTCGAGGGAACCATCAAGAAGGTGGAACCGGCGAGGGACAAACGGAGACCACACTCCAACATTGACTTCGCCTTTGAAACCCTGACGATTGGCGACAAGACCTACAAGGTGCAGGCCGACATCACCGACTACGCTAACAGCAAGGGCGTGGCCAAGGTGAACGAAGAGGGCGTACTGGTGGCCAAAGGCAACAGCGGCGCCAAGAAGAAGGGCAGCCTGTTCGGCGCGATGGCCGGCATGGCGGCTGGCTATGCGCTGGGTGGAATGTCTGGCCTGGCGGTTGGCGCGGTCGCGGGCGGCGCACTGGGCTACGGCGTGGCGGCTGAGTTCGGCGCCAGCTCGGTGAACATGGAGTTCTTCCCGGGCTCGCAGTTCACGCTGCAGGTGACGTCGCAGGGCATTGCCAATGGCGTGGATTCGGCGAAGGTGCGTGAGTTGGAGGCGGCGAACGAAGCAGCCATGGCTCCGACGGGTGCTGCTCCGGCAGGCGCTCCGGATGCGGGCATCGCCCCGGTGGCGGCTCCTGTGGCTCCAGACGCGAACGCTCCGACGACGGATGCGACGGGTATGACTCCGGCTGCGGCTCCGGCTCCGGTGCCTCCGCCGCAGACTCCGGCGGATATCGCTCCGCCGCCGCCGCCGACCGATGGCGCCGCGGCGCAGAGCACGGACAACAGTGCCCCGGCAGCGGCGAACAGCAGTGCGAAGAAGAAGAAGAGTTACTAGCCAGGCCGACGACGAGAGCTGAAGGGGCAGGATGACTCTGCGGGAGGCCGCGATGAAGAGGCGTGGATGTGTGTGGGCAACTCCTGGAGCGGGGCGCGGCGCGAGCTTTGCGCGCCGGGTGGGAAGCTGGGCCCTGCTGCTCTGCCTGTGGTTGGCCATCCCCTGCCTGGCACAGGCTGCTGAGGGCGGGGTTGGGCAACCCGGCAGCACGGCCAGCCAGAACAGCACTCTGAAGACGTACGATCCTGGAACTCCACCGCGGCCGGTATTGCGAACGCGTCCGGAAGTTCCGGGAGAGAGTTCGGCTGCGGGCTCCGATGGGCGAGCGCCGGTAGCGGCAACGGCGGAGCAGGCTCCGGCTCCGCTGATTCCGCCACCCGCGCCAACGGATCCTCCACCACCGCCTCCACCACCGCCGAGCACTCCACAGGCGAGCCCGGCAGGAAATTCTGCGGCGGGCGGGCATGCGGCAGGGTCGTTAGCTCCGCAAAGCTTGAACCCCTTAGACATGAAGGGGCCGCTCGACAGTCCGGCGGCAAAAGGAAAAGGCAATCCGAAGGCTGCGCAGCATACCACCATAAAGTCATCTCCGGGAAAGCCAGCCGCGGCCAAACCGGCGCAACACGCGGCGCAACATCCGGCCTCGGCAAAGCCTGCCACGGGTGGGGCGCATCCCGCGGGAAGCTTGAACCCGTTGGATATGCCCGCGCCGACGCATGTTGTGAATCCGTCTGCTGTGAATTCAGGCCAGGCGCCGGTGACTCCCGGGGTGGTGGGAGCTTCGCCGCAGGGCGCGGGGGGACGACCGGCAAGTGCGCAGGACGTGCTGAACATGCGGGCCCCGGCGGTGTACACACCATCTCCGGCGCTGTCGCTGGCGCAGGCGCAGGTGGCCACCGCGCGGCAGACCTGCGCGGAGGCGAATGACTACGCCGGCTATCTGAACGGGCTGGCTTCGAATCCGGATGGAATGCAGCAGGGGATCAACCAGATGCTGCAGGTTTTGATGGACGAGACCACGGACCCGGATCGCCGCGCCGAGTTGCAGGCGGCGATGAGCGGCGCACAGCCCAGCGACAACGTGGTGCAACAGTTACAAAGGCTGGCCGAGGCCGCGCAGAGCATCTGCACGGCGCAGACGATCAGCTCGCAGAAGGCGATGGACGCCGCGCAGGGGGTGAACTCAAAGGGCGCGCCTGCACCGCTGGCACCTCCGACGGCGGATTATTCGACGCCTGCGCCGCAACAGTATCCGCCGCAGCCGTAAAAGGCTGGGCGTAACCCGTCCGCGAGGGCGGGCACCGTGGGCGGCGAAGATCGCCACGGAGACAGTACTTATATCAAAGGGAGGAAGCATGGCTCGCCGAATTCTTATCCGACACACCGGGGGCTCCCGGATGCACCAGAGCGATGAGTTCAACGCCGATGGATTGCGCGGCATCACCGTGGGCAGGGCTGAGACCAGCGACGTGCGCTTTGATCCGCAGCGCGATGACGTGGTCAGCCGCGAACACCTGCGCATTACTCCCGCGGGCACCGGCGCTGACGACTACCTGATCAGCGACCTGAACAGCCGCAACGGCACATTCCTTAACCGCAAACGCATCAGCCAGCCGACTCCGCTGCGGCACAATGACGTGGTGCAGATGGGGCTGAATGGACCGGAGTTCCGCTTTGAGCTGGACCCGGCTCCGTCCTCGGCGGCGCGGCCGACACGGCTGGACGCGGGCGGCGCGGGACTGACGCCGACGCGCGAGGTGGGCGCGGCCTACGGCGACGCTCCACGGCCGATTGGAAGGGCCACGGTAGAGCGCATGCTGGGCGAGACATTCGGCAAGGTGAAGAAGGAGTCCAATAAGTCCATGTGGATTGGACTGGCCGCGCTGGTGCTGATTGCCATTGTAGGCGTGGGAACCTTCCTGACGTTGCGCTACAACGCGGCGGAGGCCGCGCGCAAGTCGGAGCAGCAGCGCCAGATGCTTTTGCGGATGAATGAACTGGTGCAGAGTCCCAAGGCCGCCGACCCGGCGGTGCTGGCGCAGATTGAGAAGATCAGCAAGGAGATGAAGAAGCTGGCTGCGGCTCCGCCGCCGGCGAAGCCCGCCAGCAGCACGAGCGGCGCGGCTCCGGCGAGTGACGCGAACTCGCCCTACGGACAGGCGCTGGCCAAGGCGATGGGTGACTACACGGCGGGAAACGCGATGGCCGCCTACCAGCAGGCGCAGAACCTGATCAGCATGGACAACACGCGCTGGGAGGGCTTCTACGTGGCTGCCCGTTCACTGGTGAGCCTGCAGCAGTCAAGCGACGCGGTCACGTTCTTCCAGTACGCGTTGCAGAAGGCGCCGCCGGATTCGCGCGCCCGCATTCAGCAGGATCTTGCGGCGGCGATGCACGCCAGTGGACACTAGGAAAAAGGCGTGACGGAAAGGGTGAACGCATTGCAAGTGGTGGGCTACGTGGCGACCAACGTGGGGAAGGTGCGCCAGAATAACGAGGACTCCGCGGCGTTTTTGCGCCAGGCGGGCGCGCGCGGCGAAGGCGTGCTTTCGCTGGCGATTGTGGCCGATGGAATGGGCGGGCATCAGGGCGGAGAAGTGGCCAGCCAGATTGCCGCCGAGGTCATTCCATCGAGTTTCTTCCGCTCCAAGGAGGAGCCGGCAGAGGCGATTGAAAAGGCCTTCCAGCTTGCCAACCAGGAGATGCAGCAGGCAGTCGAGCGCGACCCGCGCATCAAAGGCATGGGCACCACCGCCGTGGCCGTGGCCATGGAAGGCGACCGGGCGTGGTGTGCGTGGGTGGGCGACAGCCGCATCTACCATCTGCGCGAGGGGCGCATGCACCAGATCAGCGAAGACCACACGGCGGTGGCCGAGCTGATGCGGCAAGGGCTGCTGACCCCGGAGCAGGCGCGCAATCATCCCGACCGCAACGTTCTGATACGGGCGCTGGGCACACGCAGCGGCGTGGAGGTGGATGTCACGAGGCATCCGCTGGCGCTGGCCACAGGAGACCGCATGCTGCTGTGCTCGGATGGGCTGTACGATTTGCTGGAGGATGAGGAGATTGAGAAGATCAGCAGCGAAGGCAGTCTGCAGGAGGCCGGGGACGCGCTGATTGCCATGGCGCTGGAACGCGGCGGGCACGACAACGTGAGCGTGGTACTGGTGGAGTGCGTGGACGAGCTGCCGGAGGCGGCCATCACCCGCGAGGTCAGCGCAAAATGCTGAAGCAGATTGGCCAGTACAAGATTCTGGGCGAGCTGGGCACGGGCGGAATGGGCGTGGTGTATCGCGCCCTGGACACCGGGCTGGGCCGCGAGGTGGCGCTGAAGCGTTTGCGCTCGGAGTTTGCCGCCTCGAGCAAGGTACTGGAAAGGTTCCGCAACGAGGCCAAGTCGCAGAGCCGGCTGAACCATCCCAACATTGCGCAACTCTACTCGCTGGTGCAGGTGGGCGACGCCTTCTGCATTGTGATGGAGTACGTGCGCGGCGTGACCGTGCAGCAGATGCTGCCGCTCAACTGGGAGCAGGCGACGGCCATCATGGTGCAGGTGCTGGCCGCACTGGAATGCGCCCACCAGAACGGCGTGCTGCACCGCGACATCAAGCCGGAAAACATATTGGTGGACGTGAACGGCACGGCCAAGGTGATGGACTTCGGCATTGCCTACACCATCGGCAGCGACCGCATGACCCGCGAAAAAGGATTGATCGGCACCATCGAGTACATGCCTCCGGAGCGGATTCTGGGCAAGGAACTGACGGCGCGCAGCGATATCTACTCGCTGGGCGTGGTGCTGTATGAGGCGCTGGCCGGGCGCTTGCCCTTCCAGCCGATGAGCGAGTACGACACCCTGCGCTGGCACGTGGAGCAGGACGCTCCGCCGGTGACCGACTTGGCGCAGGTGCCCGCGGAGTTCAACACCATCATTGGGCGCGCGATGGAGAAGGACCCTGAACAACGCTACGCCGACTGTGCGGCGATGAGCCGCGACTTGCAGGCGCTGATGCCAGCGGGCGTGGATGCGCGCGCGCTGCTGGCCCCGCTGGTTCTGCGCAAGGTGGAGGAGGTCACGGTGTTCGACCCCGCCGCCTGCTATGCGCGGGTGGAGGAGTCGGTGGTGCGCGGCAACCTAACGGCCGCCGAGAATACTCTACGCACGGAGGCCAACCGGCATCCGGGACAGGTGGAGTTGCTGCAGTACCAGGCGCTGGTCTCCCGCGCCGTGTTTGAGGCCGAGCGCAACCCGTCGCCGGAGCGCGCCGCGGTGCTGAAGCAACTGCTGCGCATTGTCTCCAGCGAAAAGGCCGGGCACGCCGAGGCTGCCGCCCGGGAGTTCAACAATCTGCGCGTGGCACAGAAGGGAACGGCGCTTGGTTCGTTGCTTGCTGAGGGAGCGTCATGAGCGAGAGCGCGAATCACGAAGGCGGGTTGCCGGTGGCGGTGGTGAGCTTGCTGGCGCTGCTGGCCGTGGCGGCGATGCTGGTCTCCGGCTGGCGCTTTGTGAGCCTGTACAGCCAACTGGGCGCGGCACGGCAGGCGCAGAGCGAGGCCGATGCCGCAGGCAGCCGCACGGTTGTGGATCGGCTGTCGCTTCCGGTGAACCGTCCGCTACAGATTTGCAATCACGGCGCCGAAGGCAAGGTGACGGCCCTGGCGGCCTTCTATTGGACGGCAGAGGGTGCAGTGGCGCAGTTCAACAGCGCGCAGGAGGGATGGTTTAACTGGCCGCTGCCGGCGGGCAAGACCGCGCCGATTCAGTGGACCGATGGCAGCCGCAGGCTGTGGGATGGCTCGGCGGTCTTCTACGCGGCCGAGGTGCAGCGCGGCACGCAGACGCAGGTAGTGGTGGGGACCTCGGCGAATCTTGACGGCGGTGGTTGCGCCGTGGCGGGGAAGGATTAAGCGATGCAACTGCGCGATGCCTTCCTGACGATGGAGTCCACTACCGAGGGCCGGGCCGCTCTGCGGCTGACCGCGATTGGCGGCCGGGTGCGCTCCACCGCGGCACAGGTACTGCCCAGTTGCGCGGAGCTGAGCACGGTGGTGCAGGCCGATGGTCCGCTGGTGGTGGTGGAAGGCTTCGTGGGCGACTCGCTGGCGGCGGTGGTGCGTACGGCTCCGCTGCGCGCGGAACGGGCCCTGGTGCTGCTGCGCGCGATGGCCACGGCCGTGGACGAGCTGCACCGCATGGGCTTTGTGCATGGAAGGCTGCGTCCGGCATCGTTTGTGGTGGACGCACAGCAGAGAGTTCGGCTGGTGGACTGGGCGATTGAGTGGGGCGCTCCCACGGCCGTGCAACTGCGCGAATTGGCACACGCGCTGGCTCCGGAGGTGATCTTCGGCGAGGCTCCACGGGCGGCGAGCGACCAGTTTGCTTTTGGAGCGCTGGCGCATGAGCTATTGACCGGGCAAAAGCCCTTTGGCGGCGAGACAGCGAGCGAGACTCTGCTGGCCGCCTTGTGCGGCACGTGGAGCGTGGGCGAGGCCAGCGAGCTTCCGGTGGACGCGCTGGGCCGTGTGTTTTCTCCCGAGCCGGCACAGCGCTTCAATAGTTGCGCTGCATTTGTGGAGGCCGCAGAGCGCGAGATTGCCGAGGCGGCAGCTCCATTGGCCGCTCCGGCTCCCGTCGCGCCGGGTTACGCTCCGGCGTATGCTCCGCCGGCTCTGCTTGAGGCAGAAGAAGCGCCGGGATGGTGGGCTCGCCATGGGCTGCTGGTGGCCGGTGTGTGCGCGGCGTTGGCGTTTGTGCTGGGCATTGCGAGCTGGTTCGTGCAGCGGCAGGTGGCTGAGGTGCAGGCATCGGTGAGCGAAAGCGCGAAGGCCGCCAACTGGACGCTGGGCGACAACGGACGGCTGAAGGTCTGCAACACGGCACAGCACCCGGTGGTCATCCGCAACCTTGCCGTGGGCTATTGGGATTCGAAGCGCCGATTGAGCGCGTTTGAGAGCAGCCGGGTGCAGCATGGCGGCTGGACGGTGGCTCCGGACAGCGAGCAGAACCTTTCCATCCCCGGCGCGTGGGATGGCTCGGTCGTCTTCTACTATCTGCATGTGGAGCAGCAGGGAAAAGAGTACCTGCTGAGCGGAACCTGGCAGGCGGTGGCAAAGGGCTGCCTGGAGATTGCCTCGCAGTAAGTCTGTTTTACTTAGAAAAAGTACAGATCAGGCGGTGGGTGCGGCTGACTTCTGTGGCTGGCGCGTGCGGCTGACCTTGCCCCAGAAGGCGGAGAAGTATTCGACGGCCGAAATGAGCGTGACCGCCACCATGAAGATGATGGCCAGTTTGGCCACAAAGCGCACGCCAAGAATCATGCCGAAGATGTTCCACTCGTTCCATCCGTGGGCGAAGATGGTGCTGACGACGGCGACAATCTGCACGACCATCTTCAATTTGCCCACGTCGCGGGCCTGGATGGCAAAGCCCTCCTTGGCGGCTACCGAGCGCAGGCCGGTGATGAGGAACTCGCGGCCGAGGACGAGGACGACGATCCAGGGAGGCATGAGCGAAGGCGTGTAGCGGACGAGCAGGATGAGGCCGCTGGCGATGAGGAGCTTGTCGGCCATGGGGTCCAGCAGCATGCCGACGGTGGAAATCTGGTGGTTCTTGCGGGCGAGGTAGCCATCCAGACCGTCGGTGATGGCCGCCAGGAGGAAGATTCCGTTGGCCACCCACTCTTCGACGCCGGGGGCGAAGTAGTGGCTGGTGAGCACCCAGATGAGCACCGGGATACAGGCGATCCGGCTTAGGGTGATCGAATTGGGCAAATTGAGCAAAGAAACCTTCCGGCGGCTGCGCCTGGGCGATTGAAAAAATTATGAGCGATGCAGGGGTGAAAAGCAATGCAGCCGGGCGGGGCCGTCAATATCGCGCAATGTGAATATTGGATGAACTACGTAGGTTTGGCGGGGCGCGCTGGTTATACTGCGGTCGAGACATGGCCAACATTCTGTATGGAGTTAATGGGGAGGGTGCGGGCCACTCCACGCGCTCCCGCGAGATGATACTGCACCTGCAAAAGGCAGGACACACGGTGGTGGCCGCCAGCTTCGACCGCGGACTGAGCAACCTGCGCGACATCTGCGAGGTTGTGGAAATCCACGGTTTTCGTTTTACCTACGTCAACAACCAGGTGCGCTACAACCTGACGCTGGCCAGGAACCTGTTCCAGGCAAGGAAGGCGACGCAGGGCATCAGCCAACTGGCGCAGCTGATTGACGAGCGCGGCATCGCGCTGGTGATCACCGACTTTGAGCCGCTCAGTTGCCGCGCCGGACGGCGCCGCAAGCTGCCCGTCATCAGCATAGATAATCAGCACATCCTGACGCACTTCAAGGTGGCCACGCCGAAGGGCTACGGGCGAGACCTGACGGCGGCGCGGTGGGTAACTCGGTTGATGACTCCGCATGCCACGCACTACCTGGTGACGTCGTTTTTCGACGCTGTGGGCAAGCGGACCAACTCGGAGATCATTCCGCCGATCCTGCGTCAGCAATTTTACGGGGCCCGGCCGACGAGCGATGGGCCGATCCTGGTTTATGTGACTTCTCCGGCGCCGCAACTGGTGCGGCTGCTGAGCCAGGTGAACAAGAAGTTTGTGGCCTACGGCTTTGACCGCGAGGGGCGCGAGGGCAATATTGTGTTCAAGCGGCCGGGCTTTGAGAGCTTCTTCGAAGACCTTCTGCGGTCCGAGGCGGTGATCGCCAACGCGGGGTATTCGCTGGTGTGCGAGGCGCTGTACCTGGGCAAACCTTACCTGGCGGTACCGGTGCAGAATCAGTTTGAACAGATCTTCAACGCCTTCTGGCTGGACCGTACTGGGTATGGCGCATTCTGGGAGGAACTGACGCGCGAAAAGGTTGAATCCTTTCTCTTTAACATTCCGCAATTTCGTGAGAAGCTAGCGGGCGGTTTCCGTACATCGCCCCGTGAGATCACTGAACGCCTTGATGTTTTGGTGGCTCAGTGCCTTGCCGGTAGTCAGGCGTAAAGGCACGCCGGGCGCTGATCCCGGGTACAAGGGACAGCGGCAGGCGGGAAGAGCACTGGGTATTACGCGCATTGCAGGAAAGAGACACAGGCAATACGCGCTCGCACCGCGGCAAAGATCGCGAGCGCGGACTCAAGGAGGAATGCAGATGGTCCCATTTCTGATTTGTATTGCAGCGCTCGGTTTTTTGATGCTGGTTGCCTACCGGGGTTTCAGCGTCATTCTGTTTGCACCAATTGCCGCGCTGGCGGCGGTCATGCTGACCAGCCCTCACGCCGTGCTCCCGATTTACAGCGGCCTTTTCATGGAGAGCATGGTCGTCTTCGTCAAGCTCTATTTTCCGGCCTTCATGCTGGGCGCACTGTTCGGGAAGGTGATTGAGCTTTCCGGCTTTGCCAAGTCAATTGTTTCGGCTGTCATCAAGGTGCTGGGTGAGAGCAGCGCCATCTTCTCCATCGTGGTGGTCTGCGCGCTGCTCACCTATTTTGGCGTTTCGCTGTTCGTCGTGGTCTTCGCCGTGTATCCGTTTGCGGCCGAGATGTTCCGCCAAGGCAACATTCCCAAGCGCCTCATCCCCGGCACCATCGCGCTGGGCTCGTTTACCTTTACCATGGACTGCCTGCCGGGCACTCCGCAGATTCAGAACATCATCCCGACCACGTTCTTCCACACCACCATCTACGCGGCCCCGATCCTCGGCACGCTGGGCGCCATCTACATTCTGATCATCGGCATGACCTACCTGGAGTGGTGCCGCCGCCGGGCGCATGCCGCCGGTGAGGGCTACGGTACGGGCCACATCAATGAGACCGTGGTAGCGGACAACGGCAAGCTGGTGCCGTGGTGGCTGGCCATCAGCCCGCTGCTGCTGGTGGGCGTTGCCAACTGGTTCTTCACCAAGAAGTTCATTCCGGCATGGTATGGCGCGTCGTCCTCGATCATGTTGAACCCCACGGCCAAGCCGATTGTGCAGGACGTGACCAAGCTGAACGGCATCTGGTCGGTGGAAACCGCGCTGCTGCTGGGTATTCTGCTGGTTGTCATCATTGACGCCATCGGCTACCGCAGGGTTACCAAGTCGTTTGCCGAAGGCAGCAAGTCCGCCATTGCGGGCGCCCTGCTGGCTTCGCTGAACACCGCCTCCGAGTACGGATTCGGAGCGGTCATCGCCGCGCTGCCGGGCTTTTTGATCGTTCGGGACGCGCTGGCGCACATTCCAAACCCGCTGGTGAATGAGGCGGTCAGCGTCAACCTGCTGGCCGGCATTACGGGATCGGCATCCGGCGGCATGGGTATTGCCCTGGCAGCCATGTCCAACCAGTTCATCGCCGCGGCGAACGCCCACGGCATCCCGATGGAAGTGCTGCACAGAGTGGCAGCCATGGCCAGCGGCGGCATGGATACGATGCCGCACAACGGCGCCGTCATCACGCTGCTGATGGTCACCGGCCTGACGCACAGGCAAAGCTACAAGGACATCTTCACCGTCACCTGCATCAAGACCTCGGCTGTATTCGTGGTCATCGCTCTCTACTACCTGACGCACCTGGTGTAGAAAGCTGAGCTGGAAACTGCGGCCATGCCTTCGGGTGTGGCCGTTTTCAGGTTTACGCGCGGCGCTGGCGGAAGAAGTTCTGCAACAGCTCCATGCAGCGGCCGGCCAGCACGCCGGGAGTGACCTCGACGCGGTGGTTGAGCTGGGGATGCTGCGCGATTTGCAGGACGCTGCCGGCGGCTCCGGCCTTGAGGTCCGCCGCACCGTAGACGACGCGCGACAGCCGGGCGTGGACCATGGCCCCGGCGCACATCGAGCAGGGCTCGAGGGTGACGAAGAGCTCGCAGTTCGAGAGGCGATAGTTGGCGAGCGTGGCTCCGGCCTCGCGGAGGGCCTGGATCTCAGCGTGGGCCGTGGGGTCGTTGGTGGAGATGACCTGGTTCCAGCCGCGGCCGACGATTTTGCCATCACAGACGACGATGGCGCCGACGGGAACTTCTCCGGCAAGCTCGGCCTCGACGGCCAGGCGCAGAGCCTCCTCCATCCAGCGCTCGTCGTTTCTATAGAGATCGCTTGTGCTGGACGGAGAGTTCATAGCTATTGCGGCTCCTGCTGGGTCATGCAGTGGATGGCGCCGAGTCCCCAGATGAGGTCTCCGCAATAGATGGGGACGATGCTGTGTTTGGGCAGCACGCGTTGGATGGTGTTGAGCGCGGCGAGGTCGTTGGGATCATCAAACGTAGGCACCAGCACGGTGCGGTTGCTGATGTAAAAGTTGGCGTAGCTGGCCGGAACGCGCTGTCCGTTGAAGACCACGGGCGCGGGCATGGGCAGGGGAACGACCTCCAGTTTGCGGCCCTGCTGGTCGGTCATGCGGCGCAGGGTTTTCAGATTGTTTTGCAGAATCTTGTAATTGGCGTCGGTGGTGTCGCGCTCGGTGGCCGCCAGCACGGTGCGCGGGGCGACGAAGCGCGCGATGTCATCCACGTGTCCGTGGGTGTCGTCGCCGACGATGCCGCTCTCCAGCCAAAGAACCTTTTTCACGCCGAGCATGGTGCCTAGAGAGGCTTCGATCTCCTCGCGCGTCATGCCGGGATTACGCTGCTGAATGTCGCTGAGCAGACACTCCTCGGTGGTGAGCAGAAGGCCGCGGCCGTTCACGTCAATCGAGCCGCCTTCGAGCACCATCTGCCGCCACTCTCCTGCGCCTTCGACCTCGGCCAGAAAGCTGCCGTAGCCGCGATGGGCGGCGACGTGCACGGGAAGCTGGTCGTCCAACTCCCAGTCGTTGTACTTGGCCCAGGCGTTGAAGTGCCAGTCGGTGACGGCCACGCGGCCAGCTTTATCCTTGACGAAGATGGGGCCGGAGTCGCGCAGCCAGCCTCGGTTGGTGGGCCAGGGATGGAAGGCGATGCGATCTTCCAGCGCGGGCAGTACGTTGACCTTGGTGAGCAGCTTGCGCGCCTCGTCCAGGGCCTTAACGTCGTTGACGATGAGCTCGACGCGAGAGGACTTTGCCAGGTGGCGGACGATCTCCGCGTAAACGAAAGGGATGGGCGCGAATTTGCCCGGCCAGTCGCTGCGATTGTGCGGCCAGGCCAGCCAGGTGGCGCGCTGGGGCTCCCACTCGGCGGGCATGCGATAGCCCAGGGCGGCGGGGGTCAGGACTTTGGGCGTCTGCTTACCGGGCATCTACTTGCCGAACCTTTCGGTGATGCCGCCGTAGGCGTCAATGCGACGGTCGCGCAGGAAGGGCCAGTTGCGGCGAATCTCCTCCTGCAGCTTGACGTCCACCTCGGCGACGAGAATCTCCTCCTTGTCGTGGCTCGCCCGGACGATGACGCGGCCAAAGGGATCGGCGATGAACGAGCCGCCCCAGAACTCCAGGCCCGGGCCGGCGACCTCATTACCGCCGACGTTGCCCGTCTCATGGCCGACGCGGTTGACCGACGCGACATAGACTCCGTTGGCGATGGCGTGCGAGCGCTGGATGGTGAACCAGGCATCGTACTGCGCGGCGCCCCACTCGGCTTTCTCGCCCGGATGCCAGCCGATGGCCGTGGGGTAGAAGATGACGCTGGCGCCTTTAAGCGCCGTCAACCGCGCGCCCTCGGGATACCACTGATCCCAGCAGACCAGCGTGCCCACCGAACCCTCCTCGAGATCAAAACTCTTGAAGCCGAGGTCGCCAGGGGTGAAGTAGTATTTCTCATAAAAGAGCGGGTCGTCGGGGATGTGCATCTTGCGGTAGGTGCCGCGCAGGGTGCCGTCGCTGCCCAGAATGACCGCCGTGTTGTGGTAGAGGCCCGGGGCGCGGCGCTCGAAGAGAGAAAGTTCGATGGCTACATGGAGCTCACGGGCGACACCGGCAAAGCGCGCGGTGGTGAAGCCCGGGATGGACTCGGCAAGGTCGAAGAGCGCAGGGTCCTGGCGCTGGCAGAAGTACTGGGTGAGGAAGAGCTCCGGCAGGCAGATGACCTGGGCGCCGCGCGCGGCAGCCTCACGAACGTGCTCGATGGCACGCTCCAGGTTCTCCTCCGGCGTGGGGGTGCAACGCATCTGCACCAGGCCCACGGTAAACTTGTCGGCGGCCATTGGCGCCTCCCGGGAAACGAAAGTCAGGCCTTAGAATAACAAAAGAAAGGGGCGGCTCCGGTGGTATGC
>Ga0182012_10004832_pt1 | contig 13993 bp, 12 predicted proteins | sample 612S2SmetaG_FD_120486 | JGI IMG/M metagenome (GOLD analysis project Ga0182012, IMG submission 120486) | Permafrost microbial communities from Stordalen Mire, Sweden - 612S2S metaG | ecosystem: Environmental > Terrestrial > Soil > Wetlands > Permafrost | place: Sweden: Stordalen | collected... | reverse complement strand
TGGCGTTTACGTCATTGACCCGGTGCACTCCAACGTCGACTTCGTCGCGCGACACCTCGTCGCCTCGAAGGTGCGCGGCCACTTCAGCGAATTCGAAGGCACCATTACCATTGGCGACTCGATCGAGTCCTCGAGCGTCGAAGCGACCGTGCAGGCGGCCAGCATCTCCACCGGTAACGAGATGCGTGACGGCCACCTCCAAAGCGCCGACTTCCTCGAGCTCGAGAAGTACCCGACCTTGACCTTAAAGTCCACCAAGGTCACCTCCAAGGGCGGGGACGACTACGTCCTCACCGCCGACGTAACCATCCACGGCGTCACCAAGTCGATCGACTTCGACCTGGAGTACCTGGGCACCGGCCCGTCGATGCAAGAGGGCGTGAGCGTCGTCGGATTCGAGGCCAAGGGCGAGTTCGACCGTCGCGAGTTCAACATCAACTTTGAAGGCGCGCTCGAGAACGGCAGCCTGGTCGTTGGCAACAAGGTCATCATTCAGTTGGCCGTAGAAGCGCTCCAGAAGGTCGAAGCGTCGGCCTAAGCGTTCTTCCTAGTAGCAGCGTGCCGGGGGCTTCGCCCCCGGCACGCTGCATCTACGATGAGAAGGTGACGGAGAACAACAAGGGCAAAGTCGTCAAGTCGAGCATCGGCGTACTCGGCGCGTTGGCGACGATCATCTCGGTGTGGTGGTTCGCGTTGCGCCCACGCCGGAAGCAGGGCGAGGAGTAGCGGGCCCGAGCCCTCGCAATGACAGCCGTTATGTTGGGTGTTCATGGCGTGGTCGTCACTAGCCCCACTGCGGCACCGGAGTTTCGCCCTGGCGGTGACGTCGTCCTTCGTCTCGTCCGTGGGCACCTGGATGCAGAGTGTGGCGCTCGGTATCTACCTGACCGAGACCACCCGAAATCCACTTTGGCTCGGTCTGTTGACGGTCTCGGCGTGGACGCCGGCGATCATCGGTTCACCCGTGGGCGGCGTGGTCGCGGACCGGTGGAGTCGACAGCGCTGGATCCAGGGCAACAACTTCGTCATGGCCTGCACGGCCAGTGCGTTGGCGGTGGCCGCGTTGACCCACCACCTGTCCCCGTCGCTCGCGTGTTTCCTGGCGGTCGGTGAGGGACTCTGCGGGTCGGCGTCCTGGGCGGCGTGGCAGTCGCTCCTGCCCGACCTCGTCGAACGAGACGAGGTCCTCGCCGCGGTCTCGCTCTCGTCGGCCCAGTTCAACCTCGGTCGCATCATCGGACCGGTCTTCGCGGCCGTCGCCTTGGCGCTGGGGTCAGTGGGCGTGTGCTTCGCGATCAACGCCGCGTCGTTCGTGTTCGTGCTGGTGGTCTTCTCCTTCGTGCGCACCCCGCCACGACCGCGACCCACCACCCGGGTACGCTTCGTCGCCGAGACCGTCGCCGGTGCGAAGCGCGCGTGGGCGGTGGCGGGCTGTCGCAACCCCATCATCGGGGTCGCCGTGGTCGCGGTCGTGGCGAGTCCGTTCATTGCCTTGGTGCCGGCCATGGCCATCATCGTGCTCCACGCCGACACCGCGTGGTTGGTGACCGCCCAGGGCGTCGGCGCGGTGGCGGGCGCGTTGACGTTGCCCGTGCTCGCCAAACGAACCTCGCGCGTCAGGGTGCTGAAGGCCTCGATCACCGTGCTCGCGCTAGCCCTGTTGTTCTACGCCCTCGCGCCCGACCTCGCCGTCGCCCTCGTCGCGCTCGTGGTGGTGGGTGGCGCGTACATGGGGACCTTGACGGGACTCAATACCTCGGTGCAGGTGCACGCCCCGCACGCCGAACGCTCTCGGATCCTCGCGCTCTACACGTTGTCCCTGTCTATCTTTTACCCCCTGGGGGCCTTCGTCCAAGCCGACCTCGCCAAGAGTTTTGGTGTACGCGACGTCACCGCCGTTGGGGCGCTCACGCTCGGCGCGATCGTGGTGGCGGTGCGTCTTGGGGCTCCGGGATACTGGCGAGCGATGGGTTCGTCACCGTCGCAGTCCCCACTATTACTGGCAGACTAGTGCGGTGCCCTTCGTCTCGATAAATCCCACGAACGAACAAGTCGTCCACGACTACCCCGTCCACACACCCGCTGAGGTCGACCAGGCGCTCAAGGTGGCCGCGTCCGCCTACCAGGGCTGGCGCGCGGCGTCCTTCGAAGAACGCGGCGAGGTGATGCGACGGGCCGCGGAACTCTTAGAGAGCGAAGTCCCGGTCGTGGCCGAACTCATGACCGCCGAGATGGGCAAGACCTTCGCCGCCGCGAAGGGCGAGGCCATGAAGTGCGCGGCGACGATGCGCTACTACGCCGAGCACACCGAGTCGATGCTCGAAGAGGTGACCTTGCCGACCAGCGGGCGTCGCAGCGGCGTGCGTTTCGAGCCGACCGGCGCGATCTTCGCCGTGATGCCCTGGAACTTTCCCCTGTGGCAGGTGGTGCGGATGGCGGTCCCGACGATCATGGCGGGCAACGTGGTGCTCTTCAAGCACGCGCCGAACGTACCGGGATGCGCCAAGTACTTAGAGGACCTCTTCATTCGAGCGGGCTTCGGTCCCGGGGTGTTGACGACGCTCTTCGTCGAGATCGATCAAGTGCCGGCCATCATCGCCGATCCTCGCGTGGTGGGGGTGACCTTGACGGGCTCAGAGCGCGCCGGTCGCTCCATCGCCGAACTCGCGGGCAAGAACTTAAAGAAGTGCGTGCTCGAGCTCGGCGGGTCCGACCCCTTCGTCATCGCGCGCTCGGCCGACCTCGACCTGGCGGTACCCATGGCCGTGACCGCCAGGATCCAGAACAACGGTCAGGCGTGCATCGCCGCCAAGCGCTTCATCGTGGTGCGCGAACGTAGCGAGGAGTTCAAAGAGCGCTTCGTCGCCGAGATGGCCGCGGTGCGCATGGGCGATCCGATGGACCCCGCGACGGTGCTCGGTCCCGTCGTCTCCAAGTCCCAGCGCGACCTGTTGGCCGATCAAGTCACGACGTCACTCGCCGCCGGGGCGAGGGCTCTCACCGGTGGCGTCGTGCCCGAGGGGGTTGGCTACTTCTACCCCGCGACGGTGCTGGTCGACGTTCCGGCCGACTCGCGCGCGGGCTGTGAGGAACTCTTCGGTCCCGTCGCGGTCGTGATGGTCGCCGAGAGTCTCCCCGAGGCGATCGAGCGGGCCAACGCCACGCCGTGGGGGCTCGGCGGGTCGATCTGGGCCACCGACGAGGCCGAGATCGACGAGGGACTCGCGGGCCTCGAGGTCGGCACCGTCTTCGCCAACGCCGTGGTCGCGTCGATGAATGAACTGCCCTTTGGCGGCACGAAGCGCTCGGGCATTGGCCGCGAGCTCTCGTTCCTCGGCGCGCGCGAGTTCACCAACGCCAAGTCCTTCTTCGTGTCATGAACCTGTACTACTTCGACCACGCCGCCTCGGCGCCGCGCCGCGACGAGGTCACCGACGCCATGGCCCCCTGGCAGCGTGGCGTCGTCGGTAACCCCTCGGGTTCACACCGCGCCGCGCGTGACGCTCGACGAGCGGTGGAAGAGGCCCGCGACGAGGTCGCGGCGTTCGTCGGCGCGAAACCCGGCGGCGTGATCTTCACCGCGGGCGGCACCGAATCGTGTCACTTGGCCATCGCCGGCGTGACGAATCGTCACCGTCGCACCCACGAACGAAGCGAGATCGTGATCTCGCGCATCGAGCACCACGCCGTCGCCGACGCCGCCGAGATGATGGCCCGAGACTTCGAGAGCGTCAGCGTGCGCTACGTCGAGGTCGACGCCGACGGCGTGGTCGACCTCGACTCACTCAGCGACGCCGTCTCCTCGCGCAGCGCCCTGGTGAGCGTGATGGCGGTCAATAACGAGACCGGCGTGCGCCAACCGCTCGACGGCGTGAACTCGCTCGCCAAGTCCTTGGTGCCCGGTGGGGTGGCGACCCACACCGACGCCGTCGCGGCCGCGCCGTGGCTGAGCTTGCCCGTGATCACCGCGACCACCGACCTGATTTCGATCTGCGCGCACAAGCTCGGCGGACCGGTCAACAGTGGGGCGCTGATCGTACGCAACGACGTGCCCTTTGACGCGGTGACCCCCGGCGGGGGACAAGAGCGTGGACTCCGTGGCGGAACCGTCGACGTCGCCGCGGCCGTGGGACTCGCGGTCGCGCTGCGCCTCACCGAGCGCGATCGAGCCGACGTGTACGACCGCGTCGCCGACTACCAGCACACGTTGATGGCGGCCCTGAGTCTCCTGCCGGGGTGCGCGATCACCGCGCCCGCCGCCGCGCGCGTGCCCGGCACGGTGCACGTGACCTTCGAGGGGCTCGCGAGCGATGAGGTGCTGTTCTTACTGGACCAGGCGGGGGTGTGCGCGTCGGCGGCGGCCAGTTGTTCCAGTGGCGCGGCGGTCCCGAGTCACGTGCTCGCCGCCATGGGCGTCAAGGCCGATCGCGCGCGAGGGTCCCTGCGACTTTCGATGGGCGCCGAGACCACCGAAGCGGACGTCGAAGCGTTGATCGCGATCCTTTCCTCGGTGGTATTTCGTCTGCGTGACGAGGTCACCGCCGCGCCGGGTCGGAAGGACTAGGACCGTGAAGGTACTCGTCGCGATGAGTGGGGGTGTCGACTCCTCGGTCGCGGCCGGCTTGTTGCTCGAGGCCGGACACGACGTGGTCGGGGCGACCCTGAAGCTCTGGGGTGGCGCGTCGGATTCGGGGTGCTGCTCGGTGGCCGACGTCGACGACGCCCGGCGCGTCGCCCAGACCCTCGGGATCGACCATCACGTCTTTAACTACACCGAGGAGTTCGAACGCCACGTGGTGGCGCCCTTCGTCGCCGGTCACCTGGCGGGCACCTCGCCCAACCCCTGCATCGAGTGCAATCGGCACATCAAGTTCGAACTACTCTTCGAGCGCGCCACGCGCCTGGGCTTTGACGCAGTGGCGACCGGCCACCACGCCCAGGTTGAGGTTCGTGACGGCCACCACCTTCTCGTGCGTGGGGCGGACGGCGACAAGGACCAGAGTTACGTCTTGGGGTACCTGCGCGAGGATCAGCTCGCCATGTTGCTCTTGCCCATCGGCCACCTCAACAAGCACGAGGTCCGCGCGGAAGCCGAGCGACTCGGTCTGCGTACCTGGGACAAGCCGGACAGCCAGGACGTCTGTTTCATCGAAGCGTCCAAGGGCCGCGAGGTCTTCTTGCGACAGCGCGCGACGCTCACGACGGCGAGCATCGTTGACGTCACGACCGGCGAAGAACTTGGCACGACGCCCGCCGCCGAGCTGATGACGGTCGGTCAGCGGCGCGGCGTGGTACCCGGGCGTGACGGCGAGCGGCGTTACGTCTCGCGCGTCGACGTGGCCGCGCGCCGCGTCGAGGTCGGTCGACTCGAGGAGATTCTGATCTCCACCGTGGCGCTGGACGCCGATTCGCTCAGCTTCAGCCACGCCACGCTCAGCGACGGGTCCGCGGTGCTCGTTCAATCGAGCGCTCACGGACGGGCGCAACGAGCGACCCTTCGTCACGACGGGCGTTGGTGGCTGGAACTGGCCGCGCCCTCGCGACCCATCGCGGCGGGCCAGAGCGTGGTGCTCTACCGAGTGGACGATCCGACGGTCGTAGAAGGCGCGGCGATCGTCTCACGCACGTGAGCGACCAGGAGCGCGTCGCGTTCTTGCGCGCGGAGCTCGCTCGCCACAACGAGGCGTACTTCACGAACGACGCGCCCACCATCCCCGACGCCGAGTACGACGCCCTCGCGCGCGAGCTGCGTCGTCTCGAAGAGGAACACCCCGAACTGCGCGACGAACACTCGGTCTCGGGCACCGTCGGGGCTCCGCGCGCGTCGGTCTTCGATCCGGTGGAGCACGCGGTGGCGATGTTGAGCTTGGACAACGTCTTTGACGTCGAGGAGTTGCGCACCTGGAGCGACCGTGTCGCGAAGAGCCTGGAGCACGACGCCGAGACCTTGCGTTTCGTCGTCGAGCCCAAGATCGACGGGCTCGCCCTGTCGATCGCCTACGAGGACGGCGTGCTCGTCCAGGCGGCCACTCGAGGGGACGGACGAGTCGGAGAAGACGTCACCGAGAACGTCCGGACGATCAAGAACGTACCGACGCGACTCGGCGCCGTCGGTCGCTTCGAGGTGCGCGGGGAGGTCTTTCTGGCCCGAGACGACTTCATCGCGATGAACGCCGAACAGGTCGCCGCGGGGCTCAAGGAGTTCGCCAATCCCCGTAACGCCGCGGCCGGAAGTCTGCGCCAGAAGAATCCCGCCGTGTCGGCGGCGCGACCGTTGTCCTTCCTGGCTTACCAACTGCTCGATCCCGATGGTCGTCTCGAGGTGACCTACTACAGCGAGACGATCCGACAGTTGGCCGAGTGGGGCTTTTTGGTCGCGGGGGAGTCGCGCATCGAAGAGGGAGCGGCGGCCATGATCGAGCGCAGCGACTGGTTCCAAGCCCATCGCCACGACCTTCGTTACGACATCGACGGCGCGGTGATCAAAGTCGACGAGCTCGCGTTGCGCGAACGCGTGGGCTTCACGAGCCGAGCACCGCGCTGGGCGATCGCGCGCAAGTTCCCGCCCGAGGAACGAACCACTCGACTGCTCGCGATCGAGGTGTCCATTGGGCGCACGGGCCGGGCCACGCCCTTCGCCGTCTTGGAGCCGGTCGTCGTCGCGGGCTCGACGGTGTCGATGGCGACCTTGCACAACCAAGACCAGGTCGCCGCGAAGGACGTGCGCCCCGGTGACCTGGTGGTCGTGCGCAAGGCCGGTGACGTGATTCCCGAGGTCGTGGGCGCCGTCAGCGAACCGGGCCGGCGACGCGCGAAGAAATGGACGTTTCCCGCGACCTGCCCCGAGTGCGGTCAACCGCTGGTGCGTCGCGGTGAGGAGAGTGACACGTACTGCGTGAACCCGACCTGCCCAGCGCAGTTGCTCGAGCAGATCGTGCACTTCGCCTCGCGCGGCGCCCTCGACATCGAGGGCCTGGGCGAGCAGCGCGTCGCTCAGCTCCTCGCCGCGGGACTCATCAACGACGTCGCCGACTTGTTCGGCCTGCGGGTGGCGGACCTCGAGGGTCTCGAAGGTTGGGGCGAACTCTCCGCGACGTCGCTGGTGCGCGAGTTAGAAAAGGCGAAGACCGCGCCACTCAGTCGCGTGCTCGTCGGACTCGGTATCCGCCACGTGGGACCGGTGGCCGCGCGCGAACTGGCCCGTCGATTTTCTCACTACGACGAGCTCGCGGGTGCGCCGTTGGAGGTGCTCGAGGCCGTCGACGGCATCGGACCGGTGATCGCCCAGTCGCTCTATCAGTACGTGAGGGATGAAGAGACGCGCGAACGGGTCGAACGCTTCAAGGCGGCCGGGTTGACCCTGCGCGAGTCGACGACGGCCTCCTCCCTGGCGGCGACGCTCGCGGGACGAGCGGTGGTGGTGACGGGCGCGGTGCCGGGCTACACGCGCGAAGGTGCCGAGGCGGCGATCGTGGCCCGGGGCGGCACCTCGCCGGGATCGGTGTCGAAGAAGACGTACTGCGTGGTGGTCGGTGAGGCGCCGGGCGCCGCCAAGGTCACCAAAGCCACCGATCTCGGCGTGCCGCTCGTCGCGGCCAGCGAGTTCGAAACCTTGCTCGCGACCGGTACCTGGACGATCACGCTCAACTAGGGCCCGGGGGCGGTATTCGTTAAGTATGGTTTAGCGAATGGCGCCCACCTTCGCTCCCGAGCACACCCTGGCGGGACGGTACCGGATCTCGCGTCTCCTCGGCGTCGGTCGCACCGCCGAGGTCTACCTGGCGGAGGACATCTCCCTACAGCGCAACGTCGTCGTCAAGGTCCTGCTGCCCGACCTCGCGTCGCACGAGTCGATCCGGCGCGCCTTTCGTGACCACATCGTGCGCGCGGCGACGCTGAGTCATCCCCACCTCGCGCGCGTCTACGACGGCGGGCAAGAGCACGGTGCGATCTTCATGATCAGTGAGTACTTGAGCGGTGGCTCCTTAGAAGACGCGTTACGGGCCGGACGGCGACTGAGCGTGGACGACGGTGCGCGCCTCGGTCGAGACGCCGGCAGCGCGTTGGCCTACGCCCACGAACACGGCTTCGTGCTCGGCGCGCTCTCGCCGTCGAAGATCCTCTTTGACGGCGAGGGTCACCTTCGCTTGAGCGACGTCGCCCTGGCCGGCCTCGCGGTGGGGTACCGCGAACGAATGAGCTTGGATGACGCGCGCTACCTCTCACCCGAACAAGCCGTCGGTGACCCGGCGGGTCCCGAGAGCGACGTCTACGCCCTCGCCCTCATCCTCTTCGAGGCCGTCACGGGGAGCGCCGCCTACGAGGGCACGACGCCCGAGGCGATACTGCGCGCCCGACTCAGCGCACCGCTGCCCGTGCGACTCGAACTCGGCACGCTCGACATGGTGCTCGCCCAGGCCGCCCTGCCCGACCCGCGGCTGCGTCTGGACGCCGAGCAGTTCTCCCAGCGTCTGGGTGCGGTCGTCAGCGACGCCGCACCGTTGGTGCTGCGCCGCGGCGTGAACGAGACGCCACTGCTGGCCGGTTTCTCGCCGAGTGAGACGCGTGGTTCCATCGGCTTTCGAGCCCCGTCAGCCGAGCAGATCGTGGGGGCCTCGGCCGGCGCGGCCGCCTTCCCGCGCGTCGCGCGCGCGATCGGCGACGGGGGCGGCGCTCCGCGTTCACCCGTCGGGCGCACCCCGCGCTTTGACCGGGCGCCCTACGACCTCCCCCGCGCGTCGGGGCAGCGACGGGGCTTCCTCTACGCCGCCTTAGCCCTCGTGGTGATCGCCCTCGCGATCGGAATCGTATGGAAGGCGGGCGTGTTCACGAAGAGCCACACGGTGCCGACCTTGACGGGACTGACGCTCACCCAGGCGCAAAGCGCGGTGGCTGGTGACGGGTACACCTTGAGCGTCAGTGAAGTCGACTCGGCGACCGTGCCGAAGAACGACGTCGTCAGCCAGTCGCCGGCGTCGGGCACGAGCGCCAAATCCGGCTCCATCATCAAGGTCAGCGTCTCCGAAGGTCCCGGGGTCGTCACCCTCCCCACGAACCTTCTCGGCCGCGGGTGCGCGGGCGCGGAGAACGAACTCAGGTCCCTCCACGTGAGTGCGACCTGCCCCGCGGCCGACGAGATCGCTTCGTCGAGGGCGGCGGGCGAGGTCGCCGCCGTGCTCTATAAGAAGACGGCGAATCCACTCGTCGTCCCACGCGGCGCAACGGTCATCCTCGAACTCTCGAAGGGTCCCGCCACCGGGCCGACCACCACGACCACCTCCGCCAGCGAGGGTCCCCGCGCGGAGCCGAACGTTGTGGGTGACGACTACGCCCAGACGGTCGCGGCGTTCCAAAAGGCGGTGCTGTACTTCAAGACGACGGGCCCCGGCGCGGGCACGACGACGTGGACGAAGGTGATCTCCCAGACCCCCGCGGCGGGGACGCTGGTGCCCTACAAGTCAACGGTCACCCTCGACGTCCAGTGAGCGCCTGCGAACTGTGTGAAGCCGCGGTCGTGACGAAGCGCTACTTCGAAGACGACGTCTGTTGGATCGGTGACTGCGAGATATGTCTCGTGCCCATGGTCGTGTGGCGCGTGCACGACGCCGAGCCCCCCGAGGACGTCAAGGCGCACCTGCACGAGGTCTTGGGCGCCGTCGCCGACGAGGAGTTCGACACGACACCGTGGACGATCGACGACCACATGCGCAACATCCCCGACCACTACCACGCGCACGCGCGACCGCCGTACTTTTGGCGTCGTAGCCAACTCTCGCTCTGACGCCTCCTCGGTAGAATCGACGGACTACGTCAATTACGAGGGGGACCCCATGGGAGCACTCGACGGCCGCGTCGCCATCATCACCGGAGCGGGTCGGGGCATCGGTCGCGAGCACGCGCTGCTCTTCGCCGCCGAAGGCGCGAAGGTCGTCGTCAACGACCTCGGTGGGGGGCTGGACGGGTCGTCGGCGGAGGCGACCCCGGCCGAAGAAGTCGTCGCCGAGATCACCGCCATGGGTGGCAGCGCGGTCGCGAACCACGACAACGTCGCCACCTGGGACGGGGGCGAACGCCTCATTAAGAGCGCCCTCGACGCGTTCGGCGACCTGCACGTCCTGGTGAACAACGCGGGCATCTTGCGCGACCGGGTCCTGGTGAACCTCTCGGAGGAGGACTGGGACGCCGTCATCAACGTGCACCTAAAAGGCCACTTCGTGCCGACGCGCCACGCCGCGACGTATTGGCGCGAGCAGGCGAAGGCCGGGAAGGTCGTCAAGGCCTCGGTGATCAACACGTCCTCGACGTCGGGGCTGCTCGGCAACGTCGGTCAGTCCAACTACGGCGCCGCGAAGTCGGGCATCGCCTCCTTCAGCCTCATCATCGCCGAGGAGCTCGGCCGCTACGGCGTGCGCGTGAACGCCATCGCACCCGCCGCGCGCACGCGCATGACCGAGTCGACGCCCGGTCTCTCGGACTACGTCGTCAAACCGGCCGACGCCGCGGTCTTTGACGTGTGGGACCCGGCGAACATCTCACCCCTCGTGGCGACCCTCGCTATGGAGGACTGCGCGGCGACGGGGCAGGTCTTCTTCGTCCAGGGCGGCACGGTGCGAAAGTTTCAGAACTGGACGATGACCGAGACCCTCGAGAACAACGACCGCTGGTCGGTGAGTGAGCTCGCGCGACAGTTGCCCACCTTGCTCTAGTGAGCGACGACGGACCTCGCTCGCGCCTCGACCAAGATGACCCCGAGGGGCGATTCGACGCGGGGATCGACCCATCGAGTGCGGCCTTCGATGCGCTCAACGGTGAGGCGGGGAGCGACCTCAGTTGGTTCATGCTCCTGCGTCGTCGAGTGCAGGACCACGCCGTCGCCTCCCCGCGCTACCCCTGGTGGGTACTGTGGGCCCTCCTGGGTGGTCTCTTCGCCCTGAACTTCACCTTCACGGTGTTCATCGTCGCCCTGCCCACGGTGGCGACCCAGTTTCATACTTCGGTGACGGTCCTCACCTGGACGATGGTGGGTCCACTCCTCGCCTACGGACTCGCCGCGCCGATCCTCGGCAAGACCGGGGACATCTTCGGGCACCGCCGGCTCTACCTCTTCGGGCTCGTCGGCGCGATGGTCGCGGCGCTGCTCACGGCCGTGTCGCACGACGTCGCGATGCTGCTCTTCGCTCGCGCCCTCGACGGCGTCCAGGGCGCGGCCACCGGGACCGCCTCGGGGGCGCTCATCAACACCGTCTTCTCGCGCGAGGAGCGCGTCAAGGCCATGGGGTGGTGGAGTCTGGTGGGGGGCGGGGGACCGGTCATCGGGCTCTCGCTCGGCTCACCGATCATCGCGGCCTTCGGGTGGCGAGCGCTGTTTTGGAGTCAGTTGGTGCTGATCGTGATCGCCTTCGTGTTCGTGAGCATCGTCTTGCCGCGCAGCCGAGGCGTGGATGACGAGAGCGCCGAGGAGAAGGCGCGAGCGCGCGCGGAGTTCAAACGACTCGACTGGGTGGGGAGTTGGTCGCTCTCGATCGCGGTGACGCTGTTACTGCTCGGTCTCTCCGTTGGTCCCTCGCTCGGGTGGACGAGCGTCCTCACGCTCTCGATGTTCGTCTTGAGCGTCGCGACGCTATGGCTGTTCATCCACCGACTGCGTCACGCGGACAGCCCGCTGATCCCCGGGTACTACTTCAAGCGGCGCAACTTCGTGATGCCGATGATCGTTCGCGCGTGCGTCAACTTCGCGTACTTCGGGAGTTTCTTCCTCTTCCCGCTCCTGATGGAACAGGGGTACGGCTACTCCATTCCCCGCGTCGGTGCGCTCGCGCTGGTGCGTCCCTTGGCGCTCGCGCTCTCTTCACCCATCGCCGGCTACGTCGCGATTCGAGTGGGCGAACGGCGCAGCGCCGTCGCCGGGGTGATCTTTCTCATCGGCTCCCTCTCGCTGTTCGCGTTGCTCCAGCCGAGCACCGGTGCGTGGTTCGTGGCGATCGCCCTGGCGCTCTCGGGGCTCGGTCTCGGGGTCACGATGCCCTCGACGAGCTCGCTCATGGCCAATGAGGTGAAGGTGAGCGAGTTCGGCGTGATGTCCGCGGCGCAACTGCTCGCCGTGCAGGTCGGCGAGGTCGTCGGTATCCAGGTACTGGGCACCGTGCAACAGGCCCTCACTCGCCGTCGTCATCTGCTCCATGCCAAACCCGGGGCGGCGTTACTCGCCACCTACCGACCATCCTTCGTGATCGGCGTCGGGGTCGCGGTGGTCGGGCTCGTCGCGGCGACCTTCGTGCGTTCCATTCCCCGCACTCGCGCCACCAGACGCTCAGAAATCGCCCGGTAGTCTGGGTGCATGAGCGTCGACGTCCAGCCCGGTAGCGAGCCCTTCACCCACCTCGGCAACGCCAACGGCGTGCTGGTGCTCCACGGCTTCACCGGCAATCCCGCCTCCATGCGTCCCATCGCCGAGCGCTGCGCGGCGGCCGGCTACAGCGTCGAACTACCACGCCTCGCCGGACACGGCACCAGCGTCGAGGACCTGACGACCACGACGTGGGAGGACTGGCTGGGCGGTGCTGAAGGCGCCTACGACGCGCTCGCCGCCCACTGCGACCAGGTGGCCGTGGTCGGACTCTCGATGGGCGGCGGGCTGGCCGCGCGGGTGGCGGAGCTGCGCCCGGTCGTCGGCTGCGTCTTCATCAACCCGCTCGTGAAGCCGCCACCGAGTGAGTTCGTCGAGGGCGTCGACGCGCTCATCGCGAGCGGTATGACGAGTATCGAATCGATCGGCTCGGACATCAAGCGCGACGGCAGCGTCGAGAGCTCCTACGACGCCACGCCCCTCGTCCCGTTACGGAGTCTCTTCGCGGGCGTCGCGACGGTCAGTGAGGATCTCGCGCGCATCGGCTCACCGAGCCTGGTCATCGCCTCACGCGAAGACCACGTCATTACCTGGGACCGGGCCGACGAGTTGGTCGAGAAGGTCACGGGACCGGTGGAGCGCGTCTGGCTCGAAGACTCCTATCACGTGGCGACGATCGACAACGATCAGGCACTCGTGGAGTCCTTGACGATGGACTTTCTCGCCCGAGTCTTTGCCTGATGGCCCCCGGGCTCTCTCGTGAGGACGTCGCGAAGGTCGCCGCCCTGGCACGACTGACCTTGAGCGACGAGGAACTCGACACCTTCACCGAGCAACTCTCACAGGTCTTAGAACACGCGAAGGACATCGCGGCGCTCGACTTAGAGGGCGTGATCGCGACGGCCCACCCTTTCGGTCTGGTGAACGTCGTGCGCGAGGACGAACTGTGTGCGTCACTCGACCGCGACGAAGTGCTGGCCATGGCCCCCGACGCCGAAGAGGGGCGTTTCGCGGTGCCGCGCATCATGGGCGAGGCGCCGTGAGCAGCGCCACGCAGATTGCCCGCGACGTCCGGGCGGGGACGACCAGCGCACTTGCGCAGCTCGACACGTCGCTGGCGGCGATTCGCGCCGAGAACGACGCGTTGAACGTGTTCCTCCACGTCGACGAAGAGGGCGCCGACGCCGCGGCGCGTCGCGTCGACGAGCTCGTCGCCGCGGGGGAGGACCCGGGGGCGCTCGCCGGGGTGCCCGTCGCGCTGAAGGACAACCTCTGTCAGCGCGGCGTGCCCACGACGGCCGGCTCGAAGATCCTGGCGGGGTGGCGACCGCCCTACAGCGCCACGGTCATCGAACGACTCTTGGCGGCCGGGGCGGTACCGGTGGGGAAGACCAACATGGACGAGTTCGCCATGGGTTCATCGACCGAGACCTCGGCCTACGGTCCGACGCGCAACCCGCGCAACCCCGAGCGGGTGCCCGGCGGTTCCTCGGGGGGTTCGGCCGCGGCGGTGGCCTCAGGGATGACGCCACTGTCGCTCGGTTCCGATACGGGCGGTTCGATCCGTCAGCCGGCGGCGCTCTGTGGCATCGTCGGGGTGAAGCCGACCTACGGACTGGTCTCGCGGTACGGACTGATCGCCTTCGC
>Ga0182012_10004830_pt1 | contig 13997 bp, 13 predicted proteins | sample 612S2SmetaG_FD_120486 | JGI IMG/M metagenome (GOLD analysis project Ga0182012, IMG submission 120486) | Permafrost microbial communities from Stordalen Mire, Sweden - 612S2S metaG | ecosystem: Environmental > Terrestrial > Soil > Wetlands > Permafrost | place: Sweden: Stordalen | collected... | reverse complement strand
TCTTCGAAGCGCTTGGCGATCGCCTCGCTGCCGTCGCTCACGTAGGCTCGGATGATGCGGCCCGAGCGTTCGATGCGGCGTATGCGCGGGTCGGCGGCGAGCCCGTCGATATCGGGCGCGGCCGTTGCGAAGATCGCCTCGACGATCTTCTCGGTCGTCTTGAGTTCGTCGACGCTGCCGTCGACCACGAGCTTCCCGTTCTTGAGAATGGCCACGCGATCGGCGGCGCGCTCCACCTGACCGATTTGATGCGACGAGAAGAGCACGCTGGCTCCGCCCGCGGCGGCTTCGATCATCAGGTCGAGCACCAGCCGCTGGAAGATCGGATCGAGGCCGCTGGCGGGCTCGTCGAGCACGAAGATGCGCGGCCGCAGCGAGAAGGCCAGGATCAGCGAGACCGCGGTGCGCTGGCCCTTCGAAAACTTCCCGACCTTCTTCTTGCGATCGAGTTTGAACATATCGATCAGTTCCGAGGCGCGCGCCGCGTCGTAACGGGCGTAGCAGCGCCGGTAATATTCGAGATGTTCCGCGAGGGTCAAGTTCTCGTAGAGCGCGCTCTTCTCGGGGACGTACGCGAGATCTTGAAACGTGGCCGGCGTCAGCGGCTTGCCCTCGATGGCGATCGAGCCCGAGGTGGGACGTGCGAGGCCGAGCAGACATTTGAACGTCGTCGACTTGCCCGCGCCGTTGGGCCCGAGCAAACCGCAGATCGAGCCGGGCTCCACCTCCAGTGTCAGTCCCGAGACGGCGGTAAAATTGCCGTACCGCTTCGTCAAATCGCGTATCGCGATGCTATGCTCCACCGTTACTCCTCACCATGCGGGGGAAACCAACGTCCGACGAGATCGTCGAGGAGCGCCTCTAGGCGCATGCGCTCGAGTCCCAAAGCTTTTGCTTGCCGGATCGCCTCGCCCAGCATCGCCACGGCGACGTCCTCGGCGGCGCGTCGCGCCTCGCCGGGTGCGCCGTTCGAGCGAACGAACGAGCCTCTTCCGGGACTGGTCTCGATGATGCCGTCGCGCTCCAAGTCCCGGTATGCGCGGGCGACGGTGTTGGGGTTGACCGTGAGGTCCAGCGCGAGCGATTTCACCGTCGGCAGCTGCTCGCCCGGAGCGAGAGTCCCCAGGGCGACGGCCCGCTTTACCTGCTCTATGAGTTGCAGGTACAGCGGAACGCCGCTCCTTGGGTCGACCGTGAAAATCGCAGCCACGGTCTTAGAACTTCACGCCCCAGCCAGGGAAGATCGTGCTGTTCGGGCTGCTCGGGATGACCGTGCGGCGCGAGGGTTCCGGGCGGCGGTCGGCGGTGTCGGTATGCTTGGTGATCATGTCGTCTCCTCAGTAACTTGTACTAGTGTATTAGTACAATAGCACACTAATACGACATGTCAAGCACCCAGCCCAAGAATTTTTCGCGGGTCGCGAGGCGGCCCGGCGGCGAAGCCTGGAGCATGCCCAGCATCCAACCCGTGAAGCCCGGGCCGGGCCAGGAATCGGTCTGGGACTACCCCCGCCCGCCCCGGCTGGAGGCCGTCCGCAAACGCCTGCGGGTCGTCTTCAACGGGGTCACCGTGGCCGACACCACCGCCGGCTTCCGGGTGCTCGAGACGAGCCACCCGCCCGTCTACTACATCCCGCCCGGCGACATCCTCAAAGGCACGCTCGAACCCGCGCCCGGCAGCAGCTTCTGTGAATGGAAGGGCCGCGCGGTGTACTGGGACGTCGTGGTCTGGGAGAAGCGCGCCAAGCAGGCCGGGTGGTCGTACCCCAAGCCCTCGACGGCCTTTATCGCGCTGGCCGACCACGTGGCGTTCTACGCTTCCCGCGTCGACGCGTGTTACGTCGACGACGAGCGCGTCGTGCCGCAGCCGGGCGACTTCTACGGCGGCTGGATCACCGCCGACGTGGTGGGCCCGTTCAAAGGCGAGCCCGGCACCGCCGGATGGTGACGTGGTAGACGGACTCTTCAAGGGTCCCGACTCCGTTCGCGTTCGCGGCGAGCGCGCAGCACTCGTCTGGTCGCTGCTGTTGATGCCGCTTTCCATCGCGCTGATCAGCGCGATCTTCAAGAGCGTCTCGATGTCGGAACTGGTGTTGTTGCTCGTGGGCGGCATGGTGCTCGTCTCGATCCAGCGCGGCCGGTTGTTGGGCAGCAGCATACGCTTGCACGCGGGACAGTTTCCCGAGGTGTTCGCGATCGTCGAACGCACCGCCGAACGGTTGGGCGTCGACGTGCCGCAGGTGTTCATCCGCGACGACGTCTTCGTGCCGATCTCGGCGGTGGGCATGGGCCAACCTTATTCGCTGATGATCTCGAGCCAATACCTCGAGCATCTGCGCGACGGCGAACTCGCGTTCTTGGTCGCGCGCGAACTCGGGCACATCGCGGCGGGACATACGCGCCTCACCTCGCTCTTGAGTGCGTCGGGCCGCGAGAATCCGGTGATCGCGCTGATCTTCGGCGCGTGGCTGCGCCGCACGGAGTACACCGCCGATCGCATCGGGTTGCTCTGCGGCGCGACGCTCTCCGATGCGGTGGGCGCGATCGCGATCACCACGTTCCACGCGATCGGGCGCCGCGTGGATCTCAAGCTGCTGGCCGAACAGCAAGTCGAACTCGAATCGGATCCGACGTTGCGCATGGGCGAGTGGGTCGGCGGCGTGCCCTATGCGACCAAACGCATCGAGCAACTGAGCACCTTCGACGCGAGCCCGCTCGCCGCGACCTGGCGCGAACGCCTGGCGCAGCCCAAGGTTGCCGAGGTGGACGTTGCGGGCGAACTCGAACCGGCGGGCAGCGTGCAACGCCGGGATTGCGCGCCCGTGATACGCCGCCTGCTCGCGCTCACGATCGACGCGTTCGTGGTCAGCGCGATCTTCAAGAACACCGACGTGGTCAACGTGGTGACCGACGAGAGCGACACGAAGCACAAGGTCGTCTTCCACGGCGTCCACGTCGCGTGGCCGATGCTCGCGCAACTGGGCAGCGACACGGCCTCGATCCTGTTCGGTCTCTTGATGTACAGCGCGATCCTGGTGGCCCTCACCGGCCAGACGCTGGGCATGATGGTGATGGAATTGCGCGTGGTGACCACGCAGTACCGCCGGCCGACGATCGCCCAAGCCGTTTGGCGCTACGCGACCGGCGGACTCTCGATCCTGACCACCTTCGCGCTGGTCGGCTTCTTCATGCGCATCCATCCCCACGACTATCTCTCGCGCACGCGGCTCGTGCGCGGGCGCTCCCTGCGCCCACGGGAAAAACCTTTGCGCATCAAAGCGGGTTAGACCGTTTCGTGAAAGCCATACGCATCGCGCAGACCGGCGGCCCCGAGGTTTTGCGCCTCGAAGACGGCGTACCCGAGCCCGAACTCAAGCCCGGTGAGGTGCTGGTGAAGCTCGCCGCCGCGGGCATCAACTTCATCGACGTCTACTTCCGCAACGGCGCTTACCCCGCGCCGCACCTGCCCTTCATTCCGGGCATGGAAGGCGCGGGCACGGTGAGTGCCGTCGCGTCGGGCGTTACCGGCTTCGTACCGGGCGACCGCGTTGCGTACGCGATGAACGCGGGCAGCTACGCCGAGTACGTGGCCGTACCCGCGGCGAAACTCGTCAAGCTTCCCGACTCGATCCCGTTCAACGACGGCGCCGCGATCATGCTCCAAGGCATGACCGCGCACTACTTGGTCAATAGCACCTATCCGCTGAAAGCGGGCGAAGTCGCGCTTGTGCACGCGGGTGCGGGCGGCGTGGGCTTGCTCTTGACGCAATTGGCCAAAGCCAAGGGCGCGACCGTGATCACCACCGTCTCAACCGATGAGAAGGCCGCGCTCTCGCAGCGCGCGGGAGCCGATCACGTGGTTCGCTACGATCGCGACGACTTCGCCTCGGAGGTGCGTCGCATCACCGGCGGCGAGGGCGCGCACGTCGTGTACGACGCCGTCGGCAAGACGACGTTCGACAAGAGCCTCGACTCGCTGCGCCCGCGCGGTTACGTCGTGCTCTACGGCGCATCGAGCGGCGCGGTGCCGCCGTTCGATCTGCAGCGACTCAATGCGAAGGGCTCGCTGTTCGTGACGCGCCCGACGCTGGCGAATTACGCCTCCACGCCCGACGAGATCGCTTGGCGCGCGGGCGATCTGTTCAAGGCCATCGAGGATGGAAAGCTCGACCTGCGCGTCGAGCACGAATACCCGCTGGCCGATGCGGCGCGCGCACACGCCGATCTCGAAGCGCGACGCACGACCGGCAAGCTCGTCCTGACGATTTAGCGTAGCCGCGTTCCCATCCGTTCAGACCTAGCCGAATCGGCGATGCCGGCGCCGCGCCGGCATGCGATAGTGCATCCATGACCACAACCGAACAGAGCCCGCTCGTGGCGCTCTCCAACGATCTCGCCGCCGCCGTCGCGCGCAGCGCGCCGTCGCTCGTGTACGTCGACGGCAGCGCCCGGCGCGACGCGACCGGCGTCGTGTGGAGCGCCGGCACGATCGTGACCGTCGATCACACGCTCGAACGCGACGACGAGATCGCGCTCGTGCTCGAGGGCGGACGGCGCATCGACGCAACCGTCGCCGGACGCGATCCTTCGACCGACCTCGCCGTGCTGCACGCGACCGTCGACCTTCCCGCCGCACCGCGCAGCGCGCGCAACGATCTCGCGGTCGGGCACGTCGTGCTCGCCGCGGGTCGCGACGAAGACGGCGTGCTCGGCGCCAGCTTCGGCATCGTCAGCGTGCTCGACGGCCCGTGGCGCACCTGGCGCGGCGGCGAGATCGACACCCTGATCCGGCCCGACCTCACGCTCTACGCCGGCTTCTCCGGCGGACCGTTGCTCGACGCCACGGGCGCGCTGCTCGGCATCAATACGTGGGGACTCTCGCGACGCACCGCCTTGACGATACCCCTGAAGACGGTGGCGCGCGTGGTGGAACAACTCGAGACGCGCGGTTCGATCGCGCGCGGCTATCTCGGCGTTGCGCTGCAAGACGTGCGCTTGCCCGAAGCGATCCGCGCGGCGCTCGGTGCGGGCCGGCGACACGCGGCCATCGTGGTCGACGTTGCGCCCGGTGGCCCCGCGGAGCGCGCGGGCCTCGCGCTCGGCGACGTGCTGCTCGCAATCGGCGACACCGCGATCGAGGGCGCCGACGACGTGCAGCGCGCGCTCGGCGGCGATACGATCGGCAAGCGCACGACGATCGAGATCCTGCGCGGCGGCGCGCGCCAGGCCGTGGCGGCGACGATCGGGGAGCGGCCGAACCGTGACGACGAGTAATCTCCAGGCCGCTTTCAACGAGGTCGTCCACCGCGTGCGGAGTGCGACCGTACACGTCTACGACCGGCGGGGCCGCGGCTCGGGTGTGGTCTGGGCCGACGGCCTGATCGTCAGCAACGCGCACGTCGTTCGCGAGCCCTATCCGACGATCGAAACCGCCGCGGGCACCGCGCGCGGCCGTTTGATCGCGCGCGACGACCGGCGCGACCTGGCCGCGATCCACGTCGATCTGCGCGGCCTCGGCGTCCGGGCCGCGGATCTGCGCGATGCGGCGACGCTGCGCGCGGGCGAGTTCGTGTTAGCGGTGGGCAACCCGCTGGGCCTCAGCGGCGCCGTCGCAAGCGGCATGCTGCGCTCCGCCGGGCGACGCTTCGTCGTCTCCGACGTGCGCCTCGCACCGGGAAACTCCGGCGGACCGCTGACCGATGCTGCCGGACGCGTCGTGGGCATCAACAGCATGGTGCACGGCGCGTCGGCCTACGCCGTACCGAGCGAAGCGGTGCGCGCGTTTTTAGAAGAGGAGGGCTTCGTCTGGCGGGCCGCGTGATCAGGACGCTCGTCGCCGCCGACTCTTCCCGGGAACGCACCGGCTTGAGCCGGCTCCTGCGCGACGCGCTTCCGCTCGAGGTCGTCGGTTCGAGCGCGCTCGCGGAGTTGCGCCGCGCCGTCGCGGAGTTCGCACCCGACGTTCTCGTCGAGATCCGGGACGACGGCGTTTCGCCGTCGTCGCTGCCGGTCGTCTCACTCGTCTACGATGCGGCCGCGGCGTGGGCCGCGCGTGCCGCTGCAGCGGGCGCCGGCTCGGACGGATTCGCGGTCCTGCCGCGTGACGCCGATGCGGAAGAAATCCGCGCCGCGGCCCTGGCGGTCGCAGCCGGGCTGGCCGTCACGGCGCCGCGCGCGCTGCCGGGCGACGTGCCGCACGTGCTCGCGGAACTGCGCGGCCCGGACCGGCTCTCCGCCCGCGAGGTGGACGTGCTCGCCGAACTCGCCCGCGGCGCAGGCAACAAACAGATTGCGGCGCGGCTCGCCATCTCCGAACACACCGTCAAATTTCACGTCGCCTCGATCTTCGCCAAGCTCGGCGTCTCGAGCCGCACGGAGGCCGTGACGCGAGGCGTGCGCCTGGGACTGATCATGCTCTAATGCTCGAGCACTAGGAGCCTAGACTCGACGCGGCAGCCGGTAAAGCGTACGTAAAGATAGCCGCGCGCGAAAGTTCAGGGTTTCTCGCGCGGATGTGCAAAGAGCGCGGAGCAGCTTCCTCAGCGGCCCTAGCCTGGGAGTCCCTCGCCCATGAACCCTTCGCGAATCGGCATCGCCGCTTTGATTGTAGCGGCGCTGGGCCTTGCCACTGTCCCGGCGAAGGCCGGCCTCTTTACACAGGTCGCGCCGGCTCGCGCTCCGGTGCAACGCGCCGGATCGTCGAGCCTCCAGCACTTGATCTTCATCGTGCAAGAGAATCGCTCGTTCGACAATTACTTCGGCACGTACCCGGGCGCCGACGGCCTGCCGACGAGCCCGCCGTGCCAGGTCGATCCGTGGTATCCGAGCGCGTGCGACACGCCGTATCCCGACCACGACGCCAGCAACAACGGCGGCCCGTACATGAACAAGTATCAAGTGCAAGACATCGACGGCGGCAAGATGGACGGGTTCGTCGTATCCCGCGAACAGGAATTGGGCAAGACGTGCGCGCCCAAGAACGGCGTACGCGTCGATCCGAACACGGTGGTGGCCGAGGAAGAAGACGAAGAAGGCGTCGTGAGCACCAAAAAGTGCGTCAACGACGTGATGGGTTATCACGACGGCACCGATCTCCCGAACTATTGGGCGTACGCGCAAAACTACGTGCTCTTCGATCACTTCTACGAGTCGGCCGAATCGTGGAGCCTGCCCGCGCACTTGGCGCTCTATTCGGGTTGGTCGGCAAAGTGCAAGAAGATCGATCCGCCGGAGATCGATACGTGCGCGAGCCAACTGACCGCGAAGATCTGGCAACCCGGCAAACCGCCGCCGTACCTCTGGACCGACATCACCTATCTGCTCTATCAGAACGGCGTGACGTGGTTAGCCTACCTCGACGGCGGCCTGGGTAAGCCCATCGGCGGAAATACCGCGGTGCAGGGCATATGGGCCGCACTCGGTGGTTTCGAGACCGTCATCGAAGATGGCCAGTATGCCAACGCGGTCGGCACGGATCTCACGCAGTTTTACAGCGATGCGGCCAACGGCACGCTGCCCCAAGTCTCGTGGATTTTGCCCTCGTACCCCGATAGCGATCATCCGCAAGCCTCGGTCGCGCAGGGACAGAAATACGTGACCGGATTGATCAACGCCGTGATGAGCGGGCCCGACTGGAACAGCAGCGCGATCTTCATCGTCTGGGACGATATGGGCGGCTTTTACGATCACGAGCCGCCGCCGTTCCAAATCGATTACGACGGACCCGGCTTGCGCGTTCCGGCGATCCTGGTCAGCCCCTACGCGTTGACCGGCGTCATCGATCATCAGATCCTCACGACCGACTCGTTTCTCAAGCTGATCGAGGACACGTTCGTCAACGGCGAGAGCATCTGCCAATCGGGCCGCCCCGACCCGCGACCCGATTGCCGCGACCAATCCTCGCAGCTCGGAAACCTCGAGAACGACTTCAACTTCGGCCAGGCGCCCAGACCCCCGATGCTGCTCTCGACGCACCCGATGTCGATGCTGATCGACAACGCGCCGTCGGCGGCCGTGGGCCGGTCCGCCGTCCGGCGGCTCCGCTAGAAAATGCGCCGGATTACCCTTCCTACTCCGGCCCTCGGCATGTATACTGGCCAATGCCTCAGGGACATCCAGCGCACTCGCTCGGGGAGATCGTCTGCATGAATCGTCTGCGCCTTTTGGCCGGCGCCGTAATCGCCGTTGCCGTCGCCCTCGCGGTCGCGCCCGCAAAGGCGGGATTGTTCACCACCCCGAGCAGCGCACGGCACCCCGGTGCGAGCAGTCCGTTGCAGCACCTGATCTTCATCGTCGAAGAGAACCGCTCGTTCGATAGTTTCTTCGGCACGTATCCCGGCGCCGACGGCATCCCGACCGCCGCGCCGTGCCAAATCGACCCGTGGTATCCGAGCGCCTGCGACACGCCGTATCCCGACCATCAAGCCTCGAATCAGGGCGGGCCCTACACGAATCCGTATCAAGTAGCCGACATAGACGGTGGCAAGATGGACGGCTTCGTAAAGCAACGCGAGAAGGAACTGGGGTCGAAATGTGCGCCTCAGAATGGAAAGCCGGTCGACCCGCGGCTCGCGGTAGGCGTTGCCGACGATGAGGAGGGTGGCCGGGTCAACGTGCATTGCATCGTCGACGTCATGGGCTACCACACCGGCCAGGATATTCCGAACCTGTGGAGTTACGCCGCCAACGGCGTGCTGTTCGATCACTTCTACGAATCGGTCGAAGCCTGGAGTCTGCCCGGACACTTGGCGATCTTCTCGGGCTGGTCGGCGCAATGCAGCAAGCTCGACCCACCGGTCATCGGCTCGTGCAAGAGCAGCGTCAACGGCAAGAATTGGTCGACCGACGGCGTCAACGGCGCCGAAGTGCCGTATCTCTGGACCGACATCACCTATCTGCTTTACGAAAATAACGTTACGTGGGCGGCCTACCTCGACGGTGGATTGGGCAGCCCGATCGGTCCGCCGTCGACGAAGGTGCAGGGCATTTGGATTCCGCTCGGCGGTTTCGAAACGGTCAACAACGACGGTCAATACGAAAATGCCGTGGGCAACACGGTGACCGAGTTCGATTCGGAGGCTGCCGCCGGAACGCTGCCCCAAGTTTCCTGGGTGATCCCGAACTACAACGATAGCGATCATCCGCAGGCCTCGGTCGCCACCGGCCAAACCTTCGTGACCAACGTGATCAACGCGGTCGAAGGCGGCCCCGATTGGAACAGCAGCGCGATCGTGATCCTGTGGGACGACATGGGCGGCTTCTACGACCACGAGCCGCCGCCGTTCAAGCTCGACTCCAACGGACCGGGCATGCGCGTGCCGGCAATCCTCATCAGTCCGTACGCGATCGCGGGAACGATCGATCATCAGATCCTGACCAGCGACTCGTTGCTCAAGCTGATCGAAGACACGTTCGTAAACGGCGAGAGCATCTGTCAATCCGGGCGCTCAGATCCGCGCCCCGATTGCCGCGATGAGTCGACGCAACTCGGCAACATCCTCACCGACTTCAACTTCAACCAGTCGCCGCGGGCGCCGATGATCCTCTCGCCGCACCCGATGTCGATGCTCGTGGATAATTCCCAGGACGTCGCGCCTCCGCCGGCCGGTCTGCTGCGCAGACGGAAGTGAAGTGCCTGCGGCTTTTCGCGGGCGCGCTCGTGGCGATCGCATTGGCGGTCGCCGTCGCGCCCGCGAAGGCCGGCTTGTTCACCGCGCTGCCGCAAGCGCGACGCGCCGCATCGAGCAATCCGCTGCAACACCTGATCTTCATCGTCCAAGAGAACCGCTCGTTCGACCACTATTTCGGCACGTACCCCGGCGCCGACGGCATCCCGAGCGCCGCACCGTGTCTGCCCAGCAAGTGGTATCCGAGCCAATGCTTCACGCCGTATCCCAATCACGCAGCCTCGAATTTCGGCGGACCGTACGTGAACAAGTATCAGGTCGCCGACATCGACGGCGGCAAGATGGACGGCTACGTGATCCAGCGCGAGCAGGCCCTGGGGCCGCAATGCGCGCCGAAGAACGGGCGCGTCGATCCCCGGCGCATCGTCGCCGCGCCCATGGACGACGAGGGCGTACGCGTCAACGATCACTGCATCGTCGACGTCATGGGGTATCACGACGGTACCGACCTGCCGAACTACTGGGCCTACGCCAAGAACTACGTGCTTTTCGATCACCTCTACGAGTCGGCCGAATCGTGGAGCCTGCCCTCGCATCTGGCGCTCTTCTCGGGATGGTCGGCGCAGTGCACGAAGATCGATCCGCCCGAGATCGGCAGTTGTTCGAGCAATCTCAACGGCAAGCAATGGGTGCCGGGCAAAATCCCGTACCTCTGGACCGACATCACCTATCTGCTCTACCAGAACGGCATCACGTGGTCGGCCTATCTCGACGGTGGCCTGGGCAGCGCCATCGGAGCGCCCTCGAATAAGGTGCAAGGCATCTGGATTCCGCTCGGCGGCTTCGAGACGGTCAACGACGACGGCCAGTACGCAAACGCCGTCGGTTCCACCGTCGCCGATTTCGAGAGCCAGGCGGCAGCGGGCACGCTACCCCAGGTCTCGTGGGTGATTCCCAACTACGAAGATAGCGACCACCCGCAAGCATCGGTGGCCAAGGGGCAAGCGTTCGTGACCAGCGTGGTCAACGCCGTCGAGGGCGGACCCGATTGGAGCAGCTCGGCGATCGTCGTCGTGTGGGACGACATGGGCGGCTTCTACGACCACGAGCCGCCGCCGTTCAAGCTCGACGCCGACGGACCGGGCCTGCGCGTGCCCGCCCTCCTGATCAGTCCCTACGCCGTCGCGGGAACGATCGACCATCAGATCCTGACCAGCGACTCGTTCCTCAAGCTCGTCGAAGACACGTTCGCCGGCGGCGAGAGCATCTGCCAAACCGGCCGCTCCGATCCGCGGCCGGATTGCCGCGACGAGTCGACCCAGTTGGGCAACATTCTCGACGACTTCGATTTCAATCAGCCGGCGCGGCCGCCGCTGATTCTCTCGACCCACCCCATGTCGCTGCTGGTGGAGGGCGGGAGCCCCCGTTAGGCCGATTTTCCAGTCGAACCGGCAGGTGCCGACGGCGGGTGCGGGCGCATTGTGGTACATAGGCCCAGGCAGTAGCCCGCCCGTCCCTCCCCGGGGACAGGGCTCGGAGAAGATCATGAATCGCATGCGTGTTTTGATCGGCATCGTTGTCGCCGTCGCGCTCGGCGTGGCCGCCGCGCCGGCGAAGGCGGGACTGTTCACCGTGCCAAACGGCGCGACGCCGCCGCCAACCTTTCCGGCTCCCACCCCGGGCTCGGGCCTCGGTAAGATCAAGCATTTGATCTTCATCGTTCAGGAAAATCGTTCGTTCGATCAGTTCTTCGGAAAGTACCCGGGCGCCGACGGCTTGCCGACGAGCCCGCCGTGTCAGATCGATCCGTGGTACCCGAGCGCCTGCGACACGCCGTATCCCGATCACAACGCCAGCAACAACGGCGGCCCGTACATGAATCCGTATCAGGTGCAAGACATCGACGGCGGCAAGATGGACGGCTTCGTCGAGTCGCGCGAGCAAGAGTTGGGTGAGGGCTGCGCGCCGCAAAACGGCCGGCGGCCCGATCCCCGCAAAGTCGTCGGCGTCAAGGTCGACGAGGGCATCCCGCAGACCAAGCAGTGCATCGACGACGTGATGGGCTACCACGACGGCAAGGATCTGCCCAACTATTGGGCTTACGCGCAGAACTACGTGCTCTACGATCACTTCTACGAGTCGGCCGAGTCGTGGAGCCTGCCCGCGCACCTCGCGCTCTTCTCCGGCTGGGCCGCGAAGTGCACGCAGATCAATCCGCCCCAGATCGATAGCTGCTCGAGCGATCTCGGCGACACCACCTGGAATCCCAACGGCGCGGACGCGATCCCGTACCTCTGGACCGACATCACCTACCTGCTCAACCAGCACAACATCTCGTGGATCTCGTATCTCGATCACGGTCTGGGCGATCCGATCGGCATCGGCAAGCTGGGCGTCCAGGGAATCTGGGCCGTGCTCGGCGGCTTCGAAACGGTCAACGACGACGGGCAATACAACAACGCGGTGGGCATCGAGACGACGCAATACTTCACCGATGCCGCGGCGGGAACGCTGCCGCAGGTGACCTGGCTATTGCCCGACTACCCCGACAGCGATCATCCGCAAGCGTCGGTCAAAAACGGGCAAGCCTACGTGACGGGTCTGGTCAACGCGGCCATGAGCGGCCCGGATTGGAACAGCACCGCGATCTTCATCGTGTGGGACGACATGGGCGGCTTCTACGATCACGAGCCCCCGCCGTTCCAAATCGACTTCGACGGCCCGGGCCTGCGCACGCCGGCGATCTTGATCAGTCCCTACTCGTTGACCGGCTACATCGATCACCAGATCCTCACGACGGACTCGTTCCTCAAACTGATCGAAGACGTCTTCGTCAACGGCGAGAGCATCTGCCAGGCCGGCCGGCCCGACCCGCGCCCCGACTGTCGCGATCAGTCGACGCAACTGGGTAACCTGGCCAACGACTTCAACTTCAAGCAGGCACCGCGCGCGCCGCTGGTGCTCTCCACCCATCCGATGACGACGCTCATCGACAACGTGCCGGCGCCGCTGCCGGCGAATTTGAGAACGCGCGGAGAGCGGTAATCGCGCCACGAGCGCGCTGCGCGTGGGCGCTCGCAGAGCCGCTGACGACGTACCACGATACCGAGTGGGGAGTGCCCGTTCATGACGATCGGGCGCTCTTCGAATTGCTCACATTGGAGGGCGCGCAAGCCGGGCTGAGCTGGGTGACGATCTTGCGCAAGCGTGAGGGGTACCGGCGCGTGTTTCGGAATTTCGATCCGCGGGCCGTCGCCGCGCTCGACGCGGATGCCGTCGAGGCCGCGGTCAGCGATCCGGGCATCGTGCGCCATCGCGGAAAGATTCTCTCGACGCTGAAAAACGCAAGCGCGTTGCTCGAGGTCGCGCGCACGCACGGCTCCTTTGCCGCGTACCTGTGGGCGTTCGTCGCCGGGCGTCCGCGCGACGGCAGATACGGTACCAAGACGCCGCTTCCGGCGACGACGCCGCTCTCCGACGCGGTGAGCGCCGATCTGCGCGCACGCGGCTTCACCTTCACCGGCTCGACGATCGTGCAATCGTTCTTGCAAGCCTGCGGCATCCTCAACGACCATCGCTCGACGTGTTTTCGCCGCGCGGAGATCATCGCGGCTCGTCGAGCCACATAGCCGAGGTGCGCGTCGTGCTTCGCCGCCTCCCTCTGCTCGCGCTCGCGTGCATCGCCGTGGGCGCGCTCTACGCGGGCCTCGCGCCGAGCGGCGGCCGCGCGGCGGAAGACAGCGGAGCGAGCCGCGGGCTGTACAAGCTCAAACACCTGATCTTCATCGTGCAAGAGAACCGCTCGTTCGATCACTATTTCGGCACGTACCCCGGCGCCGACGGCATCCCCACGCAAGCGCCGTGCTTGCCCAGCCATTGGTATCCGAGCCAATGCTTCACGCCCTATCCCAACCATCGCGACAGCAACGAGGGCGGGCCGTTGCTGATCACCTATCAAACGCAAGACATCGACAACGGCAAGATGGACGGCTTCGTGATCAGCCGCGAGCAGCAGTTGGGCTCGAAGTGTGCGCCGCAACGCGGACGCGCGCCGCGCGAACGCAGCGGAACGACGATGATCGACGACGAGGGCTTCATCCAAAACGTGCACTGTCTGGTCGACGTGATGGGCTATCACGACGGCACCGATTTGCCCAACTACTGGGCGTATGCGCAGAACTTCGTGCTCCAGGATCATTTTCACGAATCGGCGATGTCGTGGAGCCTGGTGGGACACCTCGAACTCTTCTCGGGCTGGTCGGCGATCTGTAAAGACCTCAATCCGCCCAACGTCGATTCGTGCTCGACCTCGCCCGGCGGACTGGGCTGGAGTCCGACCGCGCCGTCACCGTATCTCTGGACCGACATCAC
>Ga0182012_10004829_pt1 | contig 13998 bp, 11 predicted proteins | sample 612S2SmetaG_FD_120486 | JGI IMG/M metagenome (GOLD analysis project Ga0182012, IMG submission 120486) | Permafrost microbial communities from Stordalen Mire, Sweden - 612S2S metaG | ecosystem: Environmental > Terrestrial > Soil > Wetlands > Permafrost | place: Sweden: Stordalen | collected... | reverse complement strand
GCCGTGCTGGTGGTGCGACTCCCCAGACCCAATAAGCACTCAAACCTTCCAGCGGCACCAAAAACAGCGCACACAATGCATTATCATTGCAATGTGTGCGCTGTTTGACGCTTACTTTGGGTACGCAGATTTTGAGGGTAATTGCTTATTGCGATTCGATCAGATCTACATTCGTACAGAGGCAAAACGCGAGCGCAAGGCGGAGAAACGTGTACTGCGATCACTCTACTCGCCGCGGTCTGAACGAATATTGCGAGTGCTCTTACAATATCCAGGCCGCAGCTGGCACCTGCTGGAGTTGGCCAAAGAGGCAGATGTTAGCGTTGGCCACGTGCACAACATAAAGGTCCAGCTTGTAGAGCGTGGTTGGGTTAAATCGCCAGTGCAGTCAGGAGGATTAGTCCTGTCGAACCATGACGCATTGCTGAACGACTGGCCCAGGGAATATATAGATCACAAGACGGTTTTCAACGACTACTTCAGTCTGATGGAAATCGATTGGTTGGAGGCACGAATTGCCCAAACGTGTGAAGAAGCAGGAATCCGCTATGCCTTCACCGGGTTATCGGCGGCAGCTCGCCGCGCTCCATTTGTACGGTATCAACGCACCGAACTCTATGTCGCCGGGGCGGACCACAAAATAGTTCAGCTGCTAGCTCTAAAACGCGTGCCCTCTGGATCTAATGTGCGTATCAGGGTGCCTTACGATGCTGGAGTATTTTATGGAAGTGAGTCACTTGCCGGAGTAGAGGTGGTCTCGTCAGTGCAGAACTACCTTGATCTGGTTAAGGAGGGCGGCCGGGCAGCCGACGGTTCTGCATATCTGAAGGAGCGTGTTATCGATCCATTATGGAGAGATCACAGTGAATAAAGACGAGCTGCAGATGGAGGCAGTACGGCGAGTAACGGTTGAGCTCGCAAGACTAATGGGCGACCACTGGCCCTATGTAACTCTCATTGGCGGTTTCGCAGTTTGTATTCAAACGCCGCAGAACCGGCCGACAAACATGCATCGTGGCACTGGTGACGTCGACCTTGTACTTGATCACGCAAGAATGACAGGTGGCGAGTACATCGAGTATGCATTGCACTGTTAATCCCGTGGTAGTTGTGGTCGCTCCGATCAGGTCCACCACTACCATCCGGCATGTTAGCGGCTTGCCGTGCCAATTCTGTGTGATTTGGCAGAACAGTCGATGTTCGATTTTATTCCACTTGGAGGCTCCTGGCGGATAATGGCACACCACTATTTCAAGCCCACTTGCATCTGCAAACCTTTGAAGTTCCAGTTTCCAGAGCTTAACCCGAGATCCATTTGAACCGCCGCCATCGGCGGTGATCATCAGGCGCTCGCTGTTGGGATAACGCTGACGCCCCACACGCTCCCACCAGGTTTCAATGCTGTTGACCGCAAACTCCGCCGTATCGTGGTCCGTGCCTACGCTCACCCATCCAGCATTTGCGCCCACGTCATAAACACCGTAAGGGATGGCCTTTCCAAGTTGCTTGTCGATGAAGTCGTGCGTACGCACTTTGTCGGGGCATTTCTCAGGTCTGTAATCACTACCTCCGTTCTTAAAGTCCCTAATCAACTCCTTTTTCTTTGTGTCCACGGAGATAATCGGTTCGCCTTGCGCCTGAAATGCCAGTGCCGTCTCGTTGATGTATTCAAACTGGGCATTGCGTTTAGGACTGTCAACTCCTTCACGTGTCTTGCGGTTGACCTGGCGGCTGAAACCAAGCCCAGAAAGCATCTTATGCACTGTGTTGGCGCAGACATGAAATCCTGCTTCGTTTAGCGCCGCCGCAAGCTTTTCGCAACTCTTCGATACCCACAGCAACGGGCGCATGGGATCTCCAAGAGTAGCGGGCTCGACAATCTCAAGTAACTTCTCGACCATATCTGGTCGCGTTTCCGAGAACGAAGTGCGGCCTCCGCCTTTTTGCCATTGGCATAGTTGGCTCCGTCATATGGAGGGTACACTCCAAGAAAAGACGCCACCCTCAACTCATGATCCGCACCGGCAGGTCAGGCGCACCTGTTTCTACCGCTGTACACTCACGTATATTTAAAATTCTGATTATAGTTTGAGATGCCTCGGGAAGGTTATTATCGACCGACCGCAAGCGCAGCCAACACGGGCCGCCGCCATTTCCGGATACGTGAGGCTGTGGAAATGTGGGACCTACTACTTTTATAAAGGTAACAACATACCTTCGGCGACAAGAAACAGCGCAACGCGTGCCCGCCCAGGCCGTGCCAGCGACGGTACAGTACATCGAGCGCTATCACAATCCGACGTAGGATCGGATCGGTGACGTTACAATATGTAAGGCGGGCGGTGATGCGCACCCAAATCTCCGCTTCCGCGTGGAGAATTGGGTCGGAAAGTTCTATGATGGACCGAAGCGGTATCACCTCGCAAGGAGGATAATGTGCGTCAATTCTTTGCTCTGGCAGTGCTTGCCGTGCTCTCAATGGCTGTGGTAGCTGAAGCCGGCGACAAAAGCTATTGGATTGCAACAAATGAGAGACACGAAAGCTTCGATAGGGATCCTGGATGGGATGGGATCAATAATCATCCGGATTCTGACGATGCGCGGACGGTTGTTCAGAACTTTGGCTACAGTCCCACCACACACTGTGTAGACACCCCCGGCGAGATAGGCGGCACGATCAGCCCGGCAGCGCGGCCGGCTAGCTATGGTCTGCGCATTGCTTCAGCCAACTTCAGCACACACCTCAGCGCTTCTGGCACGCTCAAGTGTATATCCGGCAAGTTTCATGTACAGCTTGGATTCTTCAACAGCAAGACTCGCAATGAATGGCGAACCCCAAACACGATCAGTATTCGCCTGCTGGGAAGAGGAGATAAGTTCATCGCGTTTACCGAGTACGCGACTTCAAAGTGGCGAGCGGGCGGCGACTCGCCGGGCGGCTTTGATACGGAGCCGGCGATAGACAACAGTGCCAAAAGGAGACAGCCAAGAGGCTTTCCACTGGGTCAAACGCTGCCATGGAACCTCGACTACAATCCAGACGGTGCGGATGGCGCGGGCCTCATCACAGTCCATCTTGGCGGGCAGAGCGCAACGTGCCGAATTGCGCCGGAGCATCGCACGGACGGCGCTGTGTTCGACCGTTTCGGCCTGATGACGGTTGTAAAGAGTGCGACAAACGGCGGTGAAGTCTGGATCGGTGGATTGACCGTGAATGGCCAAAAGCCTGATCTTAAAGTAAAGGAAGCGTGGGACGCCGACGGCAACCGTGAAACGTACAGTACTACCGATGTACGGCCGCACGGCAACTTTGGATTCTCGCAAACACACTTTGCTGCCGGAGCAGGCGCCGGCGAACTTGGTGGGTTGATCTTTAGAGGGGACTGTCGGTACAAATACCGCATGGCGGCCTATGGCGATCGACTGGAGGCGCTCGATCTCCAGACGTCACTTCACGCTTCCGGGAAGATTGCATTGTGCCAGGGTGTAAGCGACAGCGCGGTGCTCATCGGCTTCTACCACTCGAAGGATAGTCTCACGGTAGGCGACGACCAATCTTCGCTACTGCCGGCATGCTTTCTTGGGCTGGTTCTAGAAGGCCCAAGCCGCGAGGGCTTTCTGTTGAGACCAATGCTTTGCACCCGTAAACTCGATGCTACTGAGAATGCAATTGCGCGCAGACCGCACATCTATCCAGACGGCACGTCGCACGAGTGGGACCTCCGCTACGATCCGAACGGCGCGGGCGGAAATGGCGAGATGACGCTCCGGATGGATGGCAAGGATCTCAATGTTCCACTTAAGGCTGGAATGAAATCTTCGAAGACCCGGTTTGATCGGTTCGGAATCGTCACGACGTGGGTAGACGGCAACGGCCAGCGCGTCTATCTCGATGACCTCACGTACACGTTTCGGGCGGAAAGATAGCTGCGGCTAAGGGAGCCGGTCTCAATCACAGAAGATCGCACCCTAACCCCTTCACCGATCACGTTTCCCCTTCGTATGGTGCAACGTCGCGCCGGCTCGGCGCACTGTGCAAACCTGGTTGTGTGACGCTACCCAGTTGTAACTAACAGGCGGATGTATCCTGCTAGTAGACAGTCGAATCAGATACATGATGGATGGGAGATTAAGACCTTGGGCCACGACATGACGTATCATCTGTTTGTACCCGAACAAGTATATACTTGATTGGCGCACTCTTGTGCCAGATTCGCTGGCACAAACAGATATTGACAACTGCATTGGGGGCAACTACAGAGGCGGCGTGTTCTTGCCATGTGATGGATTGCAACTGCTTCGAGCGGACTATGAGTCGGACCCCGCTGTTAGGGCCGCCATGGATGAGAAGTTTTCGGACAGCAGGCTGCCGGTATTCTGGTTGGCTACCGACGCTGCTATTGATGCCAACCTTGGATTGGTTGACTTCAGTCACTGATACAATACGCAAGCTGCCCCGCGTAATCCCAGTATTTCATGAACTCTGAGGCATACATCGAGACAATCTGACCCGACATCGGATCCATAAAGTAAACGGTTTCAATGTCATCGCGAATATGCTCGAAGCCAAGAACGACGACGGCGTGATCTGTGGCAAACTGGGTGCCTGGCTTTACGATGGCGATTACCGGTGTTGGATCGTCTTCATCATTCACGAAGGCACGCATCTCAGCCTCAGGATCGATCTTTAGCTGCTGCATCAACCAGCCGTTGTGCCGCAGACCATCTATGGCCAGGTCAAGAACGCATCCCAACGGGTCCTCATTACACCAATCTGACACATCGCCTGGCGACACACTAACGTGAAAGTGGTTGATAAGAATCGAGGCAATTGCAGTTGGCAAGCAGCTAAATGATCCCAGTGGTTGTTGAAGTGGAGAAAAGTCTTCAACCATTTAAAGCGGCCAGCAATTCGTTTCTGGAATCTGATTCGGTTTCGATCACGTTACCGTCCAGGTCGAGCGCAATCTTTCCAATCTCTTTTGATGCGTGCGACAAACTGAGTGAGACAAGCCATCGCTCGCCCCTTCGCTCAGCGTGGTCAACCGAAATTGAGTCACCAACATGCAGACGCACCCACGGAATTGCAATACCTTCAATGGCATACGCTACAAGGTGATCCTCTACCTTAGGCCATATGTATTCGGCAAAGACAGATTGAATGGTGTTTGCAGTTAGCTTGGAGGAGACTGAAGGAAACTCATTACTGAATGCAGCTTGCATGACGCCTGCCAGTTTTTCACGCATCCGTGTTAGCCATACAGCAAAGTGGGCATCTCTTAAACTGGCGGATCTTGGAACCCGAACGGACAAGTCACTATCAAACGCGTGAACGACGGCGTCAGCACAACGCTGAAGCCGTACTTTAGTGTCCTTGTCATTCAGCCAATCCTCAAGTAGGTTAATACTCTGAGTGCTCATATCAAACCCCCATCACCGATCACGTTTCACACAAATATGATACCACGGACCTACAATACGATGGTTACATTTCAAAGCTGCCGGAGGACATCGGCGCCCGCCTGGCGAAAGGCTCCGACGTTGCACTGCAGCGAGGTGCCGGGGAAATTCGGGGTCTGGTTTCAGGTGTTAGGCGCTTGGACGCATATCGGCGCCTGCTGGTAGGTGCACCACGCGGTGATCGCGAAGATTGTTTGTTCTAGCCCAGCCGGGTTAGGTCGTGCCCGGCAATTGAGAGGTCAGTACTCCATGCTAAAGCAATCCACTCAAGAGGACGGTATAGATGGCCCAACCACCGATTATCTGATCGTGCCCGAGGAGCTGGAGTCTCTCGTCGAACCGGCAGTTGAGAGCGTGCCGCAGCAAGACCTAACGGAGCACTTCGACAACCAGATTTCAGAGTTTAATGCTGACGTAGCACATCGTAAGCATTTATCCGCGGTCATTCTCAAGGCTATGACCTGGAGTGGGTTGCTCGTATTTGGGCTTATAGTCTTCTTGTTGCGCAACCCACAGAATGTAAACTGGTGGTGCGTCGGCACTTTGCTGTTATTACAGATGGCGGCTCCACTCCTATGTACGCGTCTAATTCTTAACCTGTCGCGGCCCTCAAGCAAACAGCAAGATATCATTGAAAGCCTCGTTAACAATCGCGACCCACGGGTTATCGCACCTCTCATCACTGGCCTCGCGACGGAAAACAGGGTTGTCCCAAGGGAACTGATGAATGCGGTGACTTCGATCATCGTTCGGCTGGGGCCAGTCGATTTAGCTTCCATGTCGGCGAATGACAGGCAATGTCTTCTTGGGACAATCCCATTTGCTACCACCTATATGAGCAGTTCGGAAAGTCGAGATGGATGGGCCGAGCTTGTAGTCGCCGTACTGAGAATTGCTGGGGAGATCGGCGATCGCAGAACTTTGGAGCATGTCGAGAAGCTCGCTGCGGGCAAAGCAAAGGCGGACGATACCGGGAGAATTCAGCAGGCCGCCATCGAGTGCCTGCCGGCGCTGCGTATTCGTGTTGAGCAGGAGCAGGTAAGACTGCAGCTTCTGCGCCCCTCAGCCTCCAATAACGAGGCTGATACCCTGTTAATGCCGTCGACGGAAGGACACATTTCGGACGTAGATGAGTTACCAAGGTTGCCACTGTGAGTTGAAATACTCGAGATGAAACTGCATGAAGTTGAAGATCGACTCTCATCGAGAGCTCCCGACGCTTTCGGAGTTAAACGAGGTTGGCGGGCGATAGTCGGAATCGATGAAGGAAACCCGCTATACGAACGAGCTTCGAACAGCGGTAAAGCCAATGGGAACGCGGAGAAAAACACCCGGCAGGATCCTCGCTAAAACTAATGGCGCTGGTACGCAAACGAGGACTAGAGGCTATCGCTTAATAACATTGAGCATGGTAAAACGCATCGTACCGGTCTGTGTCCAAGTCTGATCGGGTGAGTTAGTATCGGGTAGTTCTGGTCGTGGGAACACCCGTGGCACCAGGACAAATCGTTCACCATGAGCAATGACCCCGAAAATGCGACAACAAGGAGTGATGTCTTAACATGAAATTTTGGCAAAGACAAGTTCGATTCGAAAGCTTGCCAGGCAACGCGCTGCAACAGAACACCGAGCCTCAGTTCGAACCTGTACCTGACATGCTTCTGCCTGATCCAGCCTGGAAAATGCCTGATCTTCAAACGCGAATTAAAGTATTCCTCGATAGTCCTCTGCCACCTGAAATCGACTACGCGGCAGATAACATTACAGAGAATTATATGCTGTGCTATCTTGATGGCGACACTTTTGACGCAGAAATGACAGAACTCCTGAATATCTGTGCCTTTGAATCCGAGAATTCCGAGACTAGTATGTCCACGCCGGAAGCAAAAGCGTTCTTCCGTGAAAGCGGAAACATCATCAAGGGAATAATCTGGGAGTTACAGAAGGCAGAATGATCTTGTTCATCTCACCACCGAGCGATGGGTCCGGCAACGTAAGCAATGATCGCGATGATCTTCGTAGCAAAATCGAGGAGGCAAAACCTACCATTGGCTGACCTGGATTGCTACTGCGCTGAGGTCATGTAAAGGGCGTCCTTATACTCGTAGCTAACGTGCTTTCCGTCCGGCATCCACTTTGGGTATATAGGATCTGGCCTGTAAAAGTGGTGGTCGGTTCTCTCATCCTCAAATTCAGCAATGGTGTGCATATGGTTGCCCGCAAGATCGCTAACCATCCATCTATCCATGTACACCGGATGCTGCCGGATGGGCTTTGGAAAGCGCTGCGAGAGCTGTGTGAAAGCGGGCAAGTATTTTGACTGTACGATCCAGAGAAGGCGATCGTGTTGAGGGGATACCACGCAATTGAAGGTGGCGGCATCTGAAGGCACAGGCACAGTCCACGATTTGCCGGGCAGTTCGGGATGGTTGAGATTGAACTCGACGAACGAACGTACCGGCGATATTTTGCTACTCAGATTAGTTTCTTCGGCTGGTGGAATGACGCTCGTGTAGTAAGTATCACTGGTCGCCACAACACGTCCTGAAGGCTCAATGAAGAGTGGCGAGACGGTGCCGTACTGTAGCGCTGTATTCTTCAAGCCTGTAATTGGGATTACTCGAGGTTTTCTGCTATCGAATGTCGATAGGGAGACCATTAACTCTTCTCCACTATAAAGACAAGTGCACTCGGCTTTCTCGCCAGGATAGTAAAGGCCAGTGATCCAATTCGGCACAGGGCCGCTTCGCTTGCCATCCTTGATAGAGATGAGTTCGGAAGTCGTCCCGGCTTTTCCAATTATGCGGGGCCTCATATAGAGGACGCACAAGCTTTGCCTGTCCATCGATATCGTTATATTACATGCATTCTGTAGTTTAGGTAACGGTATCTCCACAGCATCGGTCGACTCACCATTAGGAACGACCTGCCTCCTTAGCAGTGAGACTGTTTTGTCTGCGTTCTTGCGATAGAGCATCACCTCTGTATCGGTAAGCCAATCGTAGTTCTGAATCCATGCATTACGCAGTACCGGCCCCACCCAATGCTCTTTCGATACAAGCATAACCGCAGAGCTGAAAAATTCGTGGCGAGAAGATATTCTCCAGATTACAAGCGCCGCAGTCAATACGATGAGACAGGCCACAACGAGCACGACATGAGGTCGAACTCCGGATTTCGATTGGGATTCGCGGGTAGGTTGTGATCGCAAGGTGACGGTCCTTTTAATGGCGCCGATAGCTGCCGCTCTTCAATTCCTGCAATTTGAAAAACCAGGTGAAATTGTGGTCCGATTCCAAGTTACCGGGTTCGACTCTATATAATAGGACTCCTGCGAACCAGTATGGATATGGCATAGCCCGCTATCGCTTAATGCTCTCGTGCAGTTCCAATGTGTAGACACACATCCGCGAGCCGCTGCTCCAGACCGGCGCACCAATGGATTCAAGCTTCCATCCTTCCCGCTCATAGAACCGCCTTGCTCCGGATTTGTTCTCGTCTGTGTGCAGACCAAAGAGCGTAACCCCGCGCAGCGTTCCACTGACGATGGCGGCATCCAACAGCAGTTTGCCGATGCCTTTACCCCGGAGACCATCCTGCACCATGAGCGTCTCTATGTAGGCGTTGCCCTGCGACTGGAAACGCTCCGTGTTGGCATCCGGCAGCCATCCCATCTCGTTTCTAAGACGATAATGGGAAGTGATACGCCCAACGATCCTGTCACCTGCTTTAGCAACGATCACCTCCGCATCGCCATCCCGGGCGCATTGCTTTAGCGCAGGCATCCGCTGCCGATCACGATCGTCAAACAGAGGATCCAGTGCCGGCAGTTCTGTCTTCCAGTCAAGAGCATGGATGACAATCGAAATACCATGCGCAATGCCAACGTTTTCAGGGCAAATAGCGATCTTGGTCTGCAGGTTCTGCTCTGCTCTATCCGTCAATTCCATAATCTAGCCTGTCATTTCGCTCAAATCGATTTTCTGAATATGTACCAGCAATGTGCTCCTGATTTTGCAACGCAGTACGCTATATTATAGAAGCAGACCGAATTATTAACCATCGTTCAGGCATACTGACGGGGAGGGGAGGTTACCGGTACCGGGTATTAGAAGAGGCTAACTTCAACGCGCGGCATCTTGTCGAAACATTCCGATCGACTGGAAGCAGTTATTTTGCAGAGTTGGATTCTTTAGAAGGGTCTCTGGATTCGATTGCGCCGGACGATCTTCTTGCGAAGAGTCTAAGGTTCCCACTGTTCCACGGATCTACTGACGTGCGCAACGCCTTGAACCTGGCCCGCATTAACCAACACTTTGGTCGAAGGGAAGCAGCAAAGCAATTCGCTGAATTCGGCCTTTCCAACTTACGCCGCGCGTCGTCATCTCCGTAAACAGGCTGGCAGAGTTCCTGCATCGCCCGGCAATTGCCGCCGACATCAACAAGCCCGAGATGATGTTCGATGTGCCGCAGAGCATCTCATTCGAAAGCGCTACCCATGGCACTACATTTACGGCGCGTTGTCTTACACCGTTCGGGCCTCCACCTTCCGGTTTGAAGGCCATCATCGCCCTCTCTGCTCCCGGCGTGCCGTCGCATATCTTCACCGGAGCCATCCAGGGTGGCGGCGTTTTCAGGTTTACGGCACAGGCGATAACACCTGCTGGTGGACCGCATGTACTCTCGGTCGGCATTATCGGAGATGGTCCCGGTTCTAGTTCTACAGATATGCGTTCGAGTGCTCTCCAGGTTATCGATGGACCGATTATGGTGAGAACACGCTCGTTGAAGTTGAGCGACGTCTCACGGGTGGATCGAAGTGATGCTTCCGCACCTGTTGTGGTTCCATGATCAGCGGCGCTTCCATTCTCCTGCCGGCTGATGGGACAAGGACCACGGGCAGTGTCACCCGATAGAGCAGTTGTACACCACTCTTGAAAGGTCGGTACTATAGTGCTGCAAGCTCCTTGCCCGGATTATTCAATAACCTTCGTCGCAGCACACTTTCTTAGGGGCGCAAGAATAGCTTCACATGAATAGTCCGGTCTATCGCTATCGCACTCCGGAATCAACGACTGAGATGGCCTCTGTAAGAAGTAGTTCCAACTCCATGCGCGGCGCCCACACCTCGGAAACGTCTGCTATCTCGTGAGTGGTTCTCAGGTAGGCAGTGGCCTTCACTTGCGCTTCCTTCAGGTAGTTTTGAGCCAGTTGTGCATGGTTCATTCGCTGGTGCGCCATTGCCAGGAACAGGAGCAAATGTATGGTATCCAGACTATCTAGCTCGTTCTCACTGTGCAATAAATTCTCAAGTCGTTCAGTTGAATCAGGGTATCGCCCGGCTCGATAGAGTGAACAGCCCGTCGCGAGCACCAGTTCAGTGTCTCCCGGATGATCGGCATGAGCCTTTTCACCCTGAACAGTTAGCACTTTCATCGGGCCTACGTCACATTGTCCTATCGATGCAGTCTGCAAGAGGTCAGCAAGGTAAACGTTTGGTATCTTGGGCGCTTCTCTACTCATGCTGACGCATAGTTCAACAAACCCGGCGTGATCTTCTGCCTTCAGGCGCAACAGCGCTTCGGGACGTAGTGCCGCCATGCGGGTTCTATAATCCGAATGAGTCCTAAGCCGCGCATAGTCTGCCGCAGCAGCCTTCCAGTTTCCCTGTTCACGATGCACGGTGCCGCTCGCATCAACTGCCTCCGCTATATCGCCTCCGAGTGCGATCATCTGAGAAAAGTCATGCTGAGCTGCGCTCTCGATACCCAAATGAAGTGAGGCGACTCCACGCAAATACCACACAGTCGAGTTGCCAGACGTCTGTTTAAGAATTGCGTCTGTTGCAGCAACTGTTTGCTGCCATTGACCGTGCGCCGCGCTGTCACAAGCCAACCCGAACCAGGAGTTTGCATCATTTTGTCCCACCAACAGTGCTGTCTTGATACGATCTCTCTTTTGCCGTTCATCGACGATTGCATTCGCCTCTGCGACCGCTGCCGAATTGTCGCGCTGCTCCTGTTGGCCAATGCTCCAGCCTGGAGAGGCCCGGACCGCGGATTCTAGAATGTCTTCAGAGTGCAGTGCGTTCCAGGCTTTGCGCACTTCAGCAATGCCCACTTCTGTTCGGCTGCCATTATCTCCAATACTCAAACCACAGAGCAACGCAGTTAGTCGGTCTAGATCGGCCTGTGAACGGCGATCAGGAGCCATCTCCAAGCCTAAGATTCCATTCCGTGTGCTCACTAGTAGTCTCCTGCTATCTGGAGTGAAGCAACACCAGAGTACCTCGGTACGAATGCCGGGTGTTAATGGATCACCCGATGCGAGGTCCCAAACCTGCAAGTTACCGGTGGCGTCTATAGCGGCTACTCTATTTCCTTCAGGGTTCAGTTCCTGCGATCCAAACTCTCCGCTGGTTTTGACGAACTGTCTGCCAATCTGCATGGCCGGCGATGTGGGTTTGCCGGAATTTGCATTCCATAGCCGAACCAACCCATCTTTGGTTGAGGTTAGAACCCGACTCATATCGCTGCTGAATTGTGCGCTAACAAAGGCCTGCTCCTGCGCAAGCGGCGCAATCAGTCTGCCATTCGCAATGTCGTGTATCCCTTGTCCCACTCCAGCCGAGTAATCAAGTGGAACAAATCTGTTTTGATTGTGGCTGAAAGCAGCTCCTGAAGACTGGATGGCGACCTTAACGGTAGGGATGCTTTCAGCTGCAACCTCTTGTATTCCCGGTATGCCTTTAAGCGCCTGCCAACCTCGTGGTGTAATAGCTGCACAACATCCGATATCGTTCGGAAAATGACCAGGTAAACTACTGGTAAGCCATAGACTTAGATCACACTTTGTATGGTCTTGAGATGCGGTGCGAAGATCAATGCGCGCCCGGAGCCGCCCAGATCGCGTATCCCAGAGGAATGCCTGTGCGTTGGTGGTTCTCGAAATCATTAAATGCAGATTGGGGAGATGACATATCAATGATACATCGGCCTCATGTGCCATCAGATGTCCCATCGGCCTGGCGTTGCCGGTATCCCATATCTGAAGGTTCCGATTTCCAAGTTTGAGCATAAGGTTGCCTTCAACAGACATTGCGCACTGAGTTACCCTACCGGCAAAAGCAGGCGGTGCCATCGGTGCACCGGTCGCCGTAACAAACTCCTGAATTGCTTTATCCGAAGTTAACACCCAGTAATGCTTACCGTCTGTGCAAAGCCCTACATCAGTCGTTTTTAGTGTGGTTGAAACTGGAATTCGATGTGGTACAGACTTCGGTTTTCCGGTACAAGCATCATATGTCGTTAAGGCGTTATTCCTCACGATGCCAATTGTTCGTTGGTCATTGCTGCGCGTCACGAAATCTGCCGAGACGTGCAGCAGTCGTGTTCCATTCACACAATCGATCAAAACAGCCTCATGCAGCCGATTGGAAAGGAGCAGGGCGCGGCTTCCGTGCAAAAGAGTTATGCCGCAAGACGGCGTGTCATCGCGGAATGAAGTTATCTGCGAGGTTGCAGGGCGCAAAGTCCACAGCCGTACGGTGTGGTCCACTCCTGCCGTAAGAAGCCGCTGCCCTGCTGCATCGTTAGGATCAAACATGGCAGTAACCGCCTCACCAGCGTGGTGCACAATCGGCTCAGTCAACTCGCCAGTAATGGTATCTCTAATCGAAACGGACCCATCTATGCAGGAGAACATCACGCGATTGCCATCTTGGCTGAACTGCGCATCGGTCGGCAGCGACGCCAATTCAATCGAAGGCGAGACCGCCGCTCCAGTCTTGGTGGAGTAGATGCTCGCCCTAACACCATCAATGCAGTAGCGTTTGTACTGGCTCTCGCTTATGATGAGCGCAAGTCTGCCATCCGGGCTAAGCCGGCACTTATCCGACATCATCGTGAAAAAGATATGGATAGGCAGTCCGGTACGGGCGTCGAATAACCCCGCGCGATCATATTGAGGAGTTGAGTGAGCATCCGTACCATCGGTAAGCAGGGAGTTTCCGTCCGGTGTGAACTCTATGCTGTGTGCGTTCCAGCACCGGTCAATGGTTGTAAGGATCGTTCCCGTACGGGCATCCAGCACCATTGAACGCCACTGTGAGCACGCCAGCGCCAAACGCCGACAATCCGGGCTAAATGTTGCATCGCGGATGGTGATGCCGGTAATGTGGAACGTAAAGAGCGCTTTGTCTGCATGCAAGTTACGTGGGAACATATCCCACACAGCAATCTGGTCACCACCATACACTGCCAGACTTCGGCCATCCTTGCTCCAGACCGGAACACACTCACCCGACGTGACTCTATTGAGCGAAATATCCCGGGCCACAGGCGCGATTCCAACAATTGGCCGGCCCGTAAGAGCTTCTGCAACCAGCGCCGTTCCATCCAGCCAGGTTGCCGCCAGGCACGTTCCATCTGGACTAAAGGCAACCTTTTGGCCGCGGCTTGCCCGCTGTGCGGACCATCGAAGTTTACCGCTCTTAGCGTCCTGCACCTGTAACTTTCCGCCAACGGCTTGCATGGCTAT
>Ga0182012_10004828_pt1 | contig 13999 bp, 13 predicted proteins | sample 612S2SmetaG_FD_120486 | JGI IMG/M metagenome (GOLD analysis project Ga0182012, IMG submission 120486) | Permafrost microbial communities from Stordalen Mire, Sweden - 612S2S metaG | ecosystem: Environmental > Terrestrial > Soil > Wetlands > Permafrost | place: Sweden: Stordalen | collected... | reverse complement strand
TTGTCGTTGTTCTTGCCGTTGATGTGTTCGACTGATTCACCATCACGCAGTTTGCGCCCCAGCGCTTTCTCCACGACGAGTTCATGTTCGGTGCGCCACGCCGGATGACGCTTCGTGCTGTCACTGCGCACCCGGATCACGATACTTCCATCCGGCAGCTTCAAGCGCGTGCCTAACGGATACGTTACTTTGCTTGCATTGTTCACCTTACAACCTCGCTAGAATGCGTTTTGTGCGAATCCAATGGGATAACATACCGTACCCATTTCGCGTGCGTCCTAGAGCCTTAAAATCAACGTTGCGTTAGCATCGTAGTCATGGGTTGCTCGCTTCGGACAAAGCCCGTGGATACAGGTACTTGCGCCTGACCCAAAGTGACACTTCGGGAACGAGATCGTTGGCGGTGACCACATCGTAGGCTAATCAAAAGCACCCCGCGCCCGAGATTGGACACCTGAACCACCCCCTTGCGATCCCCCCGAGAACCGTGCCGCCCGCTTGGCGTGCCTAGCGCGGTCGAGCAACGGGCATCTCCGAAGGCAGTCGGGCACACCATCCCGTCACTGATCTACCCTCCACGGAGGCACCGGCAGTAGAACCCTTGGGTGGGGAACTCGCATGGTTGCTTACGTTCAGCGCGCCGCAATCCCTTACGCTGCAATGGTTTGCGCGTCAGCGACCAACCGATTGCATATCCGTAGGTCACTCGAAATCGTAGGCAAAACATGCCCACGACAGTAAAGCCAAAAGCGCTAGGTCAACACAGCACTAGGGACGTGAGCGAGGCAAGGAAGGCAGGCAAGCCTAGGCTTGTTTTAATGGGGGATACTGACGACGAATACATCGATCCCAAGAGACGTACGCATTGATCTTCCGCTGATTCAAAGTAAATCGCTCATCATCCGATACTGCATATCACTCTATATGTGTCTCGTCTCTATCTTGATGTTTGAAAGAGATCGACCCTTCGCCCGCCCCGCCTTTTTACTTTTTGCTTTGCGTGTTCGGGAACTGTTGGTGCGAACTCGTCTCTTCATTTAAGACATTGCGATCTCATCGAGTCTTGCGATACGCTTTGTGCCATCGCCCTTTTACGTTGCGCGATCCATTCTTTCACGCCGCGCTCGCTGATATTCGATAGTCGCGATCAGATCGACCAGTATCGATGCGGTATAGGCATAACCTTCGAGGTTGACGATATACGCATGCGCAGCGTTCGAGCGCAATACTTGTTTCTTCTTGCCTTTTGCGCTGCCTTCGATGTACTTGCTGCGAAGTCGTAAGTCCGATTCATCTTCGATTGGTTTACGAACATACTCGCGTGTAACGTTGGTGTCCGTCTTATTGGGCGATTGTTTGGCTTGCAATTCATCGAGTTTTGATAAGTATACGTCTGTGTTCTTCTTTCGGAGGGTCATCCTACCGATAGAGGTACTGCATGATAACAATCCCTCAATCTCCGCCCCGTCGTACGTGTTTTCCGAAAGCTGTTATACCTCGCCGACGACGTAGCGAACGCGGTCAGACCGGATACGTTCATCCGCATATCGTCACTTGTATAAACCGCATCATTGAACGAACGCTCGATAACGTCGAACATGATCGTGATCTCGCAGACGGTGCAACTCCACACAGTACATGCGTCACGTTAGGTGTGCCGTTGGCTTGCCGTCGTGTGCGCGGTGAACACGTCATTAGCGATAGCGATACAGAACAAGACGATGATGCGCAACTGATCAAAGACGCACTATTGAACGCGTATTGGTGAACTTCGATGATTGACCTTGCCGAGATCGCCATCGTCATCATCGTGTTTGGTCTGATCGCGGTCGGCGGCATTGCAATGCAACGTGATCGAGTTGATCGATTCGTACATTGCCGATCACACGATATGGAAGAGGACGTGAAACACCAAGTATATGAACAGCAGCACGATCAAGATTCCACCTAAGCCGGGCGCGTATCCATAGGACGGCCCAGCAACACCGGCAACGGGTGGATTCGACCGACCGTAATAGCCGTACCACCCACCACCGAACAGCAAGAACAAAACCACCAGTACGATGATCAACGTCATTTCAGAAACCCTCACCGATCTTGAACTCGACGATCAAGCGACCGTCGTCTGTCCATGTAGTACGACCAACATCAGCATAATCGAGCGTTGTGCTGTGATCTCGCGCCCACAGTTCCATCCCGCGCAGTAAGTCCATAATCGCCCCCGCTGTGCCTTCGTGGGCCGCTGCCTGCATCAAGGCGATGTTCTTGCCGCATATCCAATCCCAAGGCGTCTTGCCGACAGGTTCGACGCTTATGGACTCGCTGGGCGATGAAGGAACTGTCGCCCGCGCCACTCGCTGCACGTATTTGATCAGCGCCGATTGCGATATTCCGCCCGCATCGATGGTTAGAGCGTGCAGCAAGGCAATCGACTCTTCGTGGATGGTTAGCTGACCTTCAGCAATCAATGCGATCTCATTTCAAGTAGCTGTGCAGTGCGACATTCACAAGAACAGAAAAGATGGACACAGCGACACCAACTGCGCCAGCGTATGCAAGAACACGACCTTCGATGTTTGATACTCGATTGGATAATGTCGTGATGTTGACTTCTTCGGTCGTGATGAGATTACGAAGTTCTTTGTTTTGTGCTTCAACGGTTTCACGTGATACGAACACACGCGCCTGTTCGTTGATCTGAGTTGCTAACGATTCATGCGCAAGACGGCTTTCACGTGTCCACGCTTCAAGCGATTCGCGTGTTGCGTACAAGCGTGCTTGATCACTAAGTTGAGCACGAAACTCATTTACTGACTCGAACCGCTTTTCTGTTGCACGGTCAGCTTTCTCGATTGCTTCTTGTGATGCGGCAAATCGGCTATCGACAAGCAATGCGTTAGCAGCGAATGCTTTTGTTATACTGTCGTCAACGGTTTGCGCACGCAGATCGAACTCACGACGCGTAACGTGTTCATCAAGTATCGCGTGCAGTTCACGATATGTGATGAACTGCGGTTCGCTATCGTCGGGCACTAATCACGCAACTTGTGAGGGTACGGATTGTTCTCTGCCGCGCGTTGTCTGACTTCGCGCATCTTGGCTTTGATCTCATCTTCGTTATCGGCTTGCATACGTTCGCGCAATCCACGTAAGCGCTCGCGCACGTCATCGTCTTTCAACGGCGGCAAGATGGTTTCGTTTGGTTCGGGGTCATCGTTCATATGTTATGACACTCGAAAGCGTGCAAAGTCTTTACCATCAGATCGGCCTTTCCACTCGGATGCAAAGCGTCTGCGCATGGCGGGCAATGCATCTCGCAGTGCCGCGCCACCAGGATCACGCATGCGCATCTTGTACGTTCCATATCGCAGGAACACGTACTCGGGCGAAACGTTGACAAGCTGATAACCATGCGCAGACTTGCGTACGCTTGAACCGCCCAACAGCGAACCATCTTGAACGTGAACAACTTCGTCGAGATGCACGAAGCTGTCGGGTTGGAAGCGTTGGCTGTACGGGTGGCCCAGCTTCGCTAACTCTTGCAGCGTGTGATCGTTCAAGCTGATCTGTTTGACCCATTGCGGATACAGATCGAGGTTCATGCAGCGGAACAAGGTATCGTCGATCTGCTCCGCTCCCCTTGGGCCGAGGTTCTTCAGATTCTTGATCATCACATCGAGGTTGTGGATGTGTACGCCGATCTTCATATGGGCCGATCTCCCGCCCCCGTTTGCGGTTTTGGCGCAGGCACGTACGTTGTGCCGTTTGGGCCGCTGATCTCTTTGCTGCCGTCATCGTATTCGATTGTTGAAATGCCATGCTCGAAGTCATCCGAGATCGCAACGATCTTGCGTGTCATCATTCGCCTTTCAAGTGTTTGTCGAAGAACGCTTTGATTGCACTCGGCAACCGGCTTTGCAGTTCGGGATCACGATACAACACGAACGACTCTGCAAGCAGTTCGTGACCATTGGTTGTGCCGTATTCAGAAACGAACACTTTCGTATCGAATCGCGAAGCTGCATCAACTACGTTCATCGTATTCGTTTGCGGATCACTGGTCGGGTTAGCACCTAGTCCCAGCGCTTTATTAGCAACATCGTCCCATTCAGCTTTTGCCGAACTGCTTAGTCCGCTGTGCAGAACGTGACCCGTTTCATGCGTTATCATCGATGCGTAACGCTCTTTCGGATCATCGAAGTATTGTCGCGTTGTACGATCACCTTTTTGATCCCACGCACTGACGCGCGCAAGATCAGCGTTCCAGTTGACGATCACCGATGACTGATCGTGCGCTTCGTAAAACGCCGTTGCTGCCTGTCCGCTGCGCATAAGACCTTCGACGCGCGGGCCGGTTGCGACGTACTCTTTTGGATTGTAATCGGGCGTCAGCGACTTGAAGTAATCGACCAATGCAGGCGGTACGTTCGCGTTGTCAGCACGATTCATGTGACCATCTTTGTCATTCGTCCATACAACGGCTTCATCTTTTTCATGCTGTGATTGATACATCGATGTGTGAAAGGCAAACTCGCGCGGAGTCATCTTCGACGGATGATCTTCCATCGGTGCATCGAGTGTCGGGTCGGGATTCTGCGCGCGACTCCATTCCATATAATCAGACTTCGCATAGCGCACTTCTGCTTTGTCTTGATATACTGAGGGTTGTGTCGTTTCAAATGTCGCGCCGAACCCTGTATGTTTCACTAAGTCATTAAGTTCAGGGTATGCTTTCTCTAATTCATCCAACTTACCGTTGATTACCGCACGCGTTGTCGAATCAAGATCGTTGCTCTTGAAGATATACCGATCATCGGTGCCAATCAGATGCTCGCCGATCAACTCCTTGCGATCAAACAATGAAACCGGCTTCGGCGCAGAAGGCGGTAAAAGCTGACCCGTTTGTTGCAACACGCTGAAGTCAGGCGAACCGCTTGCCTTTGCGTCCGCTGCTGCCTTCTCGGCCTTGATGCGGGCCGTGCGGGCGCGTTGGTTGATCAGCTTTTGGCTTGGTGGCCCAGCACCGGGCTTTGACCCTCCCCGCTGCCCTGGTCGCCCAGCATGGCCCTTGTTGCCGCTGTTCTCGCCGCCCTCGCGCATCGATTCCTTGATACCTTGATGCAAGCCGTACAGATCGCCCTGGGCGATTGCCTTTGCCGCCCGCTGTGCGCGTGTTGTGACTGTCCAAGTCAGCGTATCGGGATCGAACTCGGGTTCCCATCCAATGTCCGGTTCAGCCGTATCGAGCGCTTCAGCGAGGTAATACGCTTGCGCTGAATCTTCGTCTTTGAACCCGCCCGATGCTAACGTTTTGAGATCGTCAACACCATTGGCGTCAACGTACGCATCGATGCTTTCGCTTGCGCCCGCCGCGAGCATATCTTTGAGATCGGTTGCGTCTGCTTCATCGGGCGGAACGTAATCGATGGCTTGCATCTCGGCCCGAACCGCTGCTGCGTCGTCGTCGGACAGGATCGAATCAACATCGTCGATTGATAATCCATTGTCGGCAAGATACTGCGCGATCTCTTGGGGGTCCATATCGACCACGGCGGCTTCATCCGCCGTCAGGTCAGCGAGTTCGATCCCCGCTGCCTCGGCCCGTTCCTTGCCCTCGTCGTCGAACTTGGTGCCGCCGTATTCATCATCCGTGGCCTTTGCTGCCCCGCTGGCGACGAATCCGAGATCGGATGACCAATCGACCGTCTCGACGCCTTCCGGTGCCTCTCCGTCAAGCTGAACCATGTGACGGCACCGACTTTGACATTCAAACGAACCCGGTTCGGGCACATCTTCAAGCGTATATGGATTGTTGTCGATTGCGTCGTCACAACCATCACAAGACTCGGCATCCTGTGGCCCAATGAAAAACGCCTGTGTAGCAATGCCACTCATTGTTCGTACACTTTCGCGCGAAACGTCACTGCTTCAGCTTCAGCTTCTTCGAGTGTGTCAAACGTGCCGCCATGATATACATGCTTATCTCTAACAACGCGAACTGTAAAACGACTGCCACGCTTCACCACATTCAATGCACCCGATGTGTTGTGTTTGCGCATAGCATGCACGTTGCCAAGGTTCTCCGCATGCGTCTTGTGTTCGAGATTCGCGCGGCGGCAATCTAACTTGTTGCCGTTGACGTGATCGATCTCCAAACCTTCACGCATCCCCATGATGCGAATGTGCAAGCGTTCCTTGTTGCCGCTAGGGTGCAGCGTGCGACATAAATACCCGGCATCGTTGATGTGCCATGTGTATTCGATAAGAAGCCATTCATCTTCGGGATCGACAAGCACACCTTCGGGACAACCACCTTCGTACTTGCCGCGCCGGTTGTGCCCGTGAACGAATCGATTGCGGCATGCTTCACCGCAACCACACTCACATAAGGAGTACGCTTCAGTTGCGATCATTGCTTCAAGCCCGCTTCGATCTCGCGCGACATTGCAATCAATGCGTTCAGCTTTGAACCGCGCGCATTGGTTGCGTCAACAGTAACCGGCAACCATGTGCGTCCCGTTTGCCGTGCAGCGGCATATCGATGATTACCATCGATTAACTGCACAGTCGGCAGATCACCGTTGTGTGCATTATCGCGAAACGCTGTTGTTTGCACGGGTTCGCTGAAATCCATCCCGCGCGCAACATCATCCGAAACGCGATCAACTTCGCTGCCTTCGCTTTCGGGTTGATAGATATTCGCTAACGGCAAATATCGAATCTCTTCAATTCGCCCGCTGTGCTTTACGTCAGGATCGTACACGACGCCCGCGCCTTCGCCGCTGCCGCCCTGTTCGCCCGGTCGCCCAGCATGACCGAAGTTGCCCGATCCCTCGCCACCTTCGCGCGCTATCGATTCACGCGTGACAAGACGCAGCTTGCGCGGCTTCGTGTTGACTTTGATCTTCGCGAACGCATCGCGCAGCGTCACGATGTAGCTGCGTTCGGCTGACTTCCACAGATAATGCGCATACGAACCAATGCGCGCTTCCATCCCCGCCAGCTTGTTGTCGGCTGTTGTGTTCGCATACAGTGCCGCGTGCATGGCGGGCAGCAGTGACGCCTTCAAGTACATGATGTTCTCGACGAGGATCGAGTCGGCAACCATCTTATCGGCTTTGGGTGTGCCTTTGATGCGCTTCAACCACCCCCGCGACTGCATATCACGCAACGCCCGCGCCATGCCGAGATCACACGCCTGTGGCACGTACGTGTGCGCGAGCGCTTGGAACTCTTGCGTGAGGTTGTTCAGCACAACGCCGAGTTCATGCTGATCGGTTGATGCGACCACGATGTTGACGCGCTGCGCTTCGAGCGCTTTAAGCAACGCAGCACGATAGCGCACGATCATCGATTCAACCGCGATGATGTGCGCCTTATGTGCGTGCTTGATCAGATTCGCAACAATCTTCGTTTGCGCTTCACGCAGATCGATGCGCTTCTTGCGATTTGCAACGAACTTATCGAGATTGTCGCGCAGGTTCGCTTCGTACTTATCGAGTTGCGCCTTGATCTCTGCCGTTACTTCGGGCGGTTCAGTATTTGAAGCTGCCAACATACGCTGCCTTCGACTCGGGACTGTTCCAACCGATACGCAGATGGAAGCCGTTGATGATATGCACATCTGCGGTGCGTGTGTCGGGATTCAGCAACACCGTCATCGTGCGGCTTTTGAACGCTTCGCCGCTTGCTTCGTAATCCGCCAGCACTCGATTCTTTCGATCCATAATGTCTTGCGACTTCTTCAAGTTGTGCGCTGCTTTATCTTCCGGTGATGCGGTGCGCAACCATTCGGTTTCTGCTTTGCCGGGTTGTCCAATCGTTGCACGCCATTGCTGCGCGCCGGGGCCGTTGCTGACCAAGCCCGTCTTGACTTCGATCAACGTGTGATCGCCGCGTACGTCAATGGGGAAGTTCGGCTGATCGCTGTTGATGTGATCAGCGTCGGCCATGCCATTCTTGCGCAAGTACGCGATGACGATCTCTTCGCCCAGCTTGCCCGCATCTTGCTTCGACATTGTGCTTTTGAGTTCGACCGGCGTACCGTTGAACGCACGCTTCTTGACGGCTTTCAGTGTTATAGCTGGGCCGCTACCGCCGACCTCGCCCTTGCGCCCAGCATGGCCCTTGTTGCCACTACCTGCGCCGCCCTCGCGCAGACTGTTACCTACATCAATCGAGATCGTTTCACGCTTATGTTGCCCCGGCGTATGACGCGTGAACGTATACTGTTTTACGCCGCGCGGTCGATCTTGCACGCTTGCAAGTCGCCACTCTTGCGACTTCCCAAGTAAGATAACTTCAGCATGCCCAGCGTATTGCGCATATAAGTTCGGATTGCGTTCCTCGGTTTCGAGAATGTTCTTGCCCTTAACGCCATCGAACTTGATCACCGTGCTGCCGTAGTGATACACCGGAAACTCGCGCGCTTCAGGGTAACTTGTACTCGTCGATACGATTGGATTGAAGGTCGCAGTATCGCCAACGCTTAGTTTTGCAAGCGCCTCGGCTTGGTGCGTACTGACACCACGAAAGACTGCACGGCCTTTCGGATAACGCGAATCCCACCACGCACCGGCTTCAGCTTGACGCGCAGCAAACGTCTTGTCGAGTTCGTCAGTCTTAATGTCATCGCTAAGTGATGTGTCGGAATCAAGATCGACCGGCACACCGGCATGCCGACTCGCTGCCGCTGCTAAGTCCGTGTCGTGCCATGAATTATCGACGTGTTGCATGATCAGATCGTCGATGATCGTACGTTCCGACTTCTCGATCTCATACTTCGTACGCACGTCACCTGCGTTCTTGAAGTACGCATACATTGCCGGATCAGCGGAACGCATCTTCTGCCAATCTTCATCCGAACGATGCTGATCGACCATTGTCGGTAAGTAGTTGCGAATGAACGTATCGTCAGTTACACCGATACTTTTCATCTGTTCGTTTACGGCAGCGTCAAACAATCGTGACGTTGGTGCCGAACCGCCGACTTCGCCCGGTATCCCCGCGTGACCATGATTGCCGCTGCCCGCACCACCTTCGCGCATTGACTCTTGAACACGCTTCACAGCAACATCGTTAAACGACGCGAGTTCTTTCACAGCGCCATTGCGTGTACGCACAATGATCCCGTCGTATCCCTGCTTTGAAAGATACGCGCGCAACTGCTGCGCTTCACCTTTTAATTCATCTGCGCGTTCCGTCATACGTGACCATGCAGATGAACCATCGGCGGCTTTGTCCGGTGACTGAAAGTAATTGAATTCGCGCCAAGGCATTTCGTACGGCTTGTTCAGTGTAACTTCAGACTGATACACGTTTGAACCATAATGCGCGGTATCGGGAACTTCAGCAAAGAAAGCACCGAATGCTGAAGTTGCGTTGTCATACTGTCTGCTGTCGTCAGACAACGTAGCGTGAACTGTTGCAAGATCATCATGCGGGCTTGCATGAAACAGCACGGATGAAAACTTGGGGCCAGCATCACCATCTAATTCAAACGGCGGCTTGTCGCCTTGACCACTTCCACCGCGTTCGCCCGCGCCTTCACCGCTGCCGCCAATCTGACCAGGGCGACCGGCATGCCCGTGATTGCCGCTGCCCGCGCCACCCTCGCGCACGACTAACTTCAGCATGGTCATTCGTCATTCGCTGCCTTTTGATAATCCGCAAGCAAGTCATCAACACTTGCGGTGTCGGCAAGGATCGTCTGCGCGATGCGTGAGCGCAGGTTCATCACCGGGGCCATCGTCTCGCGTAGCAGTTGATCGTATATCGCTTGTTTACGCGCTTGCGCCTCTTTCGCTTTCGCCGCGCCTGCCGGTGTCATCGGGTTCTTTGCCGCGTTGCTGTATTGGTTTGGCTTCGCAGTCGGATCGGTGTCGTTGGCTTCCGGCCCGCTGTGTTTGTTCACTTTGGTGCTGCCGCTGTTCGGTTGCTGACCGGGCGGAACGCTGCCGGGGCCAGCAGCAGCACCCGGAGGCTTCGCGCCGGGGGCACCGGGCGGCTGTGCGGGCATCAGCTTATCGCCTGCGACGGCGGGCGGGATCGGCACGTTGATCTGCGCCTGCGCGGGCAGGATCGGTTGCTTTGCCTGTTCTTCCGCCTGCACGTCTTGCGCCATCGCGGTCGCGGGCGTGTGCTGATTGTCTTGCGCATAGACGTGCGCCATCGAGTAACCGTATTCGGCTTCTTGCACGATCTGCGCCCAGGCTTCTTCAAAGCTGTACGTCGTGATGTTCAGTTCTTTCGCTGCCATCTTCGCGCTGACGGACTTCGGCAACCATTGCATCGCCTCGGCGAGTGCAAGGTCTTTCAGCTTCGCGCTGCGATCCTCTTGGGCGATGGACGGGAAGATGAACTCCATGAACTCTGCCGACAGCTTGCCGCTTTCTTTGATCGCCTCGATGCGCGCCTGCTGATCGGTCGTCATCTTGGGATTATCATTCTGGGCGGCTTCATTGATCTCGCCCGACCGCACGACACGCAGCGAACGCACCTGCGACTCTTGCACGGGGGCGGGGGAAGTGCCGGTTGTGTTGCGCCGTTCGGTGATCGTGTGAACGGTCTTAGTCGGGTTCGACTTCATCCCCGCGAGTGCTTGACGATGTTGGTTCTTCTGATCGTTCAGCGCGAGTTCGTGCTGTTGCGCCATCGATGTTTTGTTCATCTGCAACTGCTGCTTCTGCGCCGTCGCCTGCTGCTGTTTGGCTTCGTCGGCAGCATCATCGTTCTTATCTTGCATCTCGTCGGACACGTCGCTGCGCGTCGGTGCGTCTTGACCGATCTTCGCTAACCGCTGCACGCTGCGCGCGTCTTTCAGTACGTCATCGAGTTTCAACCGCCCAGCTTTGACCGCTGTTTGCAGAACGCGATCACACACGGCTTGCGATAGGAACTCGATCAACCGCTGCCGCTTCTCGAAGCGCTTCGTACCGGGTTCGGTCGCGACTAACGCCCCGGCCTTCGCGCCCTTGCCCGCTTCGCCAAGGAACTGTGAGGGCACACCGAAGCCGACCGCGATCAGATTGATAAGCGCTGCAACGTCCGGTTGCGACTCGTTCGCCTTGATGCCGGATGCCACCGGCTTCATCTGCGCGTTCTTGTTGTGAACCCAATTCGATCCCGGCTTGAATGCGTCGGGAAGCTGCATGTTTGCCTGGGCCACTTGCGCATCGCCGCCGTTGATCTCAATGTCGAACACGAACGCTGCTTCGAGTTGCCCTTTGACCACCCGCGCGTTCATCAAGTCTTTTAAGCGCTTCAGCCACCCGAGAACGCAGAAGAGATCGCTGCGCCCGCGCTTCTCATACTTGCTAACGTTCAGCTTGATATGCAGCACGTCGTTTGCCGGTATCTGCCGGATGATGTACTTGCTCATTTGCTGCGCGTTGTTCACGAATTGCTGCATTGCACTTGCGAATTGTTGATGGTAATAAAATACCTTTTGAATATCTTCCGCATCCGTCACGATCTCCCATATCGTTGACGGGTCAATCATGCGATAGTCTAAATAACCTTTCTTGGGATCATCGTCGTAAAACTCCATCATCGTCTCGCCCTGCCACCACATATCGTTTGCGATGTTTTCAAGATCGGTGTAGAAGTCCGTACGTTCGCAGAACTCGCGCCACACGGCATCAACTTCGAGGTTCGTGCATTGGTGATCGATGCCGCGCCCGAGAACGAAGTCAGTTTGCAGTTGAACTAATTGATGCGCAATCGGATTATGATTGACGGCTTCAAATGATCGGGCGTGCATCTGTAAATACTGATAGATATAAAGCTGTTTGCTGTACGGGCCACCCATAATTGGAACATATTCCGCATTAACATCCTGACCATCGCCGTACCGATTAGCCATAGCAAACGATTGATTCTGCGAAGCACCGCTACCGCCATCATATCCCCACGCCGAACCACCATCATCAAAACCTTCGAGCAGCTTGTCGGCAGCATCGTTGATCGCTGCTTCCCGCGCCGTTGCACTTGTCGCCTCACGCATGCGGCGGGGATCGAGTGAAGGGTTCTTCAGATCGGCCCAGCGGTCAGACGCATGCGCCATCGCTTCACGCAATGCTTCGCGCCCTTCAACCTTGCGCAAGCGGTACGTCGAACCGTCAGCAGACGCTTCATACAGCGTTGCCGTCACTTCATAGTGATTGCCGAGATGGTCAACGTCTTTGTTCAGATCGAACAACGTCATCTGCGGGCGCGCAGCTTCGATGAACTCCGCATCTGCATCGTACTCTGCGGGTTCCGTAACGAACGATGACGTGCGCTCGGGCTTCACTTTCGCAACTTGCACGACCGGCGCTTGCACATGCGGAACAACACGCGGAACTAAACCAAGCCATACGAAACCTTCGGCGAGATGTTCGGTCAGTGTTTTCAATATCGTGATCTGCTTTCGTACTTGCGGCTGTACTGAATGCGCGACATTGTTGGCGGATTCACAACAACCGCTTGCACCGGCCCGCTGTCATACTTTGATTGCGCAATCGCGCTGTAACTGTTAGCGTGACAAAAGTGATCTTCGCCGAGGCGCTTCCAAACAGCAGCTTTCACACCGCCGTCGTCATCGATCTCGTTGATACGCGCAATGTTGCAATGATGACGCACGAATGCGTTCGTTACGTCGTCATTGATCTTCGGCAGCGTTATCTCGCGATGCGTTATCTCTTCAATACAGTCATCGAGCGCTTCTGTGCGGTTTACAATCACTTGATAATCCGAAGGTGCCGTCGATTCGTCGAACGCACGGGGTTCCGTCCAACGGTATGCGCCCTTCTGACTGTCGTTATAGTAGCAAAGATGAACGCGGCCAGGGAAACGCATGCTGAAGTCGCGTGCGCTGTGCTGATTAGGCAGACCGTCGATAACGCACATATCCACATCGTAAATGCGGATAAGAGCATCCAAGTCAGCGAACTTCGTGACGGTGCCGATGTAGAGGATAGTGGGTCGTTTGGTGATCTTGTGCCGCGCGCGTATGACAATGTGAAGCAGATCGCCCTTCTGATCGACACCCATGAAGCTGTGCGGGATCGCCGGTCCCATTTCATGCCCGTCAACGCAACGCAGAACTACATCTTCCGTAACGCGTTGATCAGCAGACACCCAAGGCAGACCCAGCTTCGACCGCATGAACTCTTCGCGTTTACGCCCGCCGTGATATGAATCCAACCAACCGGGAAGGTCAGCGTACACCGAATACAATCCGCAAAGGTGATAACCACGGATGCGCTGCACTTTTGGCGCTTCAGCAACCCACGTACCGAACTGCGTATCGAGTTTGCTTGCGCACTTGCGGCAGATAAGATACGCCGTAACTTCATCAACACGCCGAACAATGTCGGGCCATTGCCTTTCGCAGATGTTGTACGTGCCGCACTTCTTGCAGATTAAGTTCCAATAGCGCCGATCTGACTTTTGGAATTCGTAATCGATCCCGTAATTGTCGAACGTTGGCGTTGATAGCAGATACCGCCATTTCAAAGATGAATGGTTCAAGCGCTGATCGGCAAGCTCAAACTGATCGACACTTACTTCGTCGAGTTCATCGAACACAAGCATATCGGCGGGAACGGACTTCATGCGAATCTTGCTGCGCATACCGCGAAAGTATAAGAAGCCGCGCCCTACTTGCCGAAGTGATACCGAATCAACATCGTCAACAATAGCGCGAATGTGCGGCGAATCGCGTATGATAGGCGCAACACGCGACTTGCTAAATTCACGAACATCCTCATCGGTCGGGAAGAAGTAAATGACGTTCTTGCCCAGCTTATCGCAGACATAGAACGACTTGATCATGCCAATGACACTCGCGCCCATCTGCGCGGCTTTCTCGATACATTGGTAAGGATGAACGTCACCGTACAGATCGATCAGATACGCGTGATCGGTGAAGTCAAACGGTCTGCCGTCGAGAAACACGTATTCGAGTGCGTAACCGAACTGCGTCTTGTCGATCAGTTGTTGCGATAGGTCTTGCCCG
>Ga0182012_10004824_pt1 | contig 14008 bp, 10 predicted proteins | sample 612S2SmetaG_FD_120486 | JGI IMG/M metagenome (GOLD analysis project Ga0182012, IMG submission 120486) | Permafrost microbial communities from Stordalen Mire, Sweden - 612S2S metaG | ecosystem: Environmental > Terrestrial > Soil > Wetlands > Permafrost | place: Sweden: Stordalen | collected... | reverse complement strand
GCGGAGGAGTTGAAGTCGTGTTCAAAGCCGCGGGCGCTGCCTCGCGTACCCATGGATTTGAAGAATCAAATGTAGGTGAAAGGTGCCCGCCTTCCAGCCCGGCCAGAACCGCCTCAGCCGCAGCCTGAGCATTCAGCGCAGCCTCCGCCGCAACTCCGGCAGCCCGTGCCACAGCGCGTGCTTCCCCGGCCAGCAACTGGTTGTAGCTGGGCGCCTTGGCGTAACGCGCCGCAACCCGCGCCGCAGCCGCGGCAGCCCGGGCGCTGCCCGCGCGAGGACTCTCCGGCGCCTGGCGAGCCTCTTCCTGCGCTCCCACGCGTTTATTGCGATGAGCCGCCAGGCGCTGGTTCACTTCCTGCTTCCACGCCGGAGCGGATTCGCCGGACTCAGACGGATGGGCTTCGTACGCGCCAATGCTATCCACTGGACGCGCCACGGGATTTGCTGATTTTGGAAGTGCCGAGAATTGACTCAAGATCTGGTTCCCTTCTGTCGCAGCGCAAGAGCTGCGGTTACTGGCCGGAGGCCGCTACTGATAAATCTGCCGTCCGGACATCCCTGGCATCGAAGAGAAAAAGTCGCAGAGAAAAGAGAATGCGCCAAATAAGTACCTTTCGCCCGGAGGACTCGCCGGGCGGGGTGAAGAATCGGCTTTTCTTTGCAGCCAGAGCTTAGCAAGCCACGTCTTACCTGAGTACCCGGCTTTGTTATGCTGGGCAAAGATCAGGTGATGTATTCTCGCTACTTTTGGTGTATCACGCTCCTTCTGCTCTGTCATGTGCAGATGGAAGCACAGCTGTTGACTAATGCGTTACCCTTGCCGGGTTCCGGCGAACTTTCAACGCAGCAAGCCCAACCGCAGCCGGCCGCTCCCGCCATCTCCACGCAGGCGCCCGCTCAGCTTCCCGACGACCCCAGCCGCCAGATCCTGCCCCCAGCCCTCCCTGTTGCCCATCCCGAGCCGGCGCCCCCAACCGGTGTGCCAGTCCGCTGGGAAGCGCAGCAGCAGACCCGCGTCGGAGACGTTTCCACGCTCACCGGCGAAGTAGTGATGTATTACAAAAACTACGTCCTCCACGCCGACAAGGTCGTTTACCACCATGACACTGCGACGGTAGAGGCCGAGGGCCATCTCCAGCTCGACGGCGCCCCGGACGACACCGTGCTCACTGCCAGCCACGGCGAAATGCACCTCGACGACCACACCGGCGCGTTTTACGACGTGACCGGAACCTTCGGCGTGCGGCGCGTCGGTCGCGCCATGATCTACAGCACCCCCGATCCCTTCATCTTTCAGGGCCGAGTCCTGCTCCAGACCGGCGAACGCGCCTACCGCATCGTTGACGGCTCCATGACCTCCTGCCGCCTGCCCAAACCGGACTGGCAACTGATCTCACGCTCCATCCAGGTCACCGACGGCAAAGCCAGCACCCATAACAGCGTCTTTGAGTTCTGGCACATTCCGCTCTTCTACCTTCCCTTTGTCGCGCGCAACCTCGATGAAACCGGCCGAGAAACCGGGTTTCTCCTGCCTGGCGGCGAAAACTCCGGCCTCAAGGGCCTGGTCATCGGCGACGAGGTCTATTGGGCCATCAACCGCAGCATGGACCTGACCGTCGGTGCCGAATACTGGAGCAAGCGCGGCTTCGCTCCCACCGGCAGCTTCCGCTATCGCGGCCCAGGCCTCGATGCCGTCGCCGTCCGCTGGAGCGCCCTGCTCGATCGCGGCATTGAGGAGACCCTCGCCGGCGCAACCCAGCCCACGCTCGTCAACCAAGGCGGCGCCGACATCATCGCCTACGGCCGCAAATACTTCACTCCAGAGACGCGCCTCGCTGGCGCCCTCGAGTATCTTTCCAGCTACGTCTACCGGCTGGCCTTCGACGAAAATCTCTCCCAGGCCACCAGTTCCGAGGTGCAAAGCGACGTCGCCCTCACCCACGATCACAAAGGATTCATTCCCTCGCTCAACCTGCAGCGCTTTGAAAACTTCGCCGGGACTTCCACCAGTGACGCGCCAATCGTCAACGTCCCAGAGGTTCGCATCCTGCACCTGCCACTCGTGCGCTTCGACGCCGTCGATCGCCCCCTCCTGCCCGGCAGCTCATCTGGAAACTCAACCCCGCTGTCCGCCTACTGGGGCCTCAGCTCCTCCATCGGCGACATGGATCGCGCCGAGCCGCACTTCCATTCCCGCAACGTCGGCCGAATGGAAGTCTATCCCCACATCGAGTTCCCCTTGCATCTGGGCGATTGGAATTTTCTCCCCACTCTCGCTCTGCGCACCACGCAGTACTCCGGCAGCCAACTCCAGGACTTGACCGATGCGCACCAGGGCGTCCCCGCCGTGCAGCACGATCCCCTCAACCGGTCCGACTTCGAAGCCTCGCTCGACTTCCGCCCGCCAGCCCTGGAACGCGATTTTGGCCTGACCGGCATGCATCGCGAACTACGCCACGTCATGGAGCCGGAGCTCTTCTATCGCTACGTCACCGGCATCCACAACGCGCAGCAGGTGCTCCAGTTCGACACCGCGGACATTGCCACCAATACCAATGAGGCCGGATTCTCGCTCACCCAGCGCTTCTACGTCCGCCGCACAGACGCAAAACCCTGTGATGCGAAGGAGCCAGACCTCTTCGCCTTCGACGCAGCCAAAGAGCAGGCGCCAAATCTCGATCCGCTCGGCGGCGAGGTCTCGAACTCCTCATCGCTGACCGAAACCGCCACCGCCGATAACCCCTCCGGCTGCAAACCGCCGGCTCGCGAATGGGCCAGCTGGCAGATCGCGCAGAAGTTCTACATCAATCCCACCTTCGGCGGCGCGCTCATCCCCGACCGCCGCAATGTCTTCGATGCCACGCTGGACATGACCGGCGTCTCCTACCTCACCTCGCCGCGCAACATCGCGCCCATCCTTTCCCGCATGCGCTTTGAGGCCATCGACCGCCTGCGCGTCGAGTGGGATCTCGATTACGACCCCAAGCCCGGACGCATCAGCTCCAGCAATCTCTTCGCCGGCTATAGCTTCGGCCGCACCACCATCGGCATCGGCCACGCCTACCTCAACGCCGCGGACGAAAATAACGGCAAGGCCACCACCATCCAAAGCCAGCAGATCAAGCCCTTCCTCTACTTCGGCAAACCTTCCGACGTAGGCCTGAGCTTTGCCCTCAACGCCAGCTACGACAGCACCCACGACCAGATCCAGTACGAAGGCGTCGAAGGCGTTTACAACTGGAACTGCTGCGGCCTCCAGGCTGGCTATCGGCGCTTCTCCCTCGGCTCCCTCCGCGACGAAGGAGAGTGGCTGTGGGGATTCACCCTCTCCAGCATCGGCACCGCCGGCAACGTTCGCCGCTCGACCTCGGTCTTCCCCACCCCCGCCGCGCTCCAGTTAGCCTACTAAGCCAAATGATTCGCAAGCTTGCTCAGGCTCGTGAACTTCAGGCCGATTGCCCGCTTGATACCAGCCTGCGCCAGACAAGCCCGAAGGGATGAAGGAGGGTGCTGAAACAGTCCGCTTCGGAAGGCCTTGTGAAAGGGCACGACTTTAGTCGTGCCGATAAACCCAGTCAAATCAATGAGCTTTAGCCCCTGCGCGATTCCGACTTTTTCAGCATCCTCTGAAGGCCTGCTCCATGAAGTTGCGCTGGCCTCAACGGTCTGCGCCCGAGCTAACTGGATCAATATCTAGCCCAGGTCGAAAACCAGCACTTCAGCCTTCGCGCCATTGGCAGCAAAGCTCAACTCCCGCTCATCTTCCACTGCAACCGCGTCGCCCGTAGTCAAAGCCTCGCCATTCAATGTAACGTCGCCCTCAACCACATGGACCCACGCATGCCGACGGTCAGCCAGCGCGTAAGTCAGCGTATTGCCCGAAGTAACTTCAGCAACGGAAACCTTCGCATCCTGATTCAACCGCGCAGCCCCCGCAACCGTCTCGTTCGAAGCCAGCAATCGAAATCGATTCCGCTTCTCTTCCGGCTGGAAAGCATATTGCTCGTAATTCGGCGCAGTGCCCGTGCTCTGCGGCTCAATCCATATCTGCAGGAAGTGCACCGGCTCACTCTTCGACCCATTGAACTCGCTGTGAACCACGCCGCTCCCGGCCGACATCTTCTGAATCTCATTCGGCCCCAGCAACTCGGTATGGCCCATGCTGTCCTTGTGCGCCAACTGCCCATCCAGAACGTAAGTCAGTATCTCCATATCCCGATGCGCATGCGCGCCAAATCCCCTTCCCGCCGCCACTCGATCGTCGTTGATCACCCGCAGCGACCGATACCCCATTTGCGCCGGATCGTGATAGTTGGCAAAGGAAAATGTGTGATAAGAATTCAGCCAGCCGTGATCGGCATGGCCCCGGTCTTCGCTCCTGCGAAGCTTCATCATGGTCTTACTCCTTGTTGTAACTCTGTTGCTAATTCGCCAGTTTTCTCGGCAGAAAACTAACGCATCTCCGCCAGCCGATTGCCAGCCAGCATCATCCGCTCCGGCGATAACTCACGCGTACCCGAATCTTCGTCAATCAATTGCATTCCGGATTCCCGCAAACCCTCGCGGACAAACGCCACGCCCGTCTCCGCACCAAAAACAACAGCACGCTTCGCCGCCAGCGCATCGCGATCCGCAAACGCCCGCACCAGTTTCAGCAGCTCTTCCACGTCGGCATTCTGCCCTTCAGCTTCAATCCCCACCGCCAGGCATTCCGCCCACTCGAGATCCTCCGCCTTGAGCCGCCCATACCCCTGGTGCGCCAAATGCGCGGCCTCCGGAGGAGAAAGATGCCGCAGCCGGATATTGCCCCCGCGCTGCACCGCGCCCAGTCCCAGCGCCAGCGCCAGCCCCTCGGTAAACTCCTGCGTAGCTTGAAAGGCAATCAGGAAATTCGTCACGCGCCGATCCTGCTTTCTGGTGTCTTTGATTCAGAAAGCTCTCTTTGGATTCACGCGGGCAAGCCCGCGCAGTAAGCCACAAATCAAGGCGTCGTAGGCTGCGGATACAGGAGCGCCTCCGCCTGCGCATAATCCTTCTCCTTGAAGTAAGCCTGCCCCATCCCAACCAGCGCCCCGCCGTGCTTGGGGTCGCGCTCCAGAGTTTTCTGAAACCTGGCAATCGCCTCGGAAAAATCCCCTTCGCCCAGCGCGATATCGCCTAATTCGTAATAAGCCTCCGTCTGCACCGGCTGCAATGCGACCGACCGCAAGAACTCCGCTTTTGCTTTGTCGAACGGTAACCCCAGCTGATAAACCCGCCCCAACCCATGATGCGCGCCCGCATCCTCCGGCCGCAGCTTCAGATACGCCAGCATCTTCTCCTGCGCCGGCTCGAGCTGCCCCATAGCCGTTGTTGAGATGTGGGAAATCACAAAGGCCAGCCCAGTTCCTGCCTCTGTCTTTCGTCATGGAGCCGGTACTCGTTTTCAAGTCCCGAAGCATCGGATTTCTGCTTTGCGCGAGCTCCGGCCACGCCAATCTAATTATTTTGCAGGGGTGGTTGAACAGGATGCTTTTTCTTGCGGAAGAGCTTCGAGAGACCCGTCTTATTGAGGAAGTTGTCGCCCTTGCTGCGTAAGGCTGCTTCGTTGCCTTTCATCAGGCTCTCGACATCCGCCGTGATGACCGGGTTCTCCGCGGTCCCGGTGATGTTAATGGGGATACCGATCGCAGTCGAGGGCTTGTCGGCGGCAGACGAGCTGTTCAACTTTGTAAGGATGTCCACGCCGACTTTATTGAGTCCCTTCGCATTCGTAACTTTGGAGATCAAGTGAAAATCGAGCGCGCCGGAAGGAGAAACGGTGCCGCTCCCGGTAGACTCGCCGAGCGCAGGAAGGACCGAGTAAATATTCGTGCTCTCGCTTCCCTGCTTGGTGATGCGTATGTCGGCGCGGGAAATATCGATTGCAGTGGTATCGCCGGTCTTGATACCGCCCTTCGCGGCAATGCCCACGATCTTCGAGCCAAGGTCGTATCCCACCAACTCTGTATTTTTGATTTCATAGGAGCCGGCGATCACGTTGTCTTTTGCCGATCCCTTCAGGCCGAAGTCGGCCGACAGCGTTCCACCCTTGAGAACCGCGCCATTGGGGAGCTTTACGCCGACGGCAGTCATAACCGCCTGCAGACCGTCGATAGGGACACTTTGAGCCAGCAGCTTGAGATCGAAGACCGGCACGTTCCCAGCGAGTTGATAGGTGCCCTGGATGTGAATGGCAACAGCACCCGTCTGAACAGCTAGGTCGGAGATTTGGCCACGGTTGCCTTTGAGTAAGTGGCTAACTTGATAGTTGATCTCGAGCGGATACGGAGCATCCTTGCCGCCTTTGCGGAGGACAAGGTGCTCAGCGTGGACTTTGCCGTTGCTGGTGACATTCACGCCGTCTGAGACAACGTGCGCGTCCAGGCCGGCAATCATGGAAATTCCCGATGCCGGGTCGATGTACCCGGCGGCGACGGGGTCCAGGTGCTTGATGCTGATCTGGGCATCGAAGCTGGTGGATGCGGCGTCTTGGGAATTGATAGGTCCCACAGTTCCGGAGACCCCGACCTTGCCTTCGCCCGGCACTGAGGCGCTCACCGTGAAGGGAAAGGCCTTCGCCAGGGAGAAGTGCTCCAACCTGACGTCCAGATGGTCGTAGACCTGGGAATTCGTCGGCAAGGGCAGCGTCTCTATCCTGGCGCTGCCGTCTTTGATGGTGATAAGGCCAACCGCTAAATTGGGCAAGGTCGCGTCGGGCAAGGCGGCTTGAGTGGTGCCCCCAGAGCCGGCGACGTGGCTCAAAGTAGAAAAGTTCCAGGCGCCATCCTCCCCGCGGATCAGATGGATCTGGGGCGCATCGACCTCAAAACTCCGCACAATCAACTGCCTGTGGAAGAGGAGAGGCTTCATCTGAACGCCAATGCGCAGTCGCTTCGCCGTGAAGAATGGAGTCTCGCCAAACTTCGGATCGTCGGCGATGGCAAGATCGTTCGCCACCAGGCTTCCTGTCATGACCGAAAGGCTCAAAGCGCCAAGCGTGACCTTGCGGGAAAGAGCCGCGCTAAGCCGGCTTTCAATCATAGGACGAAAACTGTTTGCGTCCACGAAGAGCGGGATGGCGGCTACAGCAAGCATTGGTAGCGCGATGGCCGCAGCCACACCGATCTTTACCGACTTCTTCAAGAATCCTCCGAGCGCAGGAACGGGTATGATCCAACTTCTTTGCGCACATTCGGTTCTTCAAAAGTCGCAATTCGGTCCCAGACACTATGGATTCGATGCCGAAACCATCGTCCACGCCGAGGCGCGATGGAGTATTTTGCAAATGAGCTTTATGCCCCACTCGTCTTCGGAGTATCGACGGGTGGCGCAGGTCTGAAATCGAACACCGGCGGATACCCGTTGGCGGCTTCAATAAACCGTCCAGCAGCCTGCCAGCCAGGGAATGCGGCAGCTCCGGATTTTGAATTGTCACCCGAGTTCCGCTCTTTCGGCTTCGAGGCAGGCGTGAGCCGCCGAGAGCCTACCCGTTTCGGAATGCGTCGACAAACCGCTCTACAGCCGAAGCTAATCGATCTACGTGAGCAAATTCCTCAGTCGAATAATAGTAACCGCGAAACCAATACCTTAACAGTCGCCATAGGTGGCTAAGAAACCCAAGTCCAAAGAGCCTCCGTTTGGCTTCATTCAGGGCATCAGCGAGAAGCTTGTCTTGGCCGATAAGCCGCCCCTCGAGATCCAACACTTTAGCAAGACTTGCTTGAGAGACCACAAGCGCAGAGGTATTCTTATGGTTAGCCTCCTCTAAATCAGAACAGGACTTGTCCACCCTATTTGCTTCGGAGTGAGACATCGTCGCCGAAACTGCGATAGCCACGGCAGTTCCTATTCCTGGCAGCACAAGATGCCCCAGCGCCATCCCGCCGCCGCCTGCCGCCAGAGAACCACCTCCAAACCAAGCCCAACCTGCACTCGACGCAGCCGCGCCGTGTAGTCCTGCCATGGCTGCTCCGGTAGACGCATGACCCAAGGCATGAGCTGCGCCCCATGAGGTCGCGGTCGCGACCGCGCCCGCCCCAATACCCGAAGCCGTCGAGGCCATCGTCCCCATGGACTCAGGCATCCCCGTTGGGCCGTTCAGCGGACCTAGCGTCGTTACCGCGGCACTTGGGCCAAACGTCAGCAGAGAGCACCGCGCGGGGTCGCCTCGCAATTGAAGCGGATTGAGAATCCTTCCCGCAACGCCAAGTCGCTTCTCACTTCTTGAAATTTGAGCTTGCGCTCGAACCACGGTGGCGGCTAGCTCGCCACAACTTTCCGAGAGCTGCTCTCGAATTCGTGAATAGACCTGCACTAGTTGCCGAAGCCTCTTGTTATTTTCGCGGAGACGATAAGTCCCCCCGAGCGAAGTTACATCCTGAGCTACCTCGAAAGCACTCTTCCAAAATCCCATGCAAAATGTTCGCACAGCGCACAAGGATCTGTAATCCTGCAGCTCGTCAGTTTGCATGGCACATTCGTCGCATTGACTAGGCGACGTGACGATGGGTGAATTGATCGACGAGGGACGTCGGTGAGCCATTTTATGTCGGGCAAAACGGTCACAGTGGCGTGGTGCCGGGCGCACAAGGCAAACCCTTCAAGAACTGTCGTCTTGAGGGAAAGCTTAGCGGAATCGAAAGTTCCGCGGTTGCACTTGCTCTTGCATCTGCTTTCCCACCCACCACGAATGTGGGTGCCGCACCCTCCCGACGCACTTGTTTTTGTCGCAAGGGTGGGAAACCACGAGTACCGGCCGGTCTTTGCTATTGCCTTTGCCCTCGCTTTCCCCGCCAACCCCCACAAAAGCCGTCATCTTGAGCGAAGCGCAGCGCAGCCGAAAGACCCGCGGCTGTTCTTGCCTTTGCATTTGCTTTCCTGTCTGCATTCCCAAGAAAGCGGATGCCCTACCCTCGTCGCCCTCGGTTGGCGATGAGGGTGGGAAACCACAAATACCAGCCCGTCCTTGCCTTTGTCATCAATCCCAACCCAGGTCAGTGTTATCGTGCCAATATGCCGCCAACAGCACCATCTGGACTTGAAACTCATTGCTTTCTGGCCTTAGCATTCCTGGCTCTGGCGGCCAGTCCTGCTTCAGCCATCGCAGCCCCAAAACTCGAAGACGCCTACGCATGGATCATGCAAGCGAAGCAAGTCAACGCACTCACCGGCAGCGACATTCCCGCCTGGCGCCTCAAGGCCACCTTCCGTCTATACGACGATCAGCAAAATGTGCAAGGCCAGGGAAGCTTCGAGGAACTCTGGGTCAACTCCTCCAAGTGGATGCGCACCTACAAAAGTGACTCATTCACCCGGACCGAATACGGCACTGCCGCAGGCATTCTGCAAACCGGCTCCGCAGATTCATCCCCATGGCAGCTCGCCCGGCTGCATCAACTCCTCGCCGATCCCCTCCCCAGCGAAGAAATCGCCGACAAGCAGGATTTCACTGCCACGACCGCAAAGATTCTCGGAACAAAGCTCTTCTGCATCGACGCCACCGCCAAGCCGCAAGGCCTGAACGCAAACATCATTCCCGACGCCGAGTATTGCCTCGACGAGCACGACAAAATGCTCCGCCGCCAAACCCTCTTTTCAGACAACCTACTCATCCTGCGCACTGGACAAATTCAATTTGAAGGACGCCGTTTGCCCGCGGACATGATCGTGAGCCATATCGGCAAACTAGGTTTGTCTATTCATCTCGACAGCATAGAGCCGCTCGCCGACCCAAACGATCCCAAACTCCAGCCTCCGGCCGAGGCAAAGCTCCAAACCACGGTCAATTTTGCCGGGGATCCAGCGGCGCTCGACAAGAGAGTTGAACTGGACGCCAAAGCAACCGAAGGCCTTCTAATCCGCCAGATTCCGCCCGTCTACCCACCCATAGCCAAAGCCGCCCACATTCAGGGCGTCGTAATCCTCCAGGCCAAGCTTGGCAAAAAAGGCGAAGTCCAGGAGCTAAGCGTAGAAAGCGGTCCTCCCATGCTCCAACAGGCAGCTTTGGACGCGGTGCATCAATGGATCTACAAGCCATACACGGTCAACGGTAAGCCAGTAGAAATCTATACCAAAGTCCACGTCATCTTCCAACTCACCGGCCAGCCCGGCAAGTAGCGCAACGACCAAAACTCCGGCTCTTGCTTTTCTTTCTGTCATTCCCCGCGGGAATCTGCTGTTCCAGCGCCAATTCTATGCTGTGGGGATATTCAACCCTTTCCGGCACCCTACCGCTCCCCTTGCGGCGCAATAAGGTGCCGCTCCAGTGTTTTGCCAGCTCGAAGGTGTTACTACAGGCCACAATTCCTCTCCAAGAAACAGTTATGCCAGACGAAGAGAAACCGACGAGCGAGCAGACTCCAGACGGCGCACCCGAGACCGTTGAGAGCGGAAACCCCGCAAAGAAGATTACTTACTGGCTTGGAATCGCGACCGGCGTTGTCGCCCTTCTTGGCACCCTAGCCGGAATAGGAGTAAGTATATGGGGCTTAGTTGATAAATCACATGCAGACAAGTTGGCCGCCGACACGAATCTGAAAATCACTCAAGCCAAGGCTATTTCTGATGAAACAATCGCTAAGGACAAGGCCGCCTCGGATCTCGATATTGCGAAAAAGCAATTGGCGGCCCATGAAGAGGAATACACGTTTCAAGCAACCCAGCACTCCATCGAATTGAAATCTCAGGATGAAGAGAAGGCGCGAGCGGAGAAGTCGGCTGAAGAACTTAGACTCTCCACTGCGATATCAAATCTCTTTACGGCATCGGGATCAGCCGATGGGCAAATCGCTGTTCTTTCCAGCTTTGCAAAGCAAAACACCAAGCACGATGAAATGATAGCGGACGCCCTCCTCGCCAAGCTTGCCAGCCCTCAGGCTTTGACGACCAACGAGCTAATTTTCGACGTGGTCGAGAAGTTTGGACTCGAGCGCCGTCTTGATCTTTTGCTGCGAGCTAACCGCCGTGGAAGGGCGCAATTCGACGCGGCGCTGGAGGAACTCTTTATGCTCAAACTGGACGCGGCGATGTCCTCAATTACGCCAGAAAAGCCTGCATCAGGCGGCGCGGCCAACTTTCGAGATTTCTATAACTACACCCTAAGAACCCTTGCAGCACAGACCAGAAAAACCGGTGAGGAGATGCTCAAGGAGTCTGAGGCCCAACCCAATCCGTTCGGGAGCGGGTACGTTAGCGCCACCCTGAACTCGAGGATCAGCCCCATTGTCAATTTAGAGCTTTTGTGGGCCCCCACCGACCCAGTCACCGGGGGGATGGTCAAGCCCGAAGACTTTAACGAAGCGTGGTGGAGTCGGATTCAGGCGCGAATAAGGTCTCATCGATACAGCTCGGAGAATGACCTGAAGACAACTCTCGTATCCTCATGGGACATTCTCACGATAACCTCCCGGATAATCCCGGCCTCGCTCTTGGGTTTTGCCGGAAATGACAGACTCACCCCTTTTCAGCTCAATGGTTGCTACTTCGCGCAACAGGACTGGCCAATAGGCATCTACCCACCCATTGACTTCGGGGACTCAGTCGCAGACTTTAGGCAACTTGAAGACGCAAGATTCGACAGCCCAACGCAGGCCAGCTTGTCCCGGGCAACTCACATCAAGCCATCAAACGACAGTATGCTAGGCGAAGAGTTCTCCCGAAACCCTCTAGTGAAAGCAGTGCCTTTCGCGAAGTGATTGGCGGGCGGCGTGATCCAGCTACGCCAGCCAGAGGTCGTACTGCAGCCGTGCCTTTGAAGAGAAGTCAGGCGACAGCGAAAATGCCCTTCCCGTCAGGCCGAGTTCGGAGCCTAAGCATCGTCCGGCCCCTCCAACCGGATCACCAGCTTGCTCCCAGTCGCCTCGGCCAGCCTGCGCAGCATCTTGACATTGGGCGAGCGGCCGCCCCGCTCCAGCCGGTCGATCGTCGACTGCGAGGTCCGCATGCGAGAAGCCAATTCTCGCTGCGAAAACCCCGCGCGATGCCTTGCTGCCACCATGGCCTTGCGCACTTCGTAGTCCGGGCGCAGCGAATCCAGCCAGTCGGCAAGCGCTGCGTCCCTCACTTTTCTCTGTGCCCGCGTAAGTCGCGTCATCGTCATTTTTTGACCTCCTTTTGGCTGTCACGGTTTTTCACTTTCCACGATGGCACAAACGGGCTAATTCCAACGCAATCTGAGTTACAACGGAATCAACGACTTACAGCTATTTTGCTTGACAAAAATCAAAACTCCGTTCAGGCCCCAAATTGTTCTACGTGGAACAATTTGTGTTCCACGGCTTTTCGAGACGAAAAAAGGGGCGGAAGGCATCCCTGCCTTCCGCCCCTGAGTTAGTCGATCATGGCTTTCCGCCGTAAGGCGGGGTCGCCCGAGCGGCTAGCTCTTCTTCTCTTCGACGTCCACGTACTCGGCGTCGATCACGCCTTCGTCCTTCTTGGCTTCCGCTGCCGGCTCGCCCGTGGGAGGGACTCCCGCCGCGCCAGCCGCTGCGTTGGCCTTGTAGAGCACTTCGGCCATCTTGTGGCTGGCCGTGGTCAGCTTCTCCTGCGCAGCCTTCATTTCCGCCGCCGTGGGAGTACCGGCCAGCACGCTGCGGGCTTCGGCAAGAGCAGATTCCACTTCGCTCCGCTCCGCGCCCTGCACCTTGTCTCCCGCTTCCTTCAACATCTTTTCGATGTTGTAGGCCAGCGAGTCGAGGCCGTTGCGGGCTTCGATCGTTTCGCGCTGCTCCTTGTCCTCGGCGGCATGCGCTTCGGCTTCCTTGGCCATGCGATCAACCTCATCCTTGCTCAAACCTGAGCTGGAGGTGATGGTGATCTTGGTGTCCTTGCCGGTCGCATTGTCCTTAGCCGTTACGTTCAGGATGCCGTTGGCGTCGATGTCGAAAGTGACCTCGATCTGCGGGATGCCGCGCTGCGCCGGAGGAATGCCGGCCAGCTTGAACTTGCCCAGAGTGCGGTTCTGCGCCGCCATCGGCCGCTCGCCTTGCAGCACGTGAACTTCGACTTCGGTCTGGTTGTCGGCCGCGGTCGAGAACGTTTCCGACTTCTTGGTCGGAATCGTCGTGTTGCGCGGGATCATCGGCGTCGCCACGCCGCCCAGCGTTTCAATCGCCAGGGTCAGCGGGGTCACGTCGAGCAGCAACAGATCCTTCACATCGCCTGCCAATACGCCAGCCTGGACCGCTGCGCCGATGGCCACAACCTCATCCGGATTGACGCCGCGATGCGGCTCCTTGCCGAACAACTGCTTGACCAGCTCCTGAATGCGAGGCATGCGTGTCTGTCCGCCAACGAGCACCACTTCGTCGATCTTGTTGGCGGTGACGCCGGCGTCGATGAGTGCCTTCTTAGTGGGTTCGAGCGAACGCTGCAACAGGTCTTCGACGAGCTGCTCGAGCTTGGCGCGGGTCAAATCGCGAACCAGGTGCTTGGGGCCGGAAGCGTCTGCGGTGACGAAGGGCAGGTTGATCTCTGTCTTCATGGTTGTTGACAGCTCGATCTTGGCCTTTTCCGCAGCATCCTTGAGCCGCTGCAGGGCCATTTCATTGCCCTTGGAGGCAAGGTCGAGGCCGGTTTCAGTCTTGAATTCGGAAATGAGCCATTCCACGATCCGCTGGTCGAGGTTGTCGCCGCCCAGGTGCGTGTCGCCGTTGGTGGATTTGACTTCGATAACGCCTTCGCCGACTTCGAGGATGGAGATATCGAAGGTACCGCCGCCGAAGTCATACACGGCGATGGTTTCGTCCTTCTTCTTGTCGAGACCGTAGGCCAGTGCCGCAGCCGTGGGCTCGTTGACGATGCGCTTGACTTCAAGACCGGCAATACGGCCGGCGTCCTTGGTGGCCTGGCGCTGGGCGTCGTTGAAGTAGGCGGGGACGGTGATGACTGCTTCCGTAACGGTTTCGCCGAGATAGGCTTCTGCGGCTTTCTTAAGCTTTTGCAGGATCATCGCCGAGATTTCAGGGGCCGTGTAGGGTTTTCCCTGGGC
>Ga0182012_10004823_pt1 | contig 14009 bp, 15 predicted proteins | sample 612S2SmetaG_FD_120486 | JGI IMG/M metagenome (GOLD analysis project Ga0182012, IMG submission 120486) | Permafrost microbial communities from Stordalen Mire, Sweden - 612S2S metaG | ecosystem: Environmental > Terrestrial > Soil > Wetlands > Permafrost | place: Sweden: Stordalen | collected... | reverse complement strand
GGCTGAAAATCCCTCCCACGTCCCTGCCCGACGCCCGGGGGCATTTTGGCGTGTATGGGGGCATCTATGTGCCGGAGACGCTGATGACCCCATTGCTGGACCTTGAGAAGGCCTATCGGGCGGCGCGAGACGACCCGGCGTTTCAGAAAGAGTTTGCCGATTTGCTCAAAAACTACGCGGGGCGGCCGACGAATCTTTATTATGCCGAGCGCCTGACCAAGCATCTCGGCGGCGCGAAAATTTATTTGAAGCGCGAAGACATGCTCCACACCGGGGCGCACAAGATCAACAACGTCCTCGGCCAGGCGCTACTGGCGCGCAAGATGGGCAAGAAGCGCGTGATTGCCGAGACGGGCGCGGGCCAGCATGGCACGGCCACGGCGGCGGCGGCGGCGAAGTTTGGCCTCGAATGCGTTATTTACATGGGCGCGGAGGACATGCGGCGCCAGGCCTTGAATGTTTACCGCATGCGGCTGATGGGCGCGGAAGTGCGCGGAGTCGAGGTCGGGCAGAAAACTTTGAAGGAAGCCGTCAATGAAGCGATGCGCGACTGGGTGACGAATGTGCGCACGACGCACTACATCCTCGGCACGGCGTATGGCGCGCACCCGTATCCCATGATGGTGCGCGATTTCCACCGCGTGATTGGCCGCGAAGCCCGCGCGCAGATTTTGGCCGCGGAAGGCCGCTTGCCGGACGAAATCGCCGCGTGTGTGGGCGGCGGTAGCAACGCCATCGGGCTGTTTTTCGATTTTCTGGAAGACGAAAAGGTCAAGCTCACCGGCATCGAAGCCGGCGGTCGTAGTATAACGCCCGGCGAACATGCGGCGCGGTTTGCGGGCGGGAAGCTCGGCGTGTTGCAGGGTTGCCGGACGTATCTGCTGCAAAACGACGACGGGCAAATTCTCGGCACGCATTCAGTGTCGGCGGGGTTGGATTATGCGGCGGTCGGACCCGAGCACGCGTATTACCGCGACCAGGGGCGCATCGGCTACAGTTATGCGAATGACACGGATACGCTTTCTGCTTTCCAACTGCTCTGCGAATTGGAAGGCATCATTCCCGCGTTGGAAAGTTCACACGCGGTGGCGTATGCGGTGAAACGCGCGCCTCAGATGCGTAAAGATGAAATTTTGATGGTGAGTCTTTCTGGACGCGGCGATAAAGACGTTCAAGAAGTTCAACGGATTTTAGACAGCAAGAAATAATTGATAGTTGATAATTGAAAATGGAAAAAGCCGAAACTGCATTTTCGCCGAATTATCTTTTTATTTCGTTATCCATTTTCAATTTTCCCTTATACATTTTTTAAATTATGCAAAGCATGACCGGATATGGCGCGGGGACAGCGTCACTGGCGGGCGTAACTGGCCGCGAGGTTTTTGCTGAGGCGGCGTCGGTCAACCGCAAGGGTTTGGAAATTAATATCTCGCTGCCACGCGAATGGAACGCGCTCGAAGGGCCGGTCGGCGAACTGGCCAAGGCGAAATTGCATCGCGGCGCGGTGCGGCTGACCATCACCTTGCGCGAACCGCTGGCCGCTCAAGTCGCGCCCGAACCCGCCTGGGATGTTGTGGCCATCGAGGCGGAGTTTGAGAAAATCCGCGTGCTGGCCGACCGGCTCAATGTGCCGTTTCAAACAGATTTGGCTTTCCTGCTGCGTTTGGCGGAAGATTCCAAGCTGAAGACCTCCACGCTGCCCGTCGAAGATGCGCAACCCGCAGTGGAAAAGGCAGTCGCTGCGGCGCTGGATCAATTGATTGCCGCCCGCCAGCGCGAAGGCGATGCCTTGAAGCGCGACATGAGCGCGCGCATTGCGCTTTTGAAAAAAGTCAGCGCGGAAATCGCGCCGCTGGCGCCCACGTCGATTGAGCGCTATCGCGAAAGTTTGCACACGCGGTTAAAACAAATCGGGCTGAACATCGATTTGAACGACGAACGCGTGTTGCGCGAAATTGCGCTCTTTGCCGACCGCTGCGATATTGCCGAGGAACTCACGCGCCTCGCCAGCCATCTGGAGCAATTTGAGAAAATTTTGGCCGAGACCGGCCCGGTGGGCCGCAAGTTGGATTTTCTCTGCCAGGAAATTCACCGCGAATTAAATACCGTCGGCAGCAAATCGCAACACCTGGAAATCACCCGCCGGATACTCGATGCCAAAAACGAACTCGAGCGCATCCGCGAGCAGGTGCAGAATGTGGAGTAGGGGCAGATTAACTTCTGCAAGCGCTACTGCGCTGGGGCCGGTGGGGCCCACGGGGCTGGGCGGGTAGTCGTGGTGGTGAAGTTGGCACCCATGCGGCGGCTCATGCGCATGAGCTGACGCTGATTATCCGTTGGCAGACTGGAAAGCCATTGCGCCTGGTCAGGCGTGAGGGTGTTGTTTTGGATGGCGGCTTGAACTCCATCCGTGTCACCGGTGGCGAGCATGCGCAGGGCAATGGAGCCGGCGGTGCGTTCGCGCATGGTGGGGTCGGTAATCTGGCCGACCCAGTTCATGGCGCTGGCGGGATCGGTGTTGCGCGCCTGGGCGGCGAAGGTGGCCACGGCTTGATCATTTGCGGGTGAGGGCGGCAGACCGTTCAGAAATTGCGCGGGGCCGTCCAAGTCGTAGCGCGACCACGAGCGCATGGTGTCCGCGAGCGCCTGGCCCGACGGCTGGCCGGTGCTGGCGGAAACGGATTGATCGTACTGAGTCGCCCAAGCGGCGGCGGCCTGCGGATCCGTGCGCGCCCAACTGCGGACGACTTCGGTTTCCGTTGTGGCGCGCTGGGCGGGGTCGGTGATGCTGGCGATGTAGGTGGTGGCGTCGGTGGGCGACATTTGGGCCCACTGGGTCATGAGCTCGGCGGTGGCGGTGGCACGGTCAGCGTCCGGCAGACCGGCGAACATCGCGAGGGCGTCGGAAAATTGGCCTTGGTTGGCCATGGCGTCTGCGATGGTGTTCAGACCCTGGCGCTGGATTTGCGCGTTGGCCGTGCTGCTGCCACTATCAAGCGCCGTGACGAAGGCGAAAGCCGCCTTGGGGTCATTGTCGGCCAGACCTTGGATAGCGTTGCGGTAACGCTGGGTGAGCATGTTGTTCGGCACGGCGTCCTTGTTATCCGTCAGCCACGCGACGGCGGCTTTGGGGTCTTTTTCCGCCATGGCTTTGAGGGCGTCGGCCACCCCGGTTTCGCGCACGCGCGGGCTGGAGACGCTGCTCAAATCCTTCAAATAGTTATCCGGGTCCCGTTCGGCCCAGGAGGCAATCATCGCGGCGATGAGCGAGTCGCGCGGCTGACCGCCGGCCATTTTTTGCAAATCGGTCAGCAGGCCCGGGCATTGCGCGGGGTCGAGGCTGTCTGCCCACGCCTTGAGCGAATCGGCGTCGGGCCGGGTTTTTAAATGGAGGAGGTCTTGCAAGGATGGCACCGGTTTGCCGGAGCCGTTTAAAAAAACAGTCTGGCCACCCTCCATCAGGGATTTGCCACGGCCGTTGGCGGAAGTAAGGGCGGGGACAGTATGGCGGCCATACCAAAAGGCTGCCGCGCTGGTGAAGGCCCAGACGGAGGCCTGAAGCAGGATTTTAACTTTGGGGGATTTCATGGGGGTAGGGGGTAAACTACGTTAGTATACGGTTAACCCCTGCGTCAAACGGAAGTTTCCGCGCAAAAAAACCACCGGGCGACAGGCGTCCGGCGGTTTGATGCGGCGTATTAATAGCCAATATTTTAAAAATAGGATTACTGGCTATCCGGCGTCGGCGCAACTTGAAGGGTATTGGTGGTGCCGTCGGGGTTCGTGGTAATCATAACAGCCCCGGAGCCCGAACCGGCGTTGGCATTAATTACCGGTACCTGGATGGTGTGGGGCACGCCGTTTTGGTCCATGATGGTCATGGTTTGCGTGTCGCCCGGGATTAAGCCGGTCACGACAGCGCCGGGAGTCGGGGCCGGGCCGGTCGTCGTGGTGGTTACTCCATTGGTGGTTGTGGTGGTGGTCACCTGGCCATTGGAGATAGTCACGCTGCGGCTCATGGTGCCGGAGGTACCGCTTACACCGCCTCCGCCAATTCCGCCGCTACCCGGAATGGCACCGACGGAGGATGGGCCAAACGATACGGTCGACCCCGTGTCAGGATTGGTAATGGTCATCGCGGTTCCCACTGGGACGGTGTGCGAGACGCCGTCAATGGTGTAGGTCACATTCGTGCCATCGCCCGACACACTGGCCCCATGCGTGACCATTACGCCGGGGCTATTGGGGTCGTTACCAGGGCCGCGCAATGTCATCATTTGCCCTGAGGTTACTGTGGTTACCCCATTTTGCCCACTGCCTCCGGCAAAGACGACGGGCAGGTTGGCTGCCGCCGAGGCCGCGAGATCATCCGGCGTGGCGGGTTTATTGCCAACAGGGGCCGGGGCGAGTTTCGGTGCTTCGACTTTGTTGGCGGCCGCGAATTGCGGCGTAGAATTAGAAGAAACGGGTGCGGATGTTTGGGCTGCTGCTATCGGTGCAGGGTTGCTGCCTTGATGGCTGATGATTATCGCAGTGGTGCTGGCGACTGCGACAGTGGCGGCGAGGCCGAGGGCTAATTTGGAGGTGATCATGGTTTTGAGGGAGAGGAGAGTTAAGCCGGTGCCGGCTGCGGCAACTGAGCTGAGAGCGTGGGCGGAGACGATGGCGGCGAGTCCTTGCGGCACCGAGGCCAAGGGCGCGGCTTCGAGCGAAGAAACGAGCACGGCGGCGGAGGTCACGGCCACACCGCGACGCGAGAGCAAACCGCGGAGCTTATCCAAAGCGCGAGAAACTCGTTTTTGGGCGGTGTCTTCACTGGTGCCCAGGGTGCGACCAATGCTGCGCATATCCTGTTGCTGAAGAAAGCGCAGGACCAGGGCGTCGCGGTCAGGGGCGTCGAGACGGTTGAGCGCATCGTCGAGCACGGGGGCGAGTTGCGCCCATTGAGCATCGGCGCTGCTGGGGTCATTGACGGCATGTATTTCCATGGCGGTCCTTTCGCGGGTGCGTCGGCGGCTTTCCGTACGGATGGTTTTGAGCGCGGTGTAGCAAGTGTGCCGATGCAGCCAGCCGCCGAGCACGACGCTGGGCGGTAAAGTGGCAGCCTTGCGGGCGAGGTCGGTGAAAACGAGCTGGGTGACATCCTGGGCCAGATGAGTGTCACCGGCCATCATGCGCCGGGCGGTGGCATTCACGAGTTGGATGTGGCGTTCCACCAATTCGCGGAAGGCCGGTTCGGAACCGGTTTCCACATATTGGCGCAAAAGTTGGGCGTCGTCGTTCATCGGGCTGGGTCTTTTGCCTATTAGAACCCGCTGGGAGAGGAATCCGACAGGGATTTCTCGCTCGAGGGAAACTGGAGTTCAACTTGGCTAATATATAAAAGCTTTTATCCCGGGGCAAATGCGATAAATTTACCCCATGGCTAAGAACAATCATCCGACGGCATTAGTCACCGGCGCGGCGCGAGGGATTGGACGGGGCATTGCGGAAAAGCTGCTCGCGGCGGCCTGGAATGTGGTGTTGGCGGATGTGCTGATTGAAGAAGGTAAATCAACCGCTGCGGAATTGAATCAACGTTTTGGTAAAAGCGGCGTTCGCGCTATATTTGTGAAATGCGATGTGTCGAAAGAAACGCAAATCGCGGCAGCGGTTAAAAAAGCGGTGAAGGAATTCAGGCGGCTGGATGCGTTAGTCAATAATGCGGGCATGGCCAATCCTTATAACACGCCCGTGGACAAATTGCCGCTGACAGAATGGAATCGCAAAATTGCGGTGAATTTGACTGGCCCGTTGCTCTGTGCGAAACATGCTGCACCGTTTTTGCGCCGCGCGCCGGGTGGCGGCGTTATCGTCAATATGTCTTCAACGCGCGCGATTCAGGCTGAACCCAACGGCGAGGCTTACAATTCAACCAAAGCCGGGATGTTGGGACTAACGCGTTCGCTGGCCATTAGTCTCGGCCCGAAAATCCGGGTCAACGCCATTTGTCCCGGCTGGATTGATATGCGTCCCGAAAAAATTCTTTTGGCGGTGGCGAAACGCGAAAAGCACGCGCAGCATCCGGTGGGGCGCGTGGGCCGGCCGGCGGACATTGCGGAACTCACGCTCTTTTTAATTGAAGGCAACCGCAGCGGATTCATCACTGGCCAGACGTTTGTCTGTGACGGCGGGATGACCGTGAAAATGATTTATGAAGAATAGCGCCACACTCCAATGGCGGCAGGCGGCACTGGACGACTGTCCCGTGCTCGCGGAGTTGAATCATCAACTCATCCGCGGCGAGGGACATCGCAACAACCAGGATGTGGCGCAATTGGAGCAACGCATGCGCGGCTGGTTGCATTCCAGCGAATATTCGGCGGTAGTTTTTGAGATCGACGACAAAGTAGTGGCCTACGCCCTATACCGCGAAACTGCCGGGGAGATTTATCTGCGTCAGCTTTTTGTCATCCGTACCTTGCGGCGCGCAGGCATCGGCCGGCAGGCGTTTGCGATTCTGCAGAAAAAGATTTGGACGAACACCAAGCGCTTAACCGTGGAGGTTTTGACTCAAAATGAGGCGGCCATCGCCTTCTGGCACGCGTTCGGCTACCAAGACTATAGTTTGCGCCTGGAAATAATGCCAAAAGCTTAATTTTCGATGGTAATGGGGGATGAAATTTATACTGGAGCAAACCGGAAAATGGATTAAGATATAATCATGACGCTGGCACAAATTGCGAAAGAAGCGAAGGAACTTTCGGAGACGGAAAAATCCGAATTGGCCAACATGTTGCTTGATGAATTACAGGGGCCTGCGGATCCGGCGGTAGAACGTGCTCAGGTTAAATTTGCCGAGGAGCGGCTGGCGGCTTACGAGCGCGGCGAGGACACGGCCATTGATACCGATGAAATGCTGGCCAAGTTGAAGAAAAAACACCTCGCATGAAGCTGCGGTTTACCTCGCGTGCCTATCGTGACGTGGATGAGACGACAGGCTTTTACCGTCAAAAAAGTTTGCGCGTGGCAGGTGAATTTCTGCTGGCTATCGATGGTGCAGGAATCGCGATCAAGGCAAATCCGTTGGCCTGCCCCAAGGTTTCCACTGCGTTGCGCAGGCATGTGATGAATCGTTTTCCTTATGGTTTATACTATCGAGTGACGCCCGACGAAATTATAGTTGTCGCCGTGATGCACGCTAAACGAGACCCGAGGGTTTGGCGCGATCGGGAATAATAAGAGGCTATAAGCAGGTTGCAGGTTGCCCAAAAAAGTCCTTGAGCAATTTGGAACAAACCTTGCAAAATTTAGCAGAGGGTTTTCAACTTGCAACTTTCCACCCTGCACCTTGCGACCAACAATCCTCAGGCCGGCGGATTGGCATCAATCACCTGCAGCGGGATGCTGGCGACGATTTGTTCGTCCATGTGGACGTCGAAGGAGTAGAGCGACGGCTTTTCGAGCGGCAGGCCCTGGAGGTTGATGACGAAATTGCGCGAGATGAACGAGGCCTTTTCGGGGATCTCCGCGACTTTCACTTCAAAGCGTGGCTCGCCTTCCTGGGGCAGTACGTTACGGCCATCGGGATCGATAAACGCGATGCGGAAGCGGTGGTCGCCTTCATCCACGGTGCGAAAAACAATGCGCAGCGCCAGCGCGCAATGCGGGTGGATGGCGGGAAAACGGTGGGCGTAGATGGTGTCGAACGTGCCCAGAATGCAGAGCTTGCCGTTGTAGTCAGCGGCACTGTCGCAAATAACGGCGGTGAGGATTTCCATAAAGCAGGGTTTAGTGGGAAGAGCGAATCAAGCATTTACCCCAGAGCGACCCATTGGCCAGACTTAAATTTCAATCAGGCGGGTGGAGCTTCCGGCGGCGGTTGCGTGCCGGGTGGCGTGGTGAGCAATGAAACGCGCAGGCCGGGCAGGAAATCAGAAAATTCCTGAGTGGCGGGAGTGTTGCGCAAGGCCTGCTGCACCATGCCCATTTTGGCGTCGAAATTATCCGCCATCGCGACAAACACCGCTTCGGGCGTGCAGGCCAGCGCCGCCGCACCCCATTCGAGTTCTCCTTGGTGTGAAAGGATAATGTGTTCGAGGCGTTCGAGAATGGCCGGGTCGAGCGCCGGCTTGGCTTTCATGGCGGCCTGACGCGCCAGCCGGTAGCCGAGGACGACGTGGCCTTGTAAAACTCCGATGCGTGATTTGGTGGGTGCTAGTTCGCCTTCGTACTCAATCGCCTTGCCGACGTCATGTAATAGGACGCCCGCCAGCGCGAGACTCGGGTCCACTTCGGGATAGAGTGGCAACAACGCGCGCGCCACGCGAGCGACGTGCACCGTGTGCTCAAGCAACCCGTGCCGGTAGGCGTGGTGCATCGCCGTGGCGGCGGGACCGACGCGGAAGCGGTCGCCGATGTTTTCAAAAACTTGTTTGACCGTCGCCCGCAGCCCTTCGTGCGGAATGGAATTGGCGATTTCCTGCAATTCATCCCAGAGTTTGGTGGCGTCTTCCTGCGCCGAGACCACGAGCTTCGACAGCCAGTTCCCGTCGCTGATTTCATCCGGGCCAAGGATGCCGACGGCGGTCAGGCGCGGACTAAATTTTCCCTGGTAGCGGTCGGTCTGGCCCTCGACGCGCACTACGGCACCGGGCGCGATTTCTGAAAAGAAGGCGAACGAGGCACTGTCGTTAAAACACGTGGTGCTGAAAGAGCCGGAGAGGTCACCCAATTCGGCCACGAGAAATTCATTGCCATTGCGGGCCTTGCGGAGATTGGCGCGCAAAAAGAGCAATACCGCCGCGAACGGCCGGGGCTGGTCGTCGGGCAGGGCCTTTAATTCGGCCACGGTCGCGTAGGGTGGGGAATCAGGCATATTGTTTGACCAGAGCGGTGAAATCGCGGAACTGCGGGTGGGTGGCGTCGCGCAGGATGCTGTAGAAAACCGTCTCAGAAGGCAAGAGGCGCGCACCGGCGCTTTCCAGCAGACGATAGACCGGCGGGAAATCGTCCGGGCGGCGTCCACCCGTGGCGTCAACGAGCACGGTTGTCTCAAAATCTTTGGTGATGGCATCGAGCACCGTCAGGTAAACGCAGATGGGCGTTTCGAGTCCGGCGACGAGCAGGTGGGTGGCACCTTGTTTGCGCAGCCATTCACCCAGGCCCTCCGCGCCGAAGGCAGAAAACGCGCTTTTGCCAAAAACTTTGGCTTTTGATCCAGCGGCAGCGCGCACGGCGGCATTCGTCGCACCGAGTTTTGCCGGTACTTGTTCAGTAAACGCAGTCGGGATTTGCATGAGGCGTGCCGCCGCAGCCACAAACGCACACCGGCGGGTCAACGGCGTGCCAGCGGCGGGCAATGCGCGCAGGAAAACGTCTTGCGCATCGATAATGAGCAGGGCGAGTCCGGGCGGGGAAACAGGTTTGGCCATAAGGGGAGTTGCACTAAACATACTTCTTGTGCGCGGCAACCTGCACAATTTCGCGCTCGGGCAGAATACAGGCGGACAAATAACCACCGTAGACGCAATTGGTGTCGAGACCGAGCGACCAGGGGCGGCGGTGAACATCGGGGCGCGGCGTGTGGCCATAGACTACAAAGGGCGGGCCTTCCCATTCATCGGCCCAATCGCGGCCCATCGGCGCCTCGGTGCGTTTACGCGGCTCGCCTCCGCTGTCGATCACCTGGATGCGGGTGACGATTTCCGCGCCTTGCTTGTCCCAGGGAATGTTGGGCAGAAAACCGCCGTGGACGCACACGGTCTGGAATTCGGGCATATAGTGAGTCAGTTTCATGCCTTGGAGGTATTTCCAGTCCTGCTCGTCGAGTTGGCGCACCGTGACCCAGTCGTAATCCTTCAAAATCTTGGGGTCGCGCTCCTTGCGGTATTGGAGGAGGCGGGCTTCGTGGTTGCCGAGTAATGAAATGGCATTCGGCAGTGAGCGCACCAGGCTGACGACCCCGTGGCTGTCCGGCCCGCGGTTAACGAGATCGCCCAGAAAGATGAGCTGGTCGTCCTTCGTCGGGGCGAGTTTGGCCAGCAAATCCATCAACTCGGCCAGGCAGCCGTGTACGTCGCCGATAACAATGTTGCGTCCCATCAGCGAAATTCATTGCGCTATGTCGCGGTCTGCGTAAATCAAAAAGTGTGGATTGGGCAATAAAATCGCTTTCACGGGCATCTTTCATCTCCGGCCAGGCTTTCACGCCGGGGGAAAAGGTCGCTTGCGTCATTTTTCGCGGGCCGGACGGTCTCCAACGGGCCGACTTGAGCGAAGCTGAAGCTCTCGAATGGCAACCCCCGGGCGAAGTACTGGGCCGCTGGCACCGCAAGGCCGAGGACGAATCCGAATCGGCCAAACGCCGGACGTCGCTCGCTTCAGCGGAGGAAGTCTTTCTCGCCCTCATTCAGGAGTCAGGCGGCGCGGGCGAGGAGAAGGATTTGCTCTTGCAGTTACTCGCCCTGCTGCTGGAGCGCAAACGCCTGCTTCGCCCACAAGGCAAGCCAGTGGAAGGCAAGTTGCGCTACCTGCATCCCCGGCTCCAACAGGAATTTTCCGTCCCCCATCAGGAGCTGACCCCGGAACTGGTTTCCTCTTTGCGGGAACAATTGCATCTTTTGGCCTTCTAAGGCAGTTTGTTTCCATGAAATTTATCTCCCGCCTCAATTTGGCGCAAATCTTCACCATCGGCATACTCGGATTGTTGGCCTTATTCGGCAGCGCCTGCCACTCCAATTCCGATTTACCCAAGTACGTCACGGAGTTTTATATGGAGGCGCCCAAGGATTCGGGCATCGCCTTCACGCTGCCCATCAGCAAATTGACCTACCACCGCATGGCGGATTCGTTTTTGGACCTGAGCATGGTGACTGGAGTCGACCAGGGCCACGTCACTGTCAATTTGCCCGACGGCACGAGCCAGCAGAAGCCATGCGTGATCTTTTATTTTAATGATGACGGACGGGAGCGGCTCAATATGGCCAGTGCGGCCAACCCGCAGCGGCGCATTTTTCTTTACCTGAACGAGAAGCCGATTGGGGTGCGCCCCATTGATCAGCCCATCGACACCGGGCAGTTATTCTTATTTATGGAAGTAACCGACAAAGACCTCCCGACTTATGTGGCGGACTTGAAGAAATCCATCAAACAATTCAAAGACCTCAAAGACAAATAATCGTCTACGATGAAGTTTCCCCTTTTACCCATATTGGGCGTCGCCCTTGGCTTGGCCGTGACTGGCGCCCTCTTCGCGGCGACCACTGTAAAACCCACCCCGGGCATCCTTTGGCCCACGCCCAATCCGGCCTTTATGCAGGGCGGCGACCTCGCCTCTTGGTGCCAGGATACTGGCACGGGCGACCCGCATTCCGGGCTCTTTGGCTGCGTGCGGGATGACGGCCACAAATTTCACGAAGGCATCGACATCAAGTGCATTCAACATGACCGCAAGGGCGAGCCGCTGGACGCCGTCTCGGCCGCGCTGAATGGCAAGGTCGTTTACATTAATTCCGTGGCCGGCAACAGCAACTACGGCCGCTACATCGTGCTCGAACATCCGTTGTCCGACGTGCCGGTTTATACGCTGTATGCGCATCTCTCCGCAATCGCTCCCGGTTTAAAAGTAGGTCAGAGCGTCATGGCCGGTTCCACGATTGCCACGATGGGGCATTCAGGCACGGAGAATATTCCCAAAGAACGCGCTCACATGCACTTTGAAATCGGCGTGCGCCTCAGCAGTGATTTCGCCTCGTGGTACAAGGAGAAAAAATTCACCTCCCCGAATGAACACGGCAATTATAACGGCATGAACCTGCTCGGCTGCGACCCGTTGGTCTTTTTCGAACAAGTGCGCAGCGGTCAATTCAAAGGCATGGCCGCTTATTTAAAGGGACTGCCCACAGCGTTCACCTTGCGCATAACGACCACCCGCGTGCCGGACTATGCGCTGCGCTACCCGGCGTTGCTGTCCAAACCAATTCCGCTGACTGGACTCGCGGGCTGGGATGTTGATTTCACCTGGTATGGGGTGCCGACGAAGTTGACGCCGCTAACCGCTGTCACCGTGGGCCTGAGCGCGCCGGGCGCGGTGTCGATTGTCAGCTTTGACCGTGCGGCGTTCACCGGGTGCAGTTGCCGGGATACTATTCTGTTCGGGAACGACAAGAATCACACGCCGCGCCTCGGGGCTTATCAAGACGACATCATTAAATTACTGTTTGGCTTCAAATAAGTTCACTTGGCCTTGTCCGCGCGGGGATCAAGCGCGTCGCGCAAACCATCACCAACAAAATTCAGGGCAAACAGGGTGAGGGAGAAAATAATGCTCGGGTAAAGCAAAAGCCAGGGATACTCCTCCATGTTGTCCGCGCCTTGTTTGATGAGGTCGCCCCAGGAAGTCAGCGGCGGTTGCACGCCCAAGCCGAGGTAGCTGATGAACGATTCGAGCAAAACCACCGACGGGATGCACAGAGTCGCATAGACGACAATGAGTCCCGCCAGATTCGGCAGCAGGTGACGCCATAAAATTTGCCCAGGCTTGCGGCCCAGCGCGCGGGCAGCTTCGACGAAGGCCAGCGATTTCAGTTCCAGCGTCCGCGCCCGCACCACGCGCGCCATGTTCAGCCATTCGAAAGCGCCAATGGCGAGAAACAATAACGCCAGTTGCGCGTACGGCGCCCAGTTCTCGTGCCCCATCTTCGTCAGTGTCGTTTGCAAAGGCTCACTCAAGAGCACCATCAATAGAATGATAAACACCGAATAGGGCAGCGCATAAAGAATATCCACCACCCGCATCATGACGCGGTCCAGGCCGCCGCCGGCATAACCGGCCACCATCCCATAGCTGACTCCGATGAGCAGCACGATGCTCGTCGCCAGCAAACCCACACTGAGCGACACGCGCCCGCCCACCAGCAGCCGGGCCAGCTCGTCGCGCCCCAACGCGTCCGTACCCAGCCAATGCGCAGCCGACGGCGGCGTGGCCCCCAAGGCGAGATCCTGATCGGAAAAGTTATAATGGGAAAACCACGGCCCCACCACGCACGCCAGGGCCATGAGCGTAAGAAAGCCCAGACACACCACCGCCAGCCGATGCGTGAGAAAGCGCCGCCACGCATCTCCCCAAGGAGTGGAGGCGTGGGTGGTGGACGTTTTTGGAATTGGGTTACTCAAGCATCACCTTCGGATTGAGCGCCGCCATCAGAATATCGGCGACCCAGTTGCAAAGCAGGAGCACGGCCGCAAATAACACCGTCAGGCCAATCAAGAGAGGATATTCATGGACGAGGACGGCTTCGACAAACAGCCGGCCAATTCCGGGAATTTGAAAAACCGTTTCGACCACGAACGACCCGGTTACCAACCCGGCCATGGTCGGCGCTAGGTAGGCGATGACCGGCGTGAGGGCGTTGCGCAAGACGTGCACCAAAATCACGCGCCGGTTGCTGTTGCCTTTCGCGCGGGCCGTGCGGACGAAATCCTGCGTGCGAATCTCCAGCATGCTGCCGCGCAACAACCGCGCCAGGTAGGCGGCATAGTAAAGTCCGAGGACGATGGACGGCAGAATGCGGTCGCTCGGCGTATACCAGCCGGTGACGTTGACCAAATTCCAGTGCAAGCCGAAGAGCAAAATTAAAATCGGCCCCAGTACAAAAGTCGGCAAGCAGATGCCAACCATCGCGAATGACATCAGCCCGTAGTCGCTCCATGTGCGCGGGCGCATCGCGGCGAGGGCGCCCACGCCCAAGCCAATTACTATGGCCACCAATGAAGCCCACAGGCCCAATTCAGCGGAGACCGGTACTTTTTGCGCGAGCAGTTCATTCACGGTCCAGCCGGCATGTTGGTAAGAGGGTCCCAAGTCGCCGTGTAGAAAGTTATCGAAATATTTGATGTATTGCACATACAGCGGTTGATCCAATCCGTAATAAGCATTGTTTTCCTCCGCCGCCTGCGGGGTGAGCACATGCTCGCGGTCGAACGGTCCGCCTGGCACCATCCGCGCGAGAATAAAAGTAATCGTCGCC
>Ga0182012_10004820_pt1 | contig 14013 bp, 11 predicted proteins | sample 612S2SmetaG_FD_120486 | JGI IMG/M metagenome (GOLD analysis project Ga0182012, IMG submission 120486) | Permafrost microbial communities from Stordalen Mire, Sweden - 612S2S metaG | ecosystem: Environmental > Terrestrial > Soil > Wetlands > Permafrost | place: Sweden: Stordalen | collected... | reverse complement strand
TTGATGCCTGAGCCGGTTCGCAAGGCGGTCACTGTGCCGGTGAATTCGGCTATCTACAAATGGGACCAGATCGCCTCGGCACTGGGACACAAAGGCACGCAGGTCGCCGTGCAGCCCTCGCCCAGCTTCTTCCTGGTGGATGTGGAGAAGGTCGTCGAACGCGCCTTTGTCCGCACGTTGAAGAGCAAAGAGTCCGAGTCTTAAGATTCTGTAACCGAGATGGGGCGCAGCAGAAGAGGCCGGAACCCGATGGGTTCCGGCCTCTTGGTTTGTTGCCAAGCCGTTCTGACTCGGCTGAAATTACTCGGCCGCGAGAGGCTCGACGAAGGCGAAACGGCCCTTGTTGCCGCGATCACGGAACTGCACGGTGCCGCTGATCTTGGCGAAGAGGGTGTCGTCCTTGCCGATGCCGACGTTGAGGCCGGGCTTGATCGGTGTGCCGCGCTGCCGGACGATGATGGTGCCGCCGGTCACGACCTGGCCGCCGAAAGCCTTCACGCCCAGCCGCTGGGCATTTGAGTCGCGTCCGTTTGTTGAACTGCCGCCGCCTTTTTTATGTGCCATTGCTAAATCCTCTCAAACTCTTGAATCAAACTCTGAAATCTGGGTACCCCACATCTCCTCAACCGAAAGAATGTGGGTGCCCTTGGTCTCAATCTTGAGACCAGGGAGCAATGCCAGCTTAGACAGCCGCGCTGAGCGCGACGCCGTCGACTTCGATCGACTTGATGCGAACTTCGGTGAATGCCTGGCGATGGCCTTGCATCTTCTTGTACTGCTTCTTCCGCTTGAGGTGGAAGACGAGGATCTTGGCGTGGCGTCCGTCGCCGATGACTTCGGCGGTGACGGTGGCGCTGGTGGGCTTGACGATGGTGCCGGGCTCGCCGGAAACGGCCAGCACGTCGGAGAAGACGACGGTCTGGGCTTCGCCCTCGGTCTCAACCTTTTCAATCTTGACGACATCGCCTGGGGCGACCCGGTATTGTTTGCCACCGGTACGAATGACTGCGTACATACTTCCTCCAGCGCTACCATCTCAAAAGTGAGGTGCGCATCCTTCAAAAATCCCTTGGAATGGGCAGAATCTATGCTTACCCGGCCAACGCTGCAAGTCCGCTTTTAAGAAAAAGCTGCAAACGAGCGCTGACGACAGGGCCACAGGCAGAATCGCCAAACTAAGGTAGTGTATCGTCTTCCGGGGGTTGCGTCAATGACCCGGCTGCGATCCGATGGGTCTACCTGAGGCAAACGACCGGACTCGCCGAAAAGACGACTTTCGGGGAAATCCATCCATGAACTGGCTTAATCTTATGCCATGGAACTTTCTGACATCATTGGCGAGCTAAAGACGTTCTATAAAAACGGCGTTAATTACCCTGATCTTGATCGCCATCTGACGGAGGCGGATGTTCTTCGTTGGACCACCGGGGTTGGCTGGTCTCGATCTCGGCTCTTTGAGGCAATTGCTAGGTTTCTGGCGCTCGGATTCAACACATCGGACTTATCCTTTGAGTTTTGCGATGCAGTTGTAAACGACCTCTTCGGTCCCGTTACCGATACAAGTGGGCCTAGGCCTGAACTCTTCTGGGACGTCTATTCGGCCTTCGATGAGGGAGAGCATTACCATGGCAGCAATCGAGATGAAGACCCTGTGGACACCTATACCCGCCCTATGATCGCTCGGATAGTAGAGGTTCTTGGGATGCCTTCGGACCCGCAATCATTGGACGCCTGAAACAGCCTTGGCTCCGGAATCTATCCGCGCGAATCGCAGGTCCCACACGCGCGCTTGTCCCAGGCTCAGGGAAATCACTTTTCCGGAGGCGTCTCGCAGGAAGCGTATGCTGCCCAGATCGCTGTTGAAGGCGTCTGCATACGTGGGGTTCAGCGGGAAGGTGCTGTCCGGGTGCCGGTGTATTACCAGCTTTCCGCCTTCGAGAACGACCGTCAGCGTCGTCTCTGCTTCGTCACTCACATAGTTGCCGGCGAATGCGCTCAGGTCTTGCGGCGTCCAGGGTTCTACTCGCTCCCAGACATCTTCGCCGTAGACGGAACTCGGTGTGTACATTTTGTCACCCGCGAATCGTGTCTTGATTTGGGCGGGTTCGTTGTTGAAGGTCAGGACTCCGTTGGTGTCGGCCACCTGAGCCGCGCCGTGGTCGCGGACGAAGACGTAGAGGCCGGGTTTGGGGTCTTTCGGTTGCGGAACGGCTTCTGGAGGGGTTGCCGGGCCGAGATAGGGGCTGAAGATCTGGTGGGCCATGTCTGTGGTGTTGGCTGTGGATGCGTTGCACAGGACGGCTACGGAGAGGCCTTTCGAGGGGATGCGTCCAAGCCAGGCGCGATAGGCGGCGGTTGCTCCGGAGTGATCGACGGACGGCAGTCCCTGGATGGTTTCCAGGAAGAAGCCGAGGCCGTAGTTGATTGGATGGCCGTCGCTCAGGGTGCTGGGCTGCTGCATTTGGGCGAAGATTTCCGGATGGAGTTTGCCGCTGGCCAGATTGCTGTTCCATTTGAGCAGGTCGCCGACGGTGGTGAGCAGGCCGCCGTTGCCGTAGATGTCTTCGAAGGGCATGTCCTGACGCCATTCTTGGCCCTTTTGGTCGTAGGCTATGGCGCGGTTGGGCACGATTTTGCGGAAATCATCGCGCCATTGGGTTGAGGTCATTCCGAGCGGCTCGAAAAACTCTTTGCGGGAGAATGCCTGGAGGCTGGTGCCGCTGACCCGTTCCACGAGCATGGCGGCTAGGTTGTAGCCGCTGTTGGTGTAGGACCAGGCAGTGCCCGGCGGGTAATTGAGAGCGTGCTGGCGGCTGATGATTTCGAGGACATGGGCGTGCGTGTATGCCCGCGTGGTGCGAGGCCAGCCGGCGATGGACTCGACTTCGCCCCAGTCGCGCAGGCCGCTGGTGTGGTTGAGCAGCTCGCGGACGGTGATGGGCTTTTCGTAGGCGGGGATTTCGGGGAAGTATTTGCGAATGTCGTCGTCGAGAGCGATCTGTTTGCGCTCGACGAGCAGGAGGACGGCGGCGGCGGTGAACTGCTTGCTTACTGAGCCGGCTTCGAAGACCGTGTCCGGCGTATTGCTTACGCCGTGCTCGAGGTCCGCCATTCCGTATGCGGCGGTTAGCGTGGCTTGGCCGGGAGCATCGACCGCGACGGCGCAGCCTGGGGTGTCTTTATGCTGGTAGGCGCTGAAGATTGGCGCGAGTCGGCCTGCGTCGATCGCGGATGCTGTTGATTGAGCTACAGACGGGATCGGAAGGTCCCGCAAGGCGACCGCCGCGGGCGCGGACGTAACGGCGCGGTGGTCTTCTACCATCTCTGGGCGACCGGGCTGGTCGGCGTGGGCGGCGACCTTGAGGAGTTGGCTGTAGTACATCTGCGCGGGGGTTGTGTCGCCAGCGAGCCGGGCCGCGTGGGCGGCGCCGAAGAGCGACCGGAAGCGGTTCGGCTCCCTTTTGAGCGTGGCCGCATATTCTTTCTCGGCCTCGGCCGGCTGCTTTTCCTCGAGCAGCAGCTCAGCCAGGAGTTCACGCGCTGGGGCGAGCGGGCCTGGCGTGACTGCGTTCTTTTCGGTCTTGTCTTCAAGCTCGGCAGCGGTGCGCATCGCGGCCAGTGCTCCCGGCTCGTCGCCCTCCGCATACATCAGCCATGCCGCCACTTCCTGCCGCTCGATCTCGACTTGATAAGCCCAGTAGCTCTCTTTCATCTGGATCAGCTTTTCGTGGATCTGCTGCAGGGCGTCGATGGCAGCCACAGCGGTGGCGCGATCTTTCAAATGGGCCGCGCCGAGGCCGCGCGCAAAGTGGGTCATCGCATCGGTATATGGAAATGGGGTGGGCAGGACCTCGAGTTTAGCGGCCTCAGCCCATGCTCCGCGCTCGAGGCAGTACCGCGCGGGTATCGCAGCGCGAGCAAAGTAAGCTGCGCCGGGGCTTGCCGCGCCGCCCATCGCCCTCGCCGGATCGAAGCGCGCGAAGATCTTGGCCGAGGCCTGAACCTGATCGAGCGCAGCTTTATCCTGGGCGGTTTGCAGATAGGCGTAGACCAGATAGTCGGTGGCATGGAGCTCATCCGGGGGTTGGTTGGCGCTGCGGGCTGAAGCTGCCGAAGCCAGATTGGCGTCGATGGAACTCTGCCAGTCGCCCAAACGCGTAAACGTATGCGAAGGCATGTGCAACGCATGGGGCGTCGACGGCGCAATCGAGCTGTAGGCCTTTGCCGCCAGGGCCGCGCGATCGGCCAGCGCCGGCACGTCGTAGGTGTGGATGATGTAGTGCGCCAAACCCGGATGATTCGGATACTTCACGAAGAGTGCGTCCAGGATGGCTCCCGCTTTGAGCTGTTTGGCGTAGGTTTTGTCGGCTGGGTCGGCGGCCGCGGCCAGCGCGAGTGCATAGAAGATCGAAGCCTCGGTATCGTCCGGGTTGGCCTCGCTTACTTCGGCCATCGCGCTCTCATAGGCGAGCTTGCGGGATTGCTGATCGAGCTTCTGCACATCGGTGTAAAGGTTCGCGACCGCCTCAACATATCCGCTTTCGCGCCTGGTCTTTGGACTGGCGGCGCGTGCCTCTTCGACGGCCTTGAACCCGCGCTCGAGCTGCGCGGGCGACTTCAATCCCGCCGCAAACGGGTTGCCCCAGTTGCTCAGCGCGATGCCCCAGTAAGCCATCGAGCAGGGAGGATCGGCGATCAGAATCGCGTGGAAACCGATGATGGCATCGGCAAATTGAAAGGAGTGCATGAGCGCGACGGCTCGGTTGAATTGCGGCTGAACCGTGGTGCTACAAGAGGTTTGAAACGCGACGCTACCCAGGACTTCCGCGGAAGAATGGGCCGAATGATCGTGGTCCGCCGGTTGTTGCTGGGCCGAGCCACGCTGCGCGTTTTGCGCTGCGACCAAGGCGATTAACAGGGTAAGGAATATCCTATGCATGGCGTAGTTCTCTCCACGGTTAGCGCGATTGTACCGGCTGCGCAGTCATTAGCAAACGATTGAAAACAAGACTTCAAGCGAGCCGCCGGGGCGCGCATCCATTCTGAATAATCTGAAAACGATAAAATAGATACATTCGAGGACCATGACCACACCAGCAACAACCGATATCGAAACCGTCGAGCTCGAAACAGTCAAGGGCGAGACAGTCAAGCCCGAAGCGGCGCCGTCGCCGGAGGGGACGCTGATTCGTGTGTTGGCGGCGGTTAGTTTCTGCCATTTGATCAACGACATGATTCAGTCGTTGCTGCCTTCGATCTATCCGATTCTCAAATCCGGGTTTCATTTGAATTTCAGCCAGATTGGGCTGATTACGCTGACCTTTCAGATTACGGCGTCGCTGTTGCAGCCGTTTATCGGCATTTTTACCGACAAGCAGCCAATGCCCTATTCGCTGCCGATTGGGATGGGTTGCACGCTGGTGGGGATCGTGATGCTGGCCTTTGCGCCTACGTTTGCGCTGCTGCTGATCGCTGCTTCGCTGTTTGGGGTGGGGTCGGCGGTCTTTCATCCGGAGTCTTCGCGGGTGGCGCGGATGGCTTCCGGCGGGAAGCATGGGTTTGCGCAGTCGTTCTTTCAGGTGGGCGGGAATACCGGGTCGGCGATTGGGCCGCTGCTGGCGGCTTTTTTGGTTTTGCCGATGGGGCAGAAGGGTGTGCTTTGGTTTACTCTGGCCGCGGTTGCGGGCATTGCCGTGCTGACCTGGGTGGGTGGATGGTACAAGGAGCGGCTGGCGCATCTGGCTTCGCGGCCGGCGGCGCACCATGAGGCCCATCAGGCGCTGCCGCGGAAGAAGGTGCTGGGGGCGCTGTTCATTCTGATGATGCTGGTGTTTTCGAAGTACTTCTATATTGCCAGTCTTACCAGCTACTACACCTTTTACCTGATCAGCCGGTTCCAGGTGTCCGTAGCCAGCGCGCAACTGCATTTGTTTGTGCTGTTTGGGGCGATTGCCGCGGGGACGCTGATCGGCGGGCCGATTGGGGACAGGATTGGGCGCAAGTACGTGATCTGGTGGTCGATTCTGGGGGTGCTGCCGTTTACGCTGCTGCTGCCTTACGCGAATCTGTTCTGGACGGGCGTGCTTAGCGTGATTATCGGGGTGGTGATTGCTTCGGCTTTCTCGGCGATTCTGGTGTTTGCGCAGGAACTGGTGCCGGGGCGGGTGGGGATGATTTCCGGGCTGTTCTTTGGGTTTGCTTTTGGGATGGGCGGGATTGGGGCGGCTGTGCTGGGGAAGATTGCCGATATGACGAGCATTGTTACCGTCTACCACCTTTGCGCGTATCTGCCGGCGATTGGGCTGCTGACGGGATTTCTGCCGAATATTGAGCCGCGGGGGCGGAAGGCAATCCGGAAGTAGTTGCTCACACGGATTCATATGCGACATGCCTGTCGCAATTATTGATTCGCAGTATGGGTCGAACAAGCGAAGGTGCGGCGAAGTGGTGTGTAAATTATTCGAGTTTCTTCTTTAAGTTGTTGATATATATAGCCTTATCGTCAATTTGGTGAGCTTTAAGGGGCGCTTTTCGGCCTTTACGGGGCGCTTTTTCTTAGGGGTAACTGCTTCTTTTTGTTCAGGATGCGAACCTTTTGCGATGCTCGATTCGATTATGCCGGAAACGGTGAGAATTGTTCAACGCAATTTTTCACCAGGGTGATGCAGGCCAGGCGAACGGGTTGTTATGTCGGGCTTTCAGCCCTCAATTCTCGGTTGTTCCGGTTCCAGGGCGTTGCCCTGCGCTGGGATAACGGCGCGCTTTCAGCGCTTGGATTTGCAGGTGTAACGGCGATGCTTCTGACCTGGGCAAGTTGCGCGTGTCGCGGTTTCGATTTCTGCACCGATCATTGGGGATTGCACCAATTCCTGCGGATGACCTGAAGCAAGGAGAATGGGGGCTGGATTTGGGGCTGACTCTGGGCTATACTTAAGGCTTGCCGTCATGGCACAGATTTTGAGCAATTTATCCAACCTGATAGGAATTCAGGTTAGGGATTCAGGAGCATTTCCATGCCTAAGCGCACATTTCAGCCCAACCGCCGCAAGCGGGTCAAGACCCACGGCTTTCGGGCCCGCATGAAGACCAAGAGCGGAGCCGCCGTGCTCAGCCGCCGCCGGGCGCAGGGCCGCAAGCGCGTGGCCGTGAGCGCCGGATTCCGCGACTAAGCTTTGCTGTCGTTGAGGGCCGGATAGCGCGATGTTGGAAGTCGGATGCAGGGGCTAAAGCCCTGCAAATGAGATGGGATTTATCGGCACGACTGAAGTCGTGCCCTTTCACAAAGCATCCAGATCGGTTTTCGGCTACATTCAAATCCGTTTTCGACTGCATCCGAGACCGCCAGCTCCCTCAGTTTCAGCATTTCACCCGATCAGGTTGCGGCGGAATTGCCTTTTAAGCCTGCAACGACTGACGATGATTCCAGCTTCTCCATCTTCGCCTGCAAAACTCCCACACGAGTTGGCTGCCGATTCCTCGACCATTCTGGCCGGGGGCGGAGATGCGCGCCTGCATAAGCATGCGGATTATCAGCGGGTCTACAAGGCTACGCGCAAGCAGTTTTCTGCTTCGATGAGCTGGTTTCTGGCTTCGCGGGCGGTTTCCGGGGCGCTTTCCGTCACTTCTGGGCCGCGGGTTGGGCTGACTGTGGGGAAGGTGCTGGGGAAGGCGCATGAGCGGAATCTCATTAAACGCCGGCTGCGGGAGGTAGTTCGGCATGCTATTCACGAGCTGCCGGAGGACGTGGACCTGATCCTGCATCCCAAGCGGATGGTGATGACGATGGATTTTGCGAAACTGGAAGCTGAGGTTTTGCGTATCTTTCGTCAGGCTGCCGGGCAGATTCGCCAGGGGAAACAGGCTGGCGCGCGGGCTGCGGCTCATCAGACCCGGTCCATTCCATGATGAAACGTGTATTGCTCGGCATGCTCGGCTTCTACCGTACCTGGGTTTCTCCCGGTGTTCATGCTTTGACTCCGATGGGATGCAAATTTCATCCGAGCTGTTCGCAGTACGCTGTGGAAGCGATTGAAGTGCATGGCGCGGGGCGTGGGGGATGGCTGGCGCTGCGCAGGCTGGTGCGCTGCCACCCCTTCAGCGGCGGCGGATTTGATCCCGTTCCGCTTCAGGAAAGCTCGATCGAACCCGGATCGCAGGCAATTGCTCCGCTGCGAGACCCGTTACCATAGAAGTGAGCGCTGTTTGTCTGGCGCACTCTTTCCTGAACCACGGCCGCAGAGGCCAGGCCTGGTGAAAATCCGGCCCAAAACGATAGGACTCGACCCCTTGGCTGAAATTCGCAATCCGAATGCTTCCACGCCCGGCACTGGCGGCGGTGGGGGCGATATGCGCTCCACGCTGGCCTTTATGGTTTTAATTGGCGTGGCCCTGCTGGCTTACAACTACTTTAAGCCGCCTGTACCAACGCCGCCGACGCAACAACAGACCCAGAGTGCGACCCAGACGGCGGGGCAGCAGACCCCGGCAGCGCCAATTGCCGCCGCTGCGGCTGCGGATGCGGCTGGCTCGACTCCGGCCGTGGTGGCCGCGGCCGAGACGCAGACGGTGGTTGAGAACGAGTTATACAAGATCACGTTCTCCAATCGCGGCGCGCTGGTGAAGCACTGGATTCTGAAGAAGTATAAGGATTCGCGTGGCAATCCGCTGGACCTGGTGAACCAGGCCGCTGCGAAAGAGTTCGGATTTCCGCTGGAGCTCTATACCTATGATCCGGCGTTGACGGGCGAAGTGAATACGGCGCTTTACCAGGCTTCCGCGACTGGAACGGTTGCGGCTCCAGCGGGGATCGTCTTCAAGTACGCCAAAGGGCCGCTGACGGTTACCAAGACGTTCTCATTCAATGAGTCGTACGTGATCGACACGCAGGTTGCGGTAATGCGAAACGGCCAGCCGGTTCGGGCGTTGATTTCGTGGCCAAGTGGGCTGGGCGATCAGGAAGAGGCGGCGCAGTTTGCGGCCAGCAAGTTTGCGTGGTCGACGGATGGGAAGCGGGACTCGGTTGGCGCGATCAAGTCGATGTTTTCGGCGGGCGTGACAGGCAACCAGACCTTTGAGCAGCCTTACGATTATGCTGCGGCGATCGACCTCTATTTTGCGGCGGCGTTTATGCCTTCGGTGCCTTCGCGGGCGACGGTGGTGACGCTGCACAACACGGTGCAGGCGCCGAAGGACATTACCGAGGCGAATGGCCAGAAATTTCCCTCGCCGGTGGTGGGCGTGGCGGTGGGCGATTCGAGCGGCGTGACCAATGCGCGGCTCTTTGCCGGTCCGATGCAGTTTGACGTGCTGGGCTCGGTGCACACCTATAGCCCCAGCGGACAGACGACGGGCGAGGACTTGAAGCCGCTGATTCAGTTCGGCTTTTTGAAGGTGATTGCCGAACCGCTCTTCCTGCTGCTGCGGCTGGTTTACGGCTTTGTGGGCAACTGGGGATGGGCGATTGTGCTGGTCACAATCTTCTTTAACCTGCTGATGCTGCCGACGCGCATCATGATGATGAAGTCTTCGCTGAAGATGCAGCGGGTGCAGCCGAAGATGGACGCGATCAAGAAGAAGTATGCGCATCTGAAGCCGACCGACCCGAAGCGAGCCGAGATGAACGCGGAGACGATGGCGCTCTACAAAGAAGAGGGCATCAACATGTATGGCGGATGTTTGCCGATCCTGGTGCAGATGCCGCTCTTCTTTGCCTACTATCGCGTGCTGGCGAATGTGGTGGAGTTGCGGCAGGCGCACTGGGGATGGTTGCCGAACCTGGCTGTGGCCGATCCCATGCATATTCTGCCGATTGTGATTATCGGCAGCATGTTCCTGGTGCAGTTCATCACGCCGGCTCCGGGGATGGATCCGGCGCAGCGGAAGATGATGGCGTTTATGATGCCGGCGATCTTTGGATTTTCGATGTGGAATTACGCATCGGGTCTGGCGCTTTACTGGTGTACGGGCAACCTGCTGAACCTGGGCATTCAGTTGATGATCAACCGTTCTGCGCTGGGGCGGGAGATGAAGGCGCTGGCGGCGAAACGGGCGGCGAAGAAGACTGGGAATACGATTCAGGGACGGCGATAAGACGGCAGTGTGAAGTGTGAAGGGCAACTGCAAAGGCAAAAGCAGGTCCTTCGCTTTGCTCAGAACGACAAGGGCTTCAACACGCTCTACACTTCGCACTTCACGCTAGCTTCTCGGCGGGAGGGTGGATTCGCGGATTACCAGTTCGGGAAGGACTGGAACCATTTCCGGGTCTTCGCCCTGGGCTCGAATCCTTCTCAGCAGGATCTTGGCTGCGGTGGCGCCCATGCTGCGCAAGGGCTGACGAACGGTGGTCAGGCTGGGGTTGAGAAACGCGGCGGCCTGGATGTCGTCGAAGCCCACGACGGAAATGTCTTCGGGGACCTGCAGGCGATGTTCGCGGATGGCGCGCACTGCGCCGAGGGCGGCGAGGTCGTTGAAGCAGACCATGGCGGTGAATCTCGCGTCAGGGCTCATGGCGGCGCGCCGGGTCAACAGCTCGTTGGCAGGCCAATAGCCCAGCTCGGGGGTTGAGATCCTCAGCTCCAACTGAACGGTACATTCAGGGCGGACGGCCAGGTTCAGCTCCTGCGCTACTTTCATCAGGCACTCCCAGCGCTCGTCGGCGTCTGAGCTGTGGCTACCGCCGCGCATGAAGGCGATTTTGCGGTGCCCCAGGAGGAATAGGTGCTTGAGCACCAGCTCGGCGGCGCGCATCTGATCCAGAACAACGTTGGTGACGCCGGCGATGCGGCGATGGCCGGCTACGGCGACTACGGGGACCGGGAGTTCGTGGTCCAGCACCGTGTCAATGGCGATGAAGCCCTCGACGGATCGCGACAGAAGGAGTTTTGGATATTCGTCGAGCAGGTCTTTGCGCAGGCGGTGGCTGGCGGTGAAGTAGAAATATCCCTCCTCGACGAGCACGTCTTCGACGCCTTCGAGCACCTGGGCGGAGTAGCCGTTGCTCAGATCTGGCACAAGAACGCCGACGGAAAAGGTCTGGCCTTTGCGCAGGGAGCGGGCAAAGAAGCTGGGCCGGTAGTCGAAGAGTTTGGCTGCTTCGCGCACCCGCTCCCGGGTTTCCTGGGGGATGGAGCGAACGCCGGCTGCGTTGTTCAACACCAGCGAGATGGTGGCCGGAGACAGGTTGAGGTATTCGCCAAGAGTCCGCAGACTGATGGTTTGACCGGGTTGGGGCCCGGATGACTTACGTTTGGCCATGCACACTTTGTAGCACTTTTGCCCGGTGACGCGCTGAATTTGTGCGGCTGATAGGAGAGTGGCGAGCGTCGAAGACTATAGTTTGCATAGCCGAAAGGATGCATTCGAGATGGCAGGCTTGCGCAGCACTACGGAATCAGTCGAAAAGGACACGAATTCCGCAACGCCCGAGCGGAGCATACAGCTCACCCAGGTGATGGAGTGGAACGACGGCCGTCTGCTGCCCCACGGCGACTCGCTGGCGGCCGAGGAGCCGCTGGAGATCCGCGTGGGACGAGGAGAGAGCTCCAGTCCTTTGAGCGTGACCATGCGCACGCCGGGGCACGACGAGGAGTTGGCCGCGGGTTTTTTATGGACGGAGGGGATTGTCGACGATCCGGCCCAGATCGAGAGCCTGACGGCCTATGTGACCTCCGCCGCGGGCAAGCAGAACGGCATGGAAGCGACGCTCAGGGACTGCGAATTCGATCCGGCGCAGCTGCAGCGGAACTTCTTTGCTGCCTCCAGTTGCGGCATCTGCGGGAAGGCTTCGATCGACGCCATTCGCCAGCGCGGGTTGCGTTCTCCGAATCCAAATTTCCGCTTCGATCCGGAGGTGCTTTGCACTTTGCCGGAGAAACTGCGTCAGGCTCAGCCGGTTTTCGGCCGTACCGGAGGGTTGCACGCCGCGGCGCTCTTCGACTCCTCGGGAAAGCTGATTGTCCTGCGGGAGGATATTGGCCGCCACAACGCGGTGGACAAGGTGGTGGGCTGGGCGCTGCGCCGTGGTCTGTTGCCACTTTCCGAATCTATTTTGCTGGTGAGCGGCCGGGGCGGCTTCGAGATCGTGCAAAAGTCGCTTTCGGCCGGTGTGCCGGTGCTGGCTTCGGTTTCCGCGCCCTCCAGTCTGGCCGTGCAACTGGCGCGGGAGCTGGGGCTGACGTTCATTGGATTTCTGCGCGGACGGCGGTTTGTGGTCTATGCCGGGGCAGGGCGCTGCGCTCAGTAAGGGATTTGTAAGGATCAAAGTCAATTCCGCGTGCGTCACATGCATTGGTAACGCGTCGACTAAGATTGACAGGCCGACGAACCGTACCCAATACTCATCTCCGACGCACGAAGGATCCGCAGCTATGCCAAGCAGCCCCACGATTTCCATCAACGGAATCCCTCAGCCCGCCAAACCGGGCGAGCTTTTAGTTGAAGCCATCAACCGGAGCGGCACAGCCCTGCCGCAGGTCTGTTTTCATCCCCAGATGGGACCAATCCAGACCTGCGATACCTGCATGGTCGAGGTCGACGGCAAGCTGGTGCGTGCCTGCGGGACGACGGCCGAGGCGGGGATGAAGGTGGTGACCAACTCCGCGAAGGCGGACTCAGCGCAGCGCGAGGCCTTCGACCGCATTCTGGGCAATCACCTGCTCTACTGCACGGTGTGCGACAACAACAACGGCAATTGCGTGGTCCACAACACCACCGCGATGCTGGCGGTCGAGCACCAGGAGATTCCGTACAAGCCGAAGCCGTATGCAGTGGATATGTCCAATCCCTTCTATCGCTACGACCCGGACCAGTGCATCCTGTGCGGGCGCTGCGTGGAGGCCTGCCAGAATGTGCAGGTGAATGAGACTCTGAGCATCGGCTGGGAGCTGGAACATCCGCGCGTGTTGTGGGATGGCGGCGTGCCGATCGGCGAATCGAGCTGCGTATCGTGTGGACATTGCGTGACCGTGTGCCCCTGCAATGCACTGATGGAAAAGCCGATGCTGCAGCATGCCGGTTACTTTACTGGACTGTCCAAACCGGCGCTGAACAACATGATCGACGTGGTCAAGGGGATTGAGCCGGAGCTGGGATATGGCGCCATCCTGCAGGTTTCTGAGATTGAGGCGGCGATGCGCCACGACCGCATCAAGAAGACCAAGACGGTGTGCACCTATTGCGGCGTCGGCTGCAGCTACGATATCTGGACGCAGGAAACGAAGACCGAGCGGCACATTCTGAAGGTGGAACCATCGGAAGGCGCGGCCAATGGCATTTCCACCTGCATCAAGGGCAAGTTTGGCTGGGAGTATGTGAACAGTCCCGAGCGGCTGACCAAGCCTTTGATTCGCGAGCGCGGCCCGGAGGGCGACTTCTTTCGGGAAGCGACCTGGGAGGAAGCGCTGTCGTTGGTTGTGCGCCGGTTCTCTGAGATCAAGGCCGAACACGGTCCCGACGCGCTTTCGTTTATCTCCAGCTCGAAATGCACCAACGAAGAGAGCTACCTGATGCAGAAGCTGGCGCGGGCGGTGATCGGCACGAACAACATGGACAACTGTTCGCGCTACTGCCAGTCTCCGGCGACCATCGGGCTTTTCCGCACTGTCGGGTACGGCGGCGATGCCGGTTCGTTCAAAGATATTGAGCAGGCCGGGCTGGTGCTCATCATCGGCAGCAATACGGCGGAGAGCCATCCGGTGCTGGCCACGCGCGTCAAGCGCGCGCACAAGCTGAAAGGGCAGAAGCTGATCGTCTCCGACCTGCGCGAGAATGAGATGGCGCGCCGCGCGGACGTCTACATCAGTCCCAATCCCGGCACGGACCTGCTCTGGATCTCGGCTGTCACGCGGTACATCCTCGACAACGGCCTGGCCAAGACCGAGTTCCTGAAGCAGTGGGTGAATGGAACGGACGAGTATTGGAAGAGCCTGGACGCTTTCACGATGGAGATGGCCAGCGAGCGCTCGGGCATCTCAGTGGAAACGCTGACGAAAGTGGCGCACATGATTGCCGAGGCGG
>Ga0182012_10004819_pt1 | contig 14014 bp, 11 predicted proteins | sample 612S2SmetaG_FD_120486 | JGI IMG/M metagenome (GOLD analysis project Ga0182012, IMG submission 120486) | Permafrost microbial communities from Stordalen Mire, Sweden - 612S2S metaG | ecosystem: Environmental > Terrestrial > Soil > Wetlands > Permafrost | place: Sweden: Stordalen | collected... | reverse complement strand
GCGCCAGTTTTGGACTGACGGAAGATGATCCCTTCGTCGGTGAGCTGCTCGCGCTTCAGCGCCAAAAGGTCACCGCGTCGCTGGCCGGTGCACACGGCGAGATCGATGGCGATGCGCATGCGCTCGCTCGCCAGACTCTTGACCGCTTCCACCTGGGCGAGCTTCACCTGGGCGCGTCGCGGGCTTCCGGGTCCGAGATCCAATCCGCGCGCGGGGTTCTGGCTCGCAACGCCCCAGCGGATCGCCTTCGCGAACACGTGGCCCAGCAGCGAGATCTCATGGCGGGCGGTGACCGGCACGCGCCTACCGTCTTCGCCTCTGCGTCCGTCCTGATACGCGTAGCAGTGTCTTGCTGTGACGTTGTCCGGGAGCATGATGCCGAACGCCTGCTTGAGGCGGTCGAGCTGCTTGGCTTGATCGGCACGCGTCGTCGCGGAGCGCTTCAGGGGAAGGACTTCGGTACGGTATCGGTCGATGACGTCACCGAGTGTGCGGCCCACCCATTGACCATCGATGAGTCTCGCGTACCTCGCAAGCGCGTCCGCGAGATCACGGCCCAGGTTGACCGGCTGGCCATCCTTCGGCCTGAACCAGTAGCTGCCGTGGACGAGGTAGACTCGTCGAGGCAGGTGCTTATCCTGCTTTCTTCGACGTCCCATTGATGGCGTCCCAGTTGAAGTCAGGCTCCTGTGGTGCGGTCGCAGATCTCCCGCCCACCATGTGGCGATTGAACTCGGCGAGCGCCACCACCGGCGCACCCAGCGCGTTCACGGTAAACCGCCAACCGTGTCGACGCAACCAGCGCGCTTGCGCAGAAGACCTCACGTATCCGGTCAGCTGCTCGATATCAGACCTTACCAATATCACGACTACGATCCACCACGTGTGGTTCCGGTCGTTCGGGGCCGAGTTGTCACGCAAAGCGAATTATCTCAGAGCCGCGCAAGGGAGTCAGCGAGAGTATCGCGGAGAAATCAGCGTAACTCTCGCGATTCTGATCGTGCGATCTCGTTGCCTTCTCGCCTGCGCGGCCGTCTGGAGAGTGCCGTTGGAGTAACGCTGAATTTTCCGCGGATTGCAGGATAGCCGACGGCTTAGCATTGGGGCCAAAATGGCCCAATGCGTTGCACAGAAACTCTGAAGGCGCGGGTGTCGCCGGAGATGAAATTGCAGGCCCAGGCAATTGCGGAACAAGAATTCCTGTCGGAAGCGGCGTCGCTCAAGCGTCTGGTGATGCGCGAGATCCGGGCCTGCAACGTCGCATCCGCCGCCGAGAACGAGCCCTCACTATCCGAGGCAGGACGGCTGATGAGGCAGGGTACTACGCCGTCTGGTTCCGGAAAGCCCATGTTGGTGCACCTCACAACCGATGACAGGCTGTTGCTGGACGCTCGGGCCGAGGCGCGGGGGATGCGACCGGCGACCTATGCTTCTGTTCTCCTGCGCGCCCATTTGCGCCAGCTCACGCCGCTGCCCAAGAACGAGCTCTTGGCGCTCAAGCGCAGCATCGCCGAGCTGGGAGCGATCGGCCGCAACATCAATCAGATTGCGAGGGCGTTGAGCGGCGGCGGAGAAGTACCCGGCTCGATGCGCGTGGAGTTTTCGGCGATGCTTAAGATTTGCGAAGCGATGCGCGATAGCACCAAGTCGCTTCTCAAGGCGAATCTGGCTAGTTGGGCGGCGGGGCACACTGGTGTCGACCGGTAATCCATGTCATCTGGCTGAGCTAATCTCTACGCGCGTGGCCGGAGTCGACCCTGAGCGGTCCTCTCTGACAGTCCGCTCTGCGGCACCCGTTTCGTCAATTTCTACCCGAACTTGTCGCATTAACGGAGGAACTAGGTAAGGCCTTCGGCTCGACGGGAGGCTTCTGAGACCTCGCGTTTAGAAGCGTCATGCCGCTCAGGACATATTTCTGGTCGGAATCCCAATGTTTAAGCTCTTGGTATGACCAGACGAGCAGTAGGTCTTCGTTGCGCGGCAGCGTTGTGAGAGGCACAACTTTTAAATCAAACATCGCTTCTCTAGAGTCGCCTGAAGGGATGGCCATTGCCTCCGGTGGAGCGCTGATGCGAGACAACAATGGCGGCGGCTCTTTATTTTGAGCCACCACTCTACCGTCCGCGGCAACAGCAATTGCCGAGAACCAGTCCGCGTTATTCCAAGGCAACGTCGATGCGTCCACTTCGAGAACTTTTGCGGATATATTCCGGAGAATACAATGCATGATCAAGTCATCGCCGTCCCTCTCCGCTCGAATATCGAGGTTGAAATCTCGAGGCAAGGGCTGCCATGCCTCCGCGAAACCGCGCGCCAATGGTTGTAATCGCGGGAGTCCATCTCGCTGGCTGCAACCGCACACGAAGATTGAAAGCACTAATAAACCGATGACCGCGCGCATCTGCTTCAGTGCCTCCTGGCGTGTTGTATTGATGAGCTTATCCCAAGACGCTAACGGCTGCTTTCCCGGCTAGATGTTGGCTCGCTCACTGACCGGAAGTGGCCGATCAGAGACGCTAAAGGGCCGCTGGACCCCAACCGCAAAACCGTAGGGCCGCGAATATAATCCCCGCGTGACGTCGGCTCGCCGGTTCACACAACCGCGAGTACAATTGTCACCGGAGGTTATGTATGACGCGGCAGTTTGACGTTGTAGTAGAGAAAGACTCGGAAGGCTACTTCGTGGCGACCGTCCCCGCGTTGCCAGGCTGCCATACGCAGGCCAAGTCACTAGATGAGCTCATGTCGCGGATCAAGGAGGCAATTGAGCTTTGCCTCGAGGTTGAGGGCAGCCCCGGCGAGCCGCTCGATTTCATTGGAGTGCAGCGAGTCACGGTTAGCGCGTGACATCGTTCCCCGCGGTTAAGGGCAAGGATCTCATTGCGGCCTTGCGTGGCCAGGGATTCACTGTGATTCGAATCAAAGGCAGCCATCACTTCATTCGGCACACCGACGGTCGGGCAACGGTTGTCCCAGTGCATGCCGGCGAAACGCTTGGACCTGGGCTCCTGGCAAGCCCAAACGAGCGCCGGCCTACGAACCAGGAGGCCGGGAGTTCGAATCTCTCCGGGCGCACCATTGAATAGACAACTTGGGCACGTCCCGCGGCACCCCGCGGAGCCATCGCCAGTCTTGATGTGCGACATTCAATATCCGCCGAACCACCTCGAGTGCGCGATTCACCGCCATGTCGATCGCCTCAAGCTTCAGGGACCGGAGATAAGAATCGAGCTTTTTCAGATGATCCTTGTCATCCGAGAGGCTCCTCTTATCAGCGAACTCCTCGAGATAGTGCCGCGGCTATCCGTCCGGATCGACCCCCACCTGCCCATCGCGAACGGCTATCCGGCAGGAAAAATCTTGCGACACGCGCGCACAAATGAAAAACCCGGCGCGAATGGCCGGGCTTCTCATCCGTAATTGAGGACGCGATCTAGCGTTGCGCGACCAATTTGTCCCGCATCTTCAGTTCTTCGATTACGGCTGACAACTGCTGCTTCAGATCGTCGACCTCGGCGACCTTACGCTCAAGCGTCGCGATCTTCGCGGCTTGCTGCTCGATCTTCGTGGCATCCGCCTGATGTTGCACGACCAGTCTCGCAACGGTGGTGTGCTCCTTCTGTATCTCGTTCAGCAGCATCGGCGCGAGTTCGTCATAGCGCACGCCGTCGATCTGGCCTTTCTCATCCCGGGTGACCAGCTCCGGGTATACGTTGGCCGCTTCCTCGGCAATCAAGCCATATTGAAGCGCGCCTTGCGGGTCGGACTTGAGGTGAAACGACACGGGTCGCAGCTGATTTAACTTCTCTGTCTTTGCGTCCATCGGTTCAATCGCCGTCTTGTAACGCTCGGACGACGCCAGCACGCCCAGCCGTCCATCGGCCGTTACATACACCGCGCTACCGGTGATCTTGGAGGCATGGATTCCAGAGATGAATACCTCTTTCTGAATATCCGCTGTCCCGATGCGTATGACCCCGCTGTTGGCCGCTACACCGTCGGTTGCCTCGCCCTCATTGCCGATCTCGATATTGTTGCTCCCGGTCGTCACATTGAGGCCCGAGGAATTGCCCACGGCTATGTTGTTGCTGCCGGTCGTGTTTTGAGCGAGCGCTTGGAAACCGGAAGCGGTGTTATCGCCGCCCGTGGTGTTGACCAGGAGCGCATACGCACCCGAGGCGGTGTTGCCGCTGCCGAGCGTGTTGTTTTCGAGCGCCGTAATCCCCGAGGCGGTGTTGTAGCTGCCGGCCGTGTTGGAATGGAGCGATTGGTTCCCGATCGCAGTGTTGTCGCCGCCGGATTCGTTGCTCTGAAGCGCTTCATACCCGACCGCGGTGTTGGCGCTCGAAGTCAGGTTGACGGCTAGCGCCTGATAACCCACCGCCGTGTTTTCGCTGCCGCTGTCATTGCTAGACAACGCAAACGACCCGACCCCAGTATTGCTGCTGCCGGATGTGTTGTTGGGTAGCGACGCGTTCCCGGAAGCGGTGTTGTCGTTGCCGGTGGTGTTCGCCCCCAGCGCGGATGACCCCGAGGCGGTGTTGCGTTTGCCGGTTAGATTCACGGGGTTCGGTCCGCCGAGCGCGCCCGTCCCCATTCCGGTGTTGCTATTGCCGTCGCTCGTGTCGTTGGACGCCGGCACCTGCCCGAACGCCATTCCCGCTAGCAACACCAGCCCAAATGACCACTTTGATATTGCGTTCATATTGTGATGCCCCCCAAATCAGGTTGTTACCTTGTCAGCGACTGACTGATGCCGACGCTAAATTGCACGCCTCGAGGTTGGCGCGAGTTCCTCACAATACGGCGATCAACCCCAAGCCCCTGCACTTGCCCATATCGGAATCGGAGGGCAAAAAGTGACATCCGCTGGACATGCTCAGGCCTGGCGGCGCCGCAGCATCATCGATGACCGCTTAGTTGCAGCTGTCGGGCAGTTCAGGTCGGGCTCCGAATTTTATGCCGGTGCAATTAATCACACCGCAACAATTCGGTTTCTTCATGTGCCGGTCCCGACTGATGTTGAACTCGATGCAATTCGAACGGCAGAATTATCTAAAGCCGGACGGTTGACGCTGCAGCGATGAAGGTGGCATGTGATCTGGCGAATTCAAAACTTGGCCCCGCGAATACTCTGTCGCAGCGACCAAGCCATTAGGGACGCAAGATCACGGTCTGAATGACTGTCCAGGTGCTGCCATTCATATATTTGATGTAGGCCATCGCGAAATGGCGGCTCGGTGAACGTTATCGTAGCCCTCCGATCTTTGAGCCTCGGGCTAATTCCTTCAACGCGAGCAGAGCCGTACAGTCGCGCCAACGTGGTGCTGCGACGGGATTCAAGCTTCCTCGCAATCGCCAGCACTCGCTGTAGCTTTTTCTCGTATTTCCGAATCCGCCGCTGATTGGCAGGGGACGTGGGATTGACCTTAAGCGAGAAGCACTTCATTCAGCGTCAGCTTACGGTTCCCAGTGCCCTGATTCATCATCCATATCAGGTACGGCCGAGCAGATGTTCGTCGCAGACATCGGTCGAGTAATTGGATGGCCATGCGTCTGGAATAACTTCCTGTCCGATTTTTACACGCAATGCAGCGTAAGTCGGTCCGTCATTCGCCCGGCATGCGAATGCCGCGTACGCGTTTAGATTCCAGAAACTGTTCGGATATCGCTTCATGAGCCCCTCGAAGCCCGTCTTCATGAGCGGCCAGGACGCCCTAGAATCCCGAAACGGCTCGAATTCTGGGCCTGCACCCTCGCTTAGTAGCCAATAGACGCGCGTGTACAGTGAATGATCACTCCCTAATCGAGTAGTCACTGATTGCCGTGCAAATATGTCCACGGCCTCGTAGCTTCCGCCCCACTTCGGGGAAAGATAGTCGGTCAGGGACAGGTAGTAAACGACGTACCAAGGGAACCGCCGGGTCGCCTCATCGAAAATCGGCTGGACGCGCTTTCGGTCCCAACCTAAATCGCGGGCGACTGCAAGACGCAGTTGATACCAGAGCGGCGACTTGGAGGCGCCGGACTCACTCCGATTCAGCACCTCATCGGCATGCGCGAGCCTCTCATTGAACAGCTTCCAACCTTCGGGTGTCACCGTCGAGGCATAGTAAACCCCGCGGGCGCTCCAGGCCCATTGTCTCCAGATCATGACCTCAACGAGATCGACACCATAGGAGCCAGGCCGCTGCCTGCGCCATCGAGCTACCCTATCGAGGTCTGAATTCCAGGATTTCCAGGCGTCCAGGGATTGTGACAGTCCCCGGGAGATGCCGAGCGCACGCGGTATCCCATCGTCCGTCAATTGATCCGGTTGCGATACTTGCTCGATCAACTCATCGAGATCCGCGAAGCGCTCCGCGGCATAGGCGCGTTGTGCCTTGAATCCGACGGCCGCGAGCGCCGCAGGGCCGTCCGTAGGGTTCGCCGTTGCGGACACCATCCGCGCCAAGTGCTGCTGTGTAGCCACTTCAGACGGGCTAGGGTGCTGGATCCGCTGCCAGTTGTCCCAGATTTGCTGACTGTAGATGTACCGGTTGCCGTCCGCCTTTCGCTGGACGCTGAACAGGACCGACCCGTCAGCGTCATGAGTGACGATCAAGAGCTGAGTGGGGCAGGCCGGATCGCTCATGGTGACGCACCCGTTGCACTTAGTCGCGATCCCGTCCAAGGTGCAACTGGGCTCACCGCGCTCATTGACCGTAACCATGAGCTGACCCCCCTCGACGGCTCCCGTCGCACTTTTTCCAGCGTCGACTTTGAAGCATCCAATTCCCGGTATCGCGTTTGGCAGCGGCGTAGCCGGTACGCCGCAGAGCGCCCCAACCAGGCCTGGGGGCCTCGAGTTCGACGGTGACGTTGGCGCTGCGTCGGGTTGCGCCGATAGCTCGGCGGCATTCAGCAGGACGACAAGCAGTGCATAGACGACGACGCTGAACGGCGGGAGTTTGCGACGACTGGCCATGAGGGTCCTTATCTTGGTCGATGCGGCAAACTATGCGGCGATGAGCCCTCGAAATCTGTTAGCCAAGTCTCTGTATGGAAGTGCTTAGCAGCGCATTCCTCGAGTACGTTACACCGGCCTCGATTCTTGGCCAGCATTCTGCGTGGCATCAAAATGACGCAGCGGCAGTTGCACCTTGTTTTGAGGTCGGCAGATGCCTTCGTCCATTTTGAACGCGGATACCGGGCCCGCCCTGCATGATCATGAACGCTGCTGCTCGCGCAGCGCCAGGATGCCATCTCCGCTGTGCTCCGTATCGAACCCCGCCCGCTGCAGCCGGCGGCTCACTTCGCGCTTGAGGTCGCGGCCCCGACTCCGCTTGTTGGGCGTGCCGACGTAGTGAAACAGCTTGCCGCGTCCCTTGATGACACGCGCGAGCTGGTCGTAGAATTCCTGCGAGTAGAGCTCTCCCGCGATACCAAAGCGCGGCGGATCGTGCAGGATGGCATCAAACCACGAGGCCGGAAAATCGCGGATAGCCATGGTGATATCCGCCTGGACTACCGTGAGTGCGCCGCGCTGCTCGTGCGACCAGGGACTGTCGGGCGACCAGGGATTATGCCTGCGCAGCCAGAGCACGTCCGGGCTCCTTTCGAACGAGTGCACGCGCGCTGCGCCACCTCGCAGGCACCATGCGGCGAAATATCCGAGGCCCGCGCAGGTATCGAGAATAACTTTCCCACGCGGCTCGATCAGCGCGACCTTGTGCATGGCGTCTTCGTAGGGCGAGACGCGAGCGGTCGGCAGCATCTTGATGCCGTCGATCTCGAAGGTCGGCGGTCCCCAGGGCGTCGGTACCAGTTTGATGAGTGCATCGCCGTAACGCGATATGGGCTCGAAGCTGCTGCCGGTCCAGCGATAGACGCTTCGATCCTTGCAACCCGCGATGTATGGGAACCGTTGTTGATTCCAGCTCCACGCCAGCGGCTCGATATCGACGCGGGTCGAGGACAGTCCGAGATCGAGCGAGCATTCCAGGCTGCTCGTGCCCGCGTCTCGAGCGGCGAACAGCGCCTCGCTCACCGGCACCGTCAATAGCGGAGAGGGCGCGGCGTTCTCGGCGCCCTCGCTCATAGCGCGGCGATCTCCGGTTCGCTCAGCAATCGCCACTGCCCCTTTGGCAGTTCGCCGAGGGTCAGCCTGCCGATCGCCACTCGCACCAGACGCAGGACGGAAACGTCGCAAGCTTCGAGGCCGCGGCGTATCTGCCGGTTGCGTCCTTCATCGAGTACGACTTCCAACCAGGCGTTCTTGAGACCCGAACGTAGGCAATTTACGGACTTGAAACGCAGCCAATCCCCGTCGACGGGCGCACCGCTCGCCAGTTTGGTCAGCAGGGCCTCGTCAGGCACGCGGTCGATCTGCACGTGGTAGGTTTTATCAGGCCCGGTCGCCGGGTTCGTAAGCTGCGCCGCCCAGACGGGATCATTGGTGAACAGCAAGAGCCCCTCGCTAGCCTTGTCGAGCCGTCCCACCGGTGCGAGCCAGGGAAGCGGTGCGCCCGCAAGGCACTGATACACGGTCGCGCGTCTCTGTTCATCCTCGCGCGTCGTGACCAGACCGCGCGGCTTGTTCAACATCAGCACCACGCGTGCCGCCGCGGCAATGTCGCGCTCGTCCACGCTGATGCGATCCTGGCCCTGGAAAACGGGAAAGTCGGGGTCACGGACCGGTTGGTCATTGACGCGTACGCGCCCCTCATGCACCCATTTCGCCGCCAGAGCGCGCGACGCCACGCCGAGCTTCGAGATGACGCGCGCCACGCCGTGACGCGAGGCCCGCGCGGTGCTTCCGTTGAGTTTAGGCGGGGGCACTTGGTGGGACATTTTCTGGCCCACGAAGGGACCTGCTCGTGGGACTGAAGCTGGCAACTGCGGGCTCGACTACAAATCTAGTCGACCGTAAACGGGGTGGCGCTGCTCGCTGTGCCTCCAGCCGTAGTGAACGTGATCTTGTCCCCGGTCATTGCGCCTGTGGGCACTGCCGCCGTCACCTCGGTGTCGGAGATCACGGTGAACTTGGCTGCTTTGCCGCCAAGGGTTACCTTCTTCGTCTGCGTCAGGCTGACGCCGGTGACCGTCACCGTGCTGCCCACCGCACCGCTCGAGGGAGTAAAGCTCTTTACCTGCGGCTTGACCAGGAAATCCCGGGCGAGGGTCAGCTTGCCGCTGGGCGTGGTAACGGTTACCGGCCCGCTGAGCGCGCCTGCCGGAACGGTCGCGGTCAGGTAGGTGTCGGAGACGACATCGAATGTTGCCGACACTGTCCCATCGAACAATACCTCCGTCGTCCCGGTCAAGCCCTGCGCCAGGAAACCGGCCGTCGCGCCAACGTCGGCGGTCCAGAAGGTCTCCGGCTTGACGAACGGCAGCAATCCTACATCGAAACCGTAAAACACCGACCCGCCCAGCGAGCTCCCGGACGTATTGCCGTAAAACTTGCCATTCGTATGCTGCACCAAGGCGGTGGTTGGACCGTATGCACCACTGCAAGTGGCGCTGAAGAAACTGCAAAGAACGGTCTCGGTCCCGTCCGGCGTGATCTGGTAAATCGTGCCATACGATCTGGCATCAACGCCCTCCGGAGTTCCGCCGTGGGCCGTCGTTCCATAGAAATTTCCGTCGCTCCCGAGCGTCAGTCCCGATTCCGGATTTGACCCATCATAGGTCGGAGGGGTCGCGTTGGGATTGAAGTCGAAACTGTGGAGTATCGTGTATTTGCCCTCGGGCGTGATCTTGAATACGACGCCCCCGTTGAGCGTGCCGTTGTTGCCCCCACTATAGGTCGTTCCGTAGAAATTTCCGTCGTTGCCTTCGACCAGAACTCCGTAGGGAAAACCTCCGTCATACGGGGCCCCGTCAAAGCCCGTGAAATTGTGGAGCACGGTAATTTTGCCGGCCGGCGTTGCTTTGTAGATCGACCCACATAGGCAGGTCGGATCGCCACCGGTTCGCATCGTGCCATAGAAATTTCCGTCGGTACCCTGCACCGGGAGGTTGGGGTTTCCACCCTCGGCGGCAACGAACGGGTGAGGGGTGATGACCCCTTTTTTCGTGAGCTTAAAGAAAGATCCATACTGGCCGGCGTACACTTCCTCCGAGACGCCGTACATGTTGCCGTCCTGCCCCTGCACCACGGGGTAGCTCGGTGCCCCATCATCCGTATTCCCGCCGGTGAAGGAATATACCAATTTGTACGCTCCCTCCGGCGTCACCTTGAAGACCGTGCCGGCGGCGTCCTCGCCGCCATTCTGAGTTGTCCCCCAAAGGTTCCCATCCAGGCCCAGGATGACGCCGCCATCCGGTATAGCCCCGGTTGAAGCACAGGGGGGACCCTCGGCGCAGAAGCTGTAGATCGCCTTGTACGCGCCATTGGTCGTCATCTGATAGACGGTGCCTTGCGAAGACGCTCCATTGGTTTGTATCGTGCTGTACAGATTGCCGTCCGCTCCCTGCGACAGCACGCTCTGCCATGTAATGCCGGTGTCGCCACTGCTCGTTTGTGGATAGGTGTAGAGCAGCGAGTAGCAGGGCGTATCCACGGCGCAAATCTGCGCCTCTGCGATCATCGGTCCCGACAGAAACGCGAGCGAGATCAGCCACTTCGAGATCGCATTCATGTGAGCCCCACCCTTTTTTGATTTTTTAACAGTGCGTGATCGAGACTTGATCGTTTGACGGCAATTGTCCCCAATTGCTCAGCGAAATCCAAATTTGTCATAAGGACACCCGCCAGTCCCCGGCTGCGGCCCAAAAAAATGCCACCTAATCGAAGCCGAAAAATGTGCGCCAAGCTCCGCAAGCATCGAGTCGACCTGAAAGTTACGCGTCACTCCTGCACGGGGAAAAGCAGGTCGCGACCGTCAAGCCTCCTCCAGACTCGCCCGTATCCCCGCATCCAGATCCCCATAGGCGAGCGACACGCCAAGTTCCGCGAGCATGCGGCGGTTGTCAACGCGCCGTGACTCGGCAAGGAACGAGCGGGCGGATGCCGACAGTTCCCGCATGGCGGCGGCGCGGCTGACGAGGGGCGGCGGCGGCAATCGCGCGATGCGCGCGACGCGCTGGAGAAATTCCGTGGCACTCTCCTCGCTGCCGTCCGTCACGTTGAAGATTCGCCGATCGGCCGCCTGTGCCCGGCCTGCAGCGACGCACGCCGTCACCAGATCGGTCACCTGGATCCGGTTGCCGGGCGCCGCCTCGTTGACCACGATCGCGGGAACTGCGCGGCGCAGCCGCTCGAGCGGCAGCCGGGCGGGTCCGTAGATGCCGGGCAATCTCAGCACGCACCAGGAAATGCCGCGTAAGTCGCCCCACGCGCGCACCGCGTTCTCCGCCGTGAGCCGCCGCATGGCGCGCTCCGTGAGCGGAGCGGGCGGCGTGTCCTCGTCGACCCGGCCGCCGCCGTGGTCGCCGTATACGCCGGTGGTGCTCAGATAGACGAGGCGCTTCGGTGTTCCCGCGACGGCTTCCAGAAATCGAGCGAGCCGCGGATCGCCGGGCTTGAGTGCAGGCGGCACGCAGTAGTAAAGCACCTCCCCGCTGAAATCGATGGAGTCAATCGACCCGTCCAGGTCGAACGCCAGCGCCTCGGCGCCGATCGCGGTGATCTGCCCCAGGCTCTCCGGTCGCGTCGCGAAACCGCGCACACGGAGCCCGGCTTGCAGGAACCGCGCGGCCAAGCGCCGTCCCGTATAGCCGCAGCCGATGATGGACACCGATTGCACCACGAGCGTCAAGTCGAATCGACGGTCGAGCCTTGGATCATAACCAGCCTTGCAGCTGCCTCTGGGCGATGTCCGCCAACATGCGCGCGTGCCCATCGCCGTCGTTCAGGGCGGGCACGAGCGTCAGTCGTTCCCCGCCCAGCTCCCGGAACTTGTTCCGATATTCCATCGCGACCTCCTCCAGCGTCTCGAGGCAGTCCACCGCGAACGACGGCGAAACCACGGACACCTTGCGAACGCCGCGCGCCGACAGCGCCTTGAGCGTGTCTTCGGTATAGGGCTGCAGCCAGACCACCGAGCCGAAACGCGATTGATAGCAATGCGAATATTCGCCTTCTGCGAGTCCCAGGCGGGAGACCACCAACCGGGTGGTTGCTTCGGACTGCGCCTGATAAGGATCGCCTTCGGTGACATAGACGGCGGGGATTCCGTGATAGGAAAACAGCAGGTGCGAGCGCTCGCCCACCTCGGCCCAATGCTGGCGGATACTCTGCGTCAACGCATCGATATATCCGGCATCGTCGTGATAGCTGCCGACGAAGCGCAGCTCGGGCTGCCACGTTTTGCGCGACAAGGCGAGGCAGGTGCGGTCGAACACCGACCCCGTCGTCGACGAGCAGTATTGCGGATACAGCGGCAGCACCAGCAGTTTTTTGACGTTCTGCTGCACCAGAGCCTGGATTGCGCTGGCGAGACTGGGCTTTCCGTAGGTCATCCCCAGACCGACCCGCAGCCGGTCGCCAAAGCGTGCCTGCAGCTCAACTTCGACTTTCTCGGCGAGCCGCTTCGAATAAACGGCGAGCGGTGATCCCCCAAACATCCACACTTTGCGATAGTTTCGCGCCGTTCTGATGGGGCGAAACGGCAGCACGATGCCGTACAGAACCGGGAGCCAGACCATCCGGGAGGTGTCGATGACCCGCCGATCGCCCAGGAACTCACGCAAGTAGCGCTGTACGGCGAAATAAGAAGGCGAGGCTGGCGTTCCCAGATTGACGACCAACACGCCGATTCGCTCGGGCGTCGGCGTTGGGTCTTGCGGCGTTGGGTCTTGCGCCATGGGGACTGGGGAGAGCATTGACGCAGTATACTGCGGTCGACGACCCCAAACCATTTGAGCAAGGACACGAATTGAGCCCCGACGATACTTGCCTTCGGACGAGCGCGGTAGACGCGCTGCGTATCGCGACCTGGCCGGCCCATCAGCGGCTCGAGAAGCGGCTCGACGTGAAGAAGCGATTCACCCACCCTGACGCCTATCGCGCGCATCTGGAGACGATGTGGGGCTTTTGCGCCGCATTGGAAGGCGGACTCGGACAGCACGTGTTCGGCGCTGCGCTTCCAAATTATGATCGACGCCGCAAGCTCGCGCTGATCACGCGCGATTTGATCGCGCTCGGCGCCGATGCCGATTCCGTCGGGCGCCTGCCTCGCTGTAATACCGTCCCGGCGTGTGCGGATCCGGCAGCCGCATTCGGCTGTTTGTACGTGCTCGAGGGTGCGACTCTCGGCGGCCGCACGCTGCTGCCGCTGGTGCAGCGCCAGCTCGGCCTGACCGCGGAGCACGGCGCAGCGTTCCTCGCGAGCTACGGCGAAAACGTCGCACCGATGTGGGGCGAGTTTCGCGCGCTGCTCGATGCCTGGTGCGAGACCCCGGAGCGATGCGCGCGCGCGACGCAAAATGCCGTGGACACGTTCACCTCTCTGGAACGGTGGCTCTGCGCAGATCCGCAATGAGCAGTCGTGCGATGTATTCGGCGCGAGCGCTATCGTTGATGAATCGCGCTACTGCGCCTCGAGGATCGCGAGAAGCTTCAAGTTGCGCGGATCCATCACCGCCAACAGCGAGCTGCCTCTGCCCGTGAGCGCGATGCCGTTGGCCTGATCGACGGGCAGCCCGGCCGCCTGCATGCGCTTTTCGAGGAGCGTCCTCTGTTTCGGTATGAAGAACTTGATGTCGTTCACCCTCTGCAAATGGGAGCGAAGTTCCTTCGCCCCCTCCGGCCACGTTTTGTAGTACTGCGGGTATCCCACGATGTCGTAGCCGCCCTGCATCAGGCCTTGGAATATCTTTTCCGCCAGCGCCTTGTCCGTCGGGAAAGGCGCCCATATCCACCGCGGCAAGCTGTACCAATGCGGAGCCAGCGCCAATTTTTGCTCGCGCGCGCTGCGCGCCGCCTCGGGGTCGATATCGGATGCCTGTACGACCTGCAGGCAGTTCACCGAGAACGCGTAATACAGCGGACGCCCGTGCCAGAGCGTGGTTGCTCCGTAGCCGAGTG